>Ga0181460_10083_pt1 | contig 9577 bp, 12 predicted proteins | sample InSIn3SAF170_FD_119808 | JGI IMG/M metagenome (GOLD analysis project Ga0181460, IMG submission 119808) | Clean room microbial communities from NASA Spacecraft Assembly Facility at Jet Propulsion Laboratory, Pasadena, California, USA -... ... | reverse complement strand
CAGGCAGTAGCTTGGTTAAATGACCGTTTGGGAGAAGGAGCAACAATTAACGCTGTCACTTATAAAACAAGAGTTATTATTCAAACAGAACAGCCCCGCCCATTCATTTCTCCAGAGCAGAACGAGAGTAAGTGGCAGATTGTAAAAAGCTATCTCACCCGCGAACGCAGACTGCCTAGCAGCCTGGTAGATAATCTGTATCAACAAAGATTAATTTATGCAGACTCTAAACAAAATGCTGTGTTTATTCGCCGCTCTTTGGATGAGTCAACAATCACTGGTGCAACACTAAGAGGCACAGCTGGAGGCGACAACACATTTAAAGGATTAGCAATTGGATCTAAACGAAATACTGGATGGTTTCACTTTCAGATCGGAGGACAATCAAGCGACCCGATTCAACGAGCAGTGTTAGTAGAATCTCCCATTGATGCGATGTCATTTGCTGTGTTAGACCGCGCCGAATCGCGTAAGACAATCTATATATCTACTGATGGAGCAGGGCAAGTTCCTATAGAATTCCTACGAACACTACCAGCATCATCAGTTATTGTTGCTTATGACAATGACCAGCCAGGTAATTTGATGGCGCAAAAAGTAATGGAGCAGTTACCCAACTGTGTACGCAAGCACCCAAAAACTCAGGACTGGAACTCTGAGCTAAAGAATATGTTTAATCTGGAGCAGCACCAAAGAAGTCAGCGGCAGGTTGAGTCAAATAATAGCAAAGGATTTAGCCTGTAAAATCAGGTAAAAATCTGTCAGTTACCTTAATAGTTTAGTTAAGCTTAGTACGGAGAAACATAATCATCGATAGGTGAACGCAATGGCTCTAATCCTAAAGTATCTCTGTTCTCATTCTTGGTTCAAATAATACGAATGCCCCTTCCTCTTTAAGGAAGAATCGTGAAGAGGCTACCCAACTTTTCGATACGGGTAAACCTCTCTAATGAAAGCATGAAAATATTCGCCATGCGATGCAGCAGTCATTAAGCCTTGGTACATCGCAATTGGAACCCTCGAATATTGATAAATTCCACCGCCGTGAAACTTGATCTCAAGTACACTGCGTTCAGAGTCATAGCCTACACTGTGTAAATTACTAGACGATACAGGAATTCGTTCCATCTTCAAATATTCCATAAAAATAACAGGGAAAATCGCTCCCAGCCACCAGCCAACGGAACACACGCTAGAGATACTAGGAACAAAGTTCAATCATCTGCTACCGCAGATTAAGCTTTACCCTTCAGGTGGAGAGGAGTCATTGCCGTAGCTATTCTTTTCCCGAATCTGCCCGTTTTCCCCGTGAATAAGCAGTTCAGACTGCTGGTTCTGAGCAATTTGCCGAGCAACATTGATCGCTTCCTGCTGTGTGGAAGTTACTTTAGTAGCGCGCTCTGCACCCGCAGACTTCACAGCCCAACCATTGGGATGGGGAACAACGTGCTGGTTCTTACCTTTAGCCATAAGGGGTATATTCCTTATAGAGTTTGACATTTAGACTCTAACTGATGTTTAGGTTGTAAACGTCAGTTAAACTACTGAACATTAAATATGATCTAAATTTGAGATGGATAGTTTTACCAGGCAAGAAACAATAGCCCTTACCAAGACAACCTCCAGTCGCCTCGCATACTTGAATCGCGTTGGCATCGTGGAGCCAGAGAGGTACGGCAATACCAAAAAGCCAACTGTCATTTATAGCTGGGCGCAGGTTCTAGAAATTCGGGCAATCAATAACTTACGAGAGAAGGTTTCCCTGCAAACCATCAAGGAAATGATTCAGTACCTTGATAAGAATGGCTTTGAGCCAAGTCTGCGAGACAAGCGTCTGGTGGCAGTCAACGGCGAAATTCTTTGGGTCATGCCGGACTGGTCAGATATGCCCCGCATAATGACGATAGCCAGCAAAAAGAGTAAGGGGTTGGGGCAGCTTGTGTTGGTGGTTTTACCCGCGCTCAAAGACCTGATCAAAGCTGTTTGGGAAACAGCTAAGAAGTCTGAAGTGATTGACTTTGAGAGCTTTAAGAAACGCGCTAAGGACAAACCTTCAAAGGTTGCCTGATAGTCAAAAACTCAACACCGCCACCGCCTGCTTTACCTGCTGTTCCGATACCTCCAAATATTTTGGCAATGCCTGTAAACTGGGTGGGTGACGACCATCTCCCTAGGGCGCTATGCAAGTTGTTGAGGCAATTAAGGGCGGCTACCAGGTAAAGTAGCTGTATGGCAGTTTGGTCAGGGTCTACCCCGGATCAATTAGCTGCTGTCGTTAGGACTGTTGTAAACTGTCTGTCATTATTGATTTGTCTCCTGATTCAAATTTAATTGGGAGTCCAGCCAGAGTAGGTAGTCAAACTTTCACTCTGGCTTATAGCAGTTTGAGGTTATTTACTCTTAAGTATTTTACCTGCAAAATGCGTTAAGAACAATGCCTTAGATGTTATGTAATGGTATAATGGCTAGGAAGAAGCAACGCGGACAACCCGAACTCTATGATGAGGTGAAAAAGCGAGTCACAATAGCACTAACTCCCACAGGAGACAAGCGTTTGAGTGAGCTAGCTTCAACCTTTGATTTGTCTAAGTCTGAATTCATAGAGCAGTTGGCACGCGGCGTAATTCCAATTCTTACCCCTGCTCTGGCGGAGCAGCTGGGAAAGCCCTGGAATACCTCATTGCCCTAGCTCAAGACGAACTCTTGGGTCAAGGGATGTTTGAGGGAAAAAAAGCAAAAGGAGCCAAGGCTACGCTCCTGCGTCAGCAAATCGCTGAGTGGGAGAGCATTCGAGACTCCTTTTTGAACAAACCTTAATTCAATAGTGGTAGCGGATGCCAATACTCAAACGGTACGAGCTGGAAACTTAACACCGGACTGAGTTAAAGGTATACGGATGGAGGCAGAGCCGCTAGTTTTATACTAGCAGTGTCAACCGACAACAGCAAACGCCTCTACCCCGCTCCACGCCGTAAAACAAAACGGATGGAGGCAATTTTGACCGCAGCAGTAGCAACTACCTGGAATAAACCCGCTTTAGACCGTCACGCTCACGTCAGCCAAGCATTGGCAGAGATCCTTGACGAAGCGCCCAAAGCAGCGATCGCGCTCTGTAATTATTTGTTTCGAGTCTGCATCGATGGCAAGTTAGAAGAAATCGAGCTTTACAGTCTTCCCTTGGGCGCGAACCGCAGCACAGAAAAGCGCCAGGGGCGGCAGTATGCCAGAAACACGCTTAGGGAAGCCCTCAAAATCCTTGTGCGCTTGGGGCTAGTAATCATCGACAGGAGCTATGGTAAAGGAGTATTTCGCCTTACTATTTGTCACCCTGGTAAAAAACGCCCCTTCGAGCGCTTTGTCAAAAATTTGACGAGTCGAGCAGGAAATCACTCAACTAATCAAAAAACTGACCAAACAGAGGGGTCAAACGACGTAAACTCGTCCCCTATTACAGAGGAAATCAAAGAAAAAGCAGAGCAAGCTGCTGCCATTAAAATTTCTTTGCTAGAAAAAAAAGAGAGCGCAATCAGTGCCAAGGATGAGTTTTTACCTACTGCGGAACCAGAACTGCGAGGAGCAGAAAACTACCAGGAAAATGACGACCAATCTCAGATAGTCAACATGGAGGCTGAGGAAATCTGCCAAAGTATTCGTTCAGTCATGCCGCTCAATCCGCAACTCAAAGCCCAGGCGCTGAAATACACGCTAACTCAGGTAACTGCTGCGATCGCAATTTACCAGGAGCGCCGCGTTAGAAAACCGATTCCTAACCCTCAAGGCTTTTTAATCGACTGCTTACGCGGTCAGTGGTGGACAGAAAAACGCGATAACACTACCCAGACCGCGCAGTATCCGCCGGAGTTGGTGAGATGGTACTCGTTAGCGACAAAGGCTGGAATCGTTGACGGGCGACCGCTCCAGCACTGCCCCAACGCTACAACTCGCGGTAACATTGAGCAACTGCAAGTTGTCATCCCTATACCGCCCAAAGAGTTCCGACCAAGCGATATTGTGCCGTTCCGGTATCTCCAGTGGCGAGAGGCTCTAGCCCTTTACCCGCTAGAAGGCGCGACTGCCTTTGAGACTGACGAACCGCCTAATGAACCCACACTCTTAGAACTTGAGCTTGAAGCGTATTACCAAGTGATTGAAGACTACGAACCAGACCCAGAGATTCAAGCACTCATCCGAGAGAGTCTAGGACTGTCCTAGACAGTTGCCCCTGGTGTCACCACGAGCGCTGCTCTACCCCGACCCGCTACCAGCCGCTCCTTCTACTTCAGAGCATCCATTGCTTTCTGGTTCGTTATTCCTTTTTCGGTGGCTAGGAACTGGAAAAACTTTTTCAACGCCACCCGCAAGTCATTGTCAGTGGCTGAATCCCAAACCTTTTTCTTATACCAGCTGCGAAAATGGCTATTCACCATGCCCCGCGTAATTTCTTCAAGCTTCTCCACATCTGTGTGTCCGCAGATAAATTCAATGAACATATCTATGATGCCAGTGTGCTTCCTCACCGTCTTCGGCACGTATTTCGCTGCTAAGTAAGAAGCAAACTCGGCGTTAAGAGCATTCATGTACTGTCTAAATGGCGCTCTGGCTTCCGTAGCTGCTTCTAGCGCTTGCAAATAATCATCGAATTGATCGCCAGGAATGACAACTTTGCCTGTAAAAATTTTTGGCATGGCAGCACCTCTAACTATTAGTCTCGATTGCTGATTAGTTCCAAGATAGATGTCTAAGGACGCGAATGATGAATCAGTTAGGAGCAGCCCGACACCCGATCTAGAGTTACCTTATCCATCCGAGAAATCTGTACCAGGCAGCACTCCTCTCAAACCGCCCGAATCCATACAACTATTCGTGATTAGAATTACGAGGGTTGCTCTTAAACTTGTAATTTATTATTACACTCAAGCAATTTTTAGCTCAACAGATATGGATTTTATAGGGACTTGGCATATTTATGAAATGGAAATGTGGGATGAGGACTATTTCAACATGGAGGTTCAAGCTTACATTGAAATCGAATCAAACAATCGGGGAGATTTTCAATTCGGTCTAGTTGCGGGGGGACTGAGCGGCAGAGTTGTTGATGATGTAGATATTGAAGGAAAAAAGAGATTTGAATTCACTTGGTCTGGAAACGATGAATGTGACCCAGCTTCTGGTAGTGGTTGGATCAGATTCAAACAGCCAAATATCTTAGAGGGGGAATTTAGAATTCATGATGGAGATGATTCTACATTTCTAGCCAAGAGAGCTTAACCTTTGTCACAACACCCAAACGGGAAAACTGCATAAGGGCTGAATGGAACCGCTTTAAACCTTGACAAAGGCTTTGTCACCCTTGTCGGCGTTTGTCGGAATTAATCAGAGCGAGTAAACTACGACAAACCCCGCTGTTTCCTTATCGGGGTTGTCGCAGTTTGTCGAGGTTTTTAAGCAATGCTCACTAAACAGCAAGCGGCAGAGTTCCTGGGTGTTACTGTGCGAACGTTGGAGCGCTACACCCAGGAAGGGAAGATCGGCGGACGCTACGAGAAGGGCAAAACTCGCTCGGTATTGGTGTACGACTCTGAGGAGTTACGAGCGTTTAAAGCAGCGCAGGAGACTACGACCTATAAGCCTGCGGTTGACCAAACCCCGACAAATCCTGACAGAAATGAAACGGCATTGTCGAAGTTTGTCGAGGTTTCGCAACCACTCCACCTGATGGAGGGATTAGACCACCTAGCAGATGTGTTGAAGGCAATACGTGAGGAGCAGGAGATAGATCGCCTTAGTGTCCCCATCCATCACAAACTTACCTTGAGCCTAGCTGAAGCCAGCGCCCTTTCTGGACTTTCCCGCTCTAGACTACGCGCTGCTATCAAAGACGGCACACTCACCGCGCAGATCATCGGTAGGGGCTACCGCGTGAAGCGCACCGACCTGGAAGACTATGTTGATAATCTTTGACAAAGAGCGTTTGGTCAAGTGGTCTGACTCTAGGGTAATAGCACTGATGAAAACTCTTGTTTTCGCGCTCCAAGGGTTTTTAAATTGGTAAGAATACGTTTCGGTAGTATGGAGTAGTAAACCAGACACATCAAAGGAGCGGAATTGATGCCTACCAATGATGGCGAGGTGAGGTTTTCCGTTGCGTTGAATGAACAGCCCAAATCTTAAACCAGGCGATATAGTACGTCTACTGCATAGTGAACCCAAAATTGTTGTGGTGCAGGCAATCGTTGATATGCCTTTGACTGCTGAGGTGAGGTTTACTTGGGTTCACTATTATATGGACAATCACGGAAAGTTTGCCCGTAGCTACGGTGTGGACACTTTTGGCAAGGTGAGGGTAGAAAAATTGGATTGCTTGTAGTAATGGTGCAATCGCTAATCCCAGACAAGGCTGCTGGAAAGGGTAGTCGATTATAGCCCAAAGCGGTTAAACGGAAGCAAGTAGCAAAAATCATCGTTATGACTACGCCGCTTGGCTCTATCGGCGCTCGATGGCGGTGAGATGGATTTCCAAGCGCTGATTCAGGGCTTGAGCAATTCTCTGGAGCATTGACAGCGAGTGTCCCTCGTAATCCGCATCTTCCAGCCGTGCAATTACTGGCTGTTTTGTGCCAATCAGATCAGCCAGCTGTTGCTGCGTTAATCCCGCTTTGATTCTGGCTTCATAGATCAACTGTGCTACTTTCGCGTTGATGGAAGCAAGAGCCACCATCTCCTGAAGCTCTGGGTCAGTGCGATTCAATTTCTCAATTATTTTCAGTGCGTCACTTGTCTTCGCCATCCTCTTCTTCCTCCACGTAGGTATGAGCCTCTGGATTTTCCTCAAATAAACGCTTTCGCCTTAGCGCCCGCTCAATATCAATTGCTGGTACTGCCTCTTCTTCTTTCGTAATCGCGTGTGCCAGTATTGCTACGTTTTGCCCAGAAAAGAAGTACAAGATACGGTACTGCACGCGAATATGCTTGGCTCGCAGCTCATAAATCCCATCCGTCAGGTAATCCGCTGCCGGACGACGCAGCTCGTATCCAGATGCTGCAAGTTGCCCGATTCTCGCCACGCAGTTGGCGTAGCCCTTGCGGTTTTGTTTCACGAGTTGCGTAAGCCATTCCAGAACGGGAACTTCCCCGTCTGTTTCCTGATAGAAGACAACCTGCGTTTCAGGCATGGCTTACCTATAAATATATCAATATTGTTATAGTGCCTCACCGCCGAGGTAGCAAATTATAGCCCAAAGCGCTATTGCTGCTCTTTCTATAAGCAAAACTAATATAAAATGGCTGTAACCCTGATTCTGTCGTGATTCGGCGTGCCACGCATTGATAAGCTCTACTTAATCCCGGTCGAGCTAATGACATCAGCAACGGAAGTATAGGGCTTTGGGTCATTTACACCGGAAAGAAGCAGTAATCAAGTCTGTGAGTTGGTCTTTAAGTGCCTGCGCTTCTATTACAGTCTCTTTTGACTTACTCAACACCTCAGAATTCGCATCAGCAATTGCTGATGTAGTAGCCATCCCCGATTTTTGGATATCGGCAGTCGCCGCCTTAGCCACTTGAATCAAATTTTTGATAATTGCTTCTGCTTGCTCAACAGAAGCCATCTGAGTATCTTTAGCTGATTGCTCAATCGACTGGCGCTCATTTCTAATCCCACCCAGGATATCTTCGCAAAGTTGCACCGTATACTCGATAGCGCCAATATATAAAAACAGCACATCATCATCTGGAAGGTTTAGGCGTTTAGCCGTCGCCATCAGAATATCTCTGTGTTCTCTTGTCAGCCTAGTAATTATGCTATCAAGGAAATTGTCATCAATAAAAGTCATTCACCTAACCCCAAATACTTCTCCGCTTTTTTGACTTCCTCCGTCATATCCATTAGCCACCGATAAGCCCGTGTGCGTTGACTGCGCTGAAGTATTGTTTTCTCCGCATCCACAGCAGTCCTAAATGGTAAATCATTATCCTCAATTACATCCCACGATGTCCAAAACATCTCCAAAAGATTTAGCTCGATTCCGCCCAACTGCTCAATTACCTTCTTTCTAGTCTGGGATGCATCGTATCTAGTAAAAGTGTGCGGCTCACCGAACAGCAAGTTTTTTACCACCACATAATCAGCTTCATTGCCACAAAGCTCAACTACATCCTTTAGCGCACTCACTGAACTTCTGGTCTTACCCAAAACATGAACAATTGTGACTCGATAGCCTGATTCTGCCGCTACCGAGAGCAAATCTAATTCGCGGATAAAACTTGTAAACGCATCTCTGGATCTAGCTGGTAGATCCACGAGCATCAATTCGGCGTAATCTCCTAAGCTATCTATTAGATAATCAGCTTCTCCCCTGACTGTAAAATCTACCCGCTCGACTGCATCTGGTTCACTTTCTGGTATCTCAATTGCTTTATCTCCTACCCGCTTGTAGCAGCGATATAAGTCGGCATTGCTAGTATCTGAATCAATCGCTTTACAAGGTATAGAACCAGAGCGATAAATATCAAGCAATAACCGCGCTACTGCCGACTTCCCTACCCCGCCCTTGTCACCATAGATAAAAATGAGTCGCTTCAGAGTCGAAATCAATTCCTTGTTTGATTTTCTTGCCATATTTTCTTGACTTACTACAACTCATCATTACTAGGAATATCAGCAAACTTACCTCGGACTACTGACTTAGGTTTACCCTTAGAGCTAGTATCCTGTTTACTATCTGGTTTTTTAGTTGTTTTAATATCTGATTCAATATCTAAATTGGTATCTGCCTCTGCTTTATGATCTGGGTTGATATCTTGCTTTGATAATAATTCTGACGTTATATCCGTTGACTCTATTGCTGGTTTAGTTTGAGGCGTAGTTTTACTTCTTTTACTTTTTGATTCCGTCAGGTACTGCTTGAGCGTCGCTCCTTTAATACTAATTCCTTCTTCAGTGAGAATAGCCGCAATTTCTTCATAGGTATAGCCGCGCTTCAAGGCGAGGTTAATCATCGCCCTTGATTTCATAATGACTTCTTTCAAAGTCATCCCCTGTTTAGGCTTAGGAGGAATCCGCGCCTCGACTTTCTCTAAGAGCGACTTAAGCTTAGATTCATCAATATCAATAACCGTTTGTTTCGGAGCCATACCCACACCGATTTACATAGGGTTAAGTCTAGCGTCAGAACACGCCAATAGTAAACTTATACTGGGTAAAGATAAATTAAGTCTGACCCCAAACTATCCCAACAATAACCAGCCTCAACCACGCCTCGTCTTTTCTTTTTCCCAGTAGCTGATACTCGTCTGTGCCACAGCCCCCGAAGCTACTGCTAGACTTTGAGTAAGTGACGCAACAAAAGGACTTACTCCACAATTTTGCCCCTAACGGGTACGCTGCACTCAAAATTGCTCTGTTCGCCCTCCGGGGGCAGTTCCCGTCCCCGCGTGTGCGGCATAGTTTAGTCTAGCTACTGGGAAAGAAAGAAGCATGGCATACGGGATTTGTCGGATTCAGAAACTCAAGGCTGGCTCGGTTGGTCGCTCTGCTCTACATACTAGCCGCAAACGTGACACGCCCAATGCTGACCCT
>Ga0181460_10065_pt2 | contig 9618 bp, 5 predicted proteins | sample InSIn3SAF170_FD_119808 | JGI IMG/M metagenome (GOLD analysis project Ga0181460, IMG submission 119808) | Clean room microbial communities from NASA Spacecraft Assembly Facility at Jet Propulsion Laboratory, Pasadena, California, USA -... ... | reverse complement strand
TACGCACAAGACAGGAAGACAATATAGCTGCATGCATAAGGACGCTTTTGCAAACGCGACTGTGGCTTGACCTGCACGGTGTCATGGCAAGAGGATCAGGCGCGAGAAATCGAAATTCAGTACTTCGTATCAGGCAACAACGCCATGTTCTTAGCTCGACGCGCGGAGACCACAACCACAACAAGCGATTACTAAATATGGCCTGAAGACGCCATCGGCTTGCACTTATGCATATAAGTCGAATATCTACGATACATTTGGTTGGACAGGCGACTTCGGTTTCAGAGTCGCAGGCTCCAGCCAAACAGCTGCAGCCAGGGAGAGCAGTGGATGCAAAGCACTGCTGAGCCTCCCTTAGCATGTATCCACGTTATTTCCATGATTTCGTTGTTCTCCCGAAGTCGATGGTTGATAGAGAGCTCAGTTGTGAATAAGCGACTGGAAGAATTCAGGAAACATCGACTGTCTGTATGGATAACAGATGCCGGAATAAGTGAGTTTGGTAGGAATTAGTCTATTTCAAAGTCCACGTAGAACGAGTAATGTGGTTGGTTTGCGTCTTGGTAGCAGGTATTGGGCGAGCTCTATTATCATCCACACTGAATATCCTCTTGCCCCAGGTATTCACTAGGATATCCGAACGGCTCGGGCTCGTCTTCGTTTAGACCTTTTTCGAGCGGAATGATCTCGTCCCAGACCTTCCATGTTTGATCAGAACCGTACAGCTTCGCAGTGAATGCGACGTGTGAACCGAGCTCATTAGAGAAGTTGATCTGTACGTCACACACCCTGGCATTTTGGAAGATTGTGCCATCAGCTAGAACCTCAAAATCTTTGCTCTCAAGATCGGCAACCCTACTTGCGACTCTCAGAGCTTCCTCTCGTCTCCAGAGGCCTTCCCTTTCTGGGGCCCTGCTTAGCAATGAAAGTGCCTGATAACGAAGCGTTGGTTCTCTGCACTTTAATACCACAAGATACATTGGCGGTATGATGCCCATTTCAAATGTGAACGGCAAAGACCCATGAGGTAGTGAGTGATTATACGCGACGACTTCCTCGGCGTTGCGAATAATAGTTTCGAAATATTGGTTGTAACTATCGCAAAGTGCCTCATACCGATCTAAACAGGTCGAAAGCCAGAAAACTGTTATCGCATGGACAACGCGCAAGAGAGCGATAGAAGCATTGGCGGCAGCAGTACGATCAGTACGGGTTGTACATAGTTTGTCAAATTCTTGCAGCCAAGACGAGTACGTTACCAAATGTTGCTCTTGCTTCTGGAGATAGTCCTGCAAGTCTTTCTGTTCAAAGGTGAGTCCCAATCTGTAAGGCCTGTTTTGCGAGATGAGCTCATGGCTTTCTGCAACCATCCAGTATAGTACGCTGCGAGCTTCCTCCAACGTCTCTAAACGGCAGAAGCTGCCGCTGACGTCGTACAGTACTCTCTCAGGTGTTCGAAAACCGGGCATTCGCACTCCGAACAGCCGTAGTAGTACCACCAGTCTCTCAAAAATCGGAAGAAACATCGAAGTCACGGATTCTGGGTCTTGCGATATCACAGTTGTCCGTTGAAGAACTCTGAGCATAACACCTGAACCTGTTTGCAAGAACTTAACTGCTTGGATTTTGTCTCTCTGGAGACAGTGCAAGCACAGAAACAATACACAAGTAGCCAGAGCCACAGTGTCAGGCTCTGGTTCACCCAAACGTTGGGTTGTAAGGTTGAGCGCTTTGGCGTAAGCAGAAATGCTCTTCTGTTGAAGATCATGACCGTCTGAGCTTCTCGGACGTAACTTGTATTCCCATTCTGTGCTGATGGCCATCAGAGCATGTTTGATGGCTGGCTCCGACTCGCTAAGTTGTAACACTGATCTGGTCCAGAAGGAAGGATCAACGACACCTCCAAGAAGCTTCGAAACCTCGAGTTGATAATATTGTAGGGCTCGCAGTTCAGACGAAGTTGATGGGGGTGATGGCGATCTTGAAGCAGGAACAGAGGAGTGAAGAACTTTGACGATTGAATTGGGCGCTTCTGCGGTCGCGGTATAGGTAGCCACGAAGAGTTCTGTATATCCTCGACAGGGTCGATTGGCATCGATACACCTGGAGGCTAAGTCAGTTCGGTTGAGTCAGGAAGTCCACAGTATCACATACCTTCTACACACTGGTTTGGCCTCGTCGCACTTCACTTTCCGCGCTCTTGTTACAGCAACGATTAGCTTATGGTAACTTTTCGGTTGAATGAAACACACTTGCAAGTGAGACAACCAGTCCTGGTCTTCTTATTTCCGAGTCGATTATTTGGCTTTGATTGACCATTTGTGGTCTTGGACGATGTAGACTTTGTCACGATCATAGCTAGTTCGAGTACCTTCGAAGTCTTACAGAGTCATCAGTGCTTTTTCAGACGAAGTTGACGACGTGTTTGGTGGCCTGCGACAGGTATGCAACCAACTATTGTTCGAATAAGTTGTTGACGAAAGAGGTACGAATGTGGTGTGGCTTTCTGGCCCCCAATCATGGAGAAACTTCGGAGCACCACCTTGTTAGTACTAAGCTAGATTGGATTTGGTAGTATGTACTGTAGCATCGCTTATGCGTAATCCGTCATGAATAGGCTGCCAGATTTTCTTTCGTGTAGTACATGGTCTTGCGTGTCCTGACTGTTTGACGTCAGTGAGTGTGGGAGGAGGTTTATATTGCTATTGCTGCCGCTGTGACGCTGCTGAAGCAATTTCTTATCCCTCAACCTCTTAAGACGCAGATCCCGTGATAGAAGGTTGAAAGATACGATGGCGGGACGGTACCGACAGCCGGCAAGGGCATTGTCTCAAGGCCTCTTGCGTTTGGTTTGCACTCCTGAGGCAGGCTCCCCACTTTCTGTCATGGTTCGAACAGCTGGAGTGAATTGAATTGTGCGCTTGCCAGAAGTGGACTGAGCCTTCTTAGTGATCTCGTTTTCAGCATGTAAAGTTTGCTGAGACTGCGACAGTGCGTCTTTGTAGGCCCAGGATGGGAACAAATCCAAACTAAAAACATCCGCAGGTAAAGAGGAAGAATATTGAGCTCCAGGTGGAAGGCCAATGCGTTCGAGCAGAGAGGCAAAGAGGCTCGGGTTTTTGAAAGAGCTTTTATTGCTAAGGTCTTCATTGAAATGAATTCCCTTCTTCTTCAGCTCCAAGTAACGTTCGAACTTGGTTGTGACAGCTGTGTCCGCCTGGTTACTGGGTTCTGGTGGAAGTGAAGCCATTGGGTGTGATGGTTGAGTGAGATACCTCAATAAATCTTGCTCCGACATAGGAGGCAAGTCTGCAAGCATACCATCCTCAAACTCCTCATCCGCAGAGACTGCATTCGTCGGCATGCTAGGACCTACCATAGGACCTTGTATAGAAGTCACCGCTGCTTTATCCTGCTGTAAGCTAGATGATCCACTACCGTTGGTCAAGGGTCCGGAATCGTGGGTAACATAATTCGACGATGCAGCATCCTCGAATGCGGCGATTGGAGGAAGGTCATCTTCATCTTCGCTGCTACTTCCGTAGCCGACTAGGCCACTCATGATGGCTGAGAGGAAATTTGAACCTAACTATCACTGAGGAAGATATACTGCAGCAAATGCCAGAGGACACGCGTAGACGACTTTTCGGCAAACCTGCCATAAGACTTTGCGCGACATCATGTATCGAGCGGTAAAGGCTGCAGTTGCATCACGCGTTTACATGCAACAATTTAGTACATTGGTAACTGCTACTCACCTCCTTCACCATTGATACATCGCAACACATATTAAACTTGCCCCCGTATTTGACCGAACACCTCCAGCTACAGTATGGCTTCGTTAATGAACCATGCACCACTTCCTTCCGAAAATCCAGCATATTCCTTCTCAGAAGCAGCCACAGCACCACAGAATGAGGCCTCAGCAGGTCCGCGACAGCATGCCTTTTATCCGTAAGCCCATCCACAAATGTCTGCCAAATGAAGCCGTACTGACAAGATAACAATAGCTATGCCGACAACGGTGGCTCTACGTTAGGCATAACCGGTGACACGTTCGCAATCCTAGCAGGCGATACTCGTTCCACATCAGGATACAACATCAATACTCGATACGAACCGAAACTATTCCGGATAGGCAATGACGACTCTCAACCCATTGTCCTCTCAGTAGTAGGCTTCGCCGCTGACGGCCATGCACTCAAGGAACGTCTCGACACAATAGTCAAAATGTATAAGTACCAGCATGGCAAGCCAATGACGGTAAAAGCCTGTGCACAGCGGCTCTCAACAATACTCTACCAGAAACGTTTCTTCCCTTACTATGTGCACGCAATCTTGGGTGGACTGGACGAGCATGGCAAGGGTGCACTATACAGTTATGACCCAGTGGGAAGCTATGAGAGGGAACAATGTCGAGCTGCTGGTGCGGCAGCAAGTTTGATCATGCCATTCCTGGACAATCAGGTAAACTTCAAGAATCAATATATCCCCGGCAGTGGAGAAGGACTGTCACTCAAGGAAAAGCCCAGAGAGCCGCTGCCGATGGAGACAGTGTTGGGATTGGTAAAAGATGCATTTACTAGCGCCACAGAACGACATATTGAGGTGGGCGATGGACTGCAGATGCTGTTAATCACGAAGGAGGGCATCAAAGAGATGTACATGCCGCTGAAGAGGGATTAAGAGGTGGGTGTGCGTGTAGTCACAGTGATGTTAACGCTGTGAGAGAGATGCATGGGACACATCACGAAGTAAGCATTCGCTAGGCGTTCTGGAGAAGCATTCCAAGGTCGACAGCATCCAAAGATACACTTTTCCACGCCTGTGATTGATGATCATCAGTTCCGCTTGTAGAAGGTTCTTTTTTGCTGGCTAGGTCGCGTCTTAGCAAAAGCAGAACAAAGTGATCGGGAACGTTGTTGGGCTCATGGGCGGCCGTTCTGAGCACTCCTGGACTATTATGGCTGATCGAAGAAGAGAGGCGCACATCTATGGATTGATCAAGCAGGTATCGGAATCTCTGATTTCACCACACGGTGCTCTGCTCATGGATAATACAAGGTGCTAAGATTTTTTGCTTGACCCTGAATCGGCTACGGATATCGCAACCCGGTGGACGGATGTTTCGACGTTAATGCACATGTTCTGGATTCCGCAGTGCGCGGTGTGAAGATACAAGAGCAGCGAACCTGCCTTTTTAGAACAGCAAAAAACGACTGGTAAATGCTGTCGTTATACGTATCTTCTGTTAGAACATGTGCCATGTCAGTCTGTATTTCAAGAACTGTATCACGCTGTCAAACTAAATTCGTGGTCGACGGCTGAGCACCAAAGTTTGTAGTTTAAGTGTAGTCAACCATGATTGTGATCCATCTTAAGTTGTATTCAAGGAACGAACGATTTGAAACGATTAATGCTGAATTGGAACGCTCCATGAGCTGTGTCACATATGAAATCGCAAACCTGGCGACTAGCAGTGATGCGACATGCAGGAGGAAGTCTACTGTACAGTAGGTGCACTCCGACCTAGGATTTCCAGGGCGGAGGCAAAGCTGACTTGGCGTTGATCATGTTCATGTTACTCAGGCTTGTCACGCCATGCACCGCAGGGCGTTCTTTCACCAACTTCAAGTTGAAACCATTTGAAACCTCACATATATTCAATCTTCGAAAGACATAGCAATTGTCATACTCGCTGTCAATACCGGTATGTCAGTATAAGAATGCGTTTACAGCGATCGAGGTCATATGGTTTCAGACTTGGTCAGCATGTCGTCGGCGACGACGACGACTAGGCAATCGGGCACGTCGCGCTTTGAACGATTGCTTGTCAATAACCCACCAGTCCTTAGTTCTCTCGTTGCTCAGTTACCGACCGAATCTATCCTACACCTCTATCAGACTTCTAGATACCTCAGAGATTTCTTAGCCGACTCTCCAGCCTCATGGCGGTATATTTCGTGGCGGCTATATCAACCTGCGCAGGTCCAAACACCACCGAATGGTACTGCTGGCAGCCCACAAATACGCCCAGGCAGTTATGCGCTCGACAAATTGCTGTTGTACACCCTATCGCCCATCAGTACACGTCTCACGAGTTTAGTACTAGACAATACAGCCGTTAGTGGCGCTACGCTGTTCACAACTGTCATGGTAAAATGCAAGGATACACTTGAGCACGTCTCCGTTCGTGGTTGTAAGAATGTTTCTCTAAAATACCACATCAATCCGTGGTTGAACATGTATGCACTGGCATTGGAAGAGCCGGCCGGAGTTGTGCCCCCAGACATGAAAGCTCTGGCGTTGAAGAGTTTGTATACATACCGATGCAGGCACCACAGGAGAAGACCGTACTTGCCAAGCAGCTTATCGCGAAAAGAAAGTGACAGCGAACCTACACACGAACTTGTCCTCACCTGTCATCGACTAGGCATATGGACCGACACAGCATGGTGTACAACACCCGGCGCGAGATGCTACAGGAGACGTGGCTATGTAACCATGCGGGTACCACAAGACCCTCGCGAGGTTTGGGTTGTTTACGACCGTCTATGGCGCAGTCGAAATTGGCTTGGACCTCCTCCAGGACACAAGGACAACACCTTGAAAGTGCGAAAGCGCAAGCGTGATGGGAGAGTATGGGAGGAAGATGAGGAGGCAATCAATGGTGAGCCAGTTGGCCTCGGTATCGAAGGGAAAGACGTGCCTGTACACATGAGACAGACGCATCGACGTTTCGTGGAAAACATACGCTGTCATAATTGTGCCGACGAAATTCTTGAGCGCTGTGAGCAATGTTCTGTGATGATGCATTGCACTGGTTGCCGAAAGACTTTGTGCGCAAGCTGTGCTTTCGATCGGCCATATCTAAGAAACCAGAATGCAACCGAGGAGGAAAGAAAGCGATTTTGGTGGGCCCCAGGCTGTGCAGTCTCACCATGTTCTATGCAGGATATCGATCCAGCAGCGCCCGGCGCTCCAAATCATCCGAATTCATTACCTACTATCAAGTTTAAATGGTGTTGCACAGAGCCAGTCTTCTCTGGTGGTGGAGGCATTACACTCGGTCAACTTGGCCAGAGCCATGAAACCGACAGACTGCGTGCTGCACCGCTACCCACCGGACAAGGTTACGAGGATGCGGAGTTTGCAGCGCACGATGATGGCGAAGGCCATGACATGATTGGCTCTCCCCTGACTAGAACAACGATCACGGGCCCTGGTGGGCGTTGGGCCTCGCTTGCTGAGATGTTCCGACATGGAGCGCAGATGAGTCTCAACGAAGAGCCAGACAGCGTACCTCGAGTTTTGTGCGACGAGTGCTACAACTCAGAACCGTGGAAGATCAAATGTAAAGCCTGTTCTGTTTCACTCTGTCTCAAGCACGATGTCAAGGAGAAACAGCGTGTCAGAATTTGTGGCTACAAGGATCTCAATATTGAGAAGCAAGAACTTATCGCACGTCTCAAAGCGACCAAATTGTTCAAGACCTTATGGTTGCGCAGAAAACACCTGAAACAACAGCAGGAGATAAGCATGGCGAACAAGAAAGATCCTCGCAGTATCCTGGCAGAAGCACAACTTGCGCTGGCAGCTAACGCGCTGCTTGAGGATCCAGTTGTTGCGACAAACCGAGAAGGACCCGCGCAATACACGGCAATCACGAGCCACCGGGATCGACAACTTCTATCGAGTTTGCCTATCCGCGTCGCCGAGCCAGCATCTTCATCTACAGACGCTGAACCAATCGGCCGCCCCTTGTCTCCTGGCTCCAACAGCACAGGTCCGCTCAGCAGGGCCTCTTCTCCAGCTCCCTCAGCACGATCAGTCAGTGCCACTCCTGAACCACGCCGTGCGTCGCAGAACAGTGGACAAGAACAAATCGCTCCGAGTAACTGGAAGGGTTGTCAGACCTTCTTCTGTGCCGCTACCAGAGCTGCCGGTGACCATCGAAGACGATGCAGTGCAGTCATGCGGCAATGTCATGATTGCAAGGTGCATGTCTGTGATGATTGTGTTGGGTGTCTTGATCATCCATGCCCATGCTCAGAGTGTAGGCTTCCAGATGCTGAAACAGATCCAATCACTGGTGGTACAGCTGCCTTTTTCTGTCCGAATTGTCGTCATGAACGAATAGTGACGCGCAAATGTCGACGCCGGCCTGCTTATCTCAACAGAAGGTCTACTCAGCTTGGGGTTGAGAAGAGGCCGAAGCAGAAAATGAATCATCACGAGAAGCTCAGTCACGTCTCGAACATCTTTCTTGAGGAGTCGAATATCACGACCTTCGGAGAGACCGAGTTCACCCTCGACGAGTTTTACTGTAGCATTGATCAAGAGTTACAGGAGCTGCAGCAAATTTCCATCTCGGCTGTCAATGTGGTGAAAAAGGTACAAGATCTCCGATCACAGGCGCCTCCTGGTTCACCGGCTGCTCTTGCACTGCCAAACATCATCATTGAGGGCATTGGTTCTTCTTCTGCGGCGTCGAGTCCAACTCAAGAGTGACCTACATTTTCCTTGGCTTTCCAACGTTCGTGTCACCAAAAAGTACCATAATGAGAGAGCATGCGAGCAAGCCTGGCACTGTGGTCTCGTATATGAGATCGTTTGTCTAGCGGGGTGTGTGAGGCAGGGGTGCAATTACTGTAGCGTTATGAGCAATATTGAGGGACAGAAAAATGACTGGACGATCTTGAGCGATGTAGCGAAGATATTGTATGCTGTTAATTGTCATTCACTTGAACCCTATTGTGAGTTTTGAGGAGTCTCGATGTGCTTGCATCACCGTCCGCCTCATTACGTTCACAACTGCTATTATCGTAGATAGTGCTACGAGTAGTCGGAACGGGTATCATTCTTTACTGCCTGAGGCATGAATTCGGGTTTGAATGACGAACTAGGCCTTTCCCGCTGCATCATCGCTTTACCTCGATTATAATCACCGGAATATATCGCTTCTGCTCATCGAGACGTCGTGGGCTCGAATATTTGTCTCATTGACTTGTGGTGGGACTGGTGAAGTCAAGTTGCAGCTTTGGCAAGGTCACCAGGTATGTGGTCACTATCGATTCCAGAGACATGGCAAAGGTCACCACAAGCCTCCTATGTCACAGCAGGTGCACTCATTGCGACTGGGGTCCTTCTTCAATCATTATTTTCTCCATCTCGCGATAACAGAGAAACCATAATACCTTCGCCGAGGACGACTTTGCTGCCCAAGCTTGCAGCTGCAGAAAGGTTACAGCTACCATATCCCCCAGATGCCCTTCCTGGAGCGCGCGACGTGGAAAGCCCATACGGCACCTTTCGCGTGTACGAATTCGGTCCTGAGGATGGGCGAAAGGTGCTGTTAGTGCATGGTATTTCCACACCATGCTTGTCACTTGGTGGTGTAGCACATGGCCTTGCCGAGAAGGGCTGCCGAGTCATGCTCTTTGACCTTCCTGGACGAGGCTATAGCGACATGCCGGTGGGCATCGATCAGGATATCAAACTCTTTACTTCCCAAATTCTGATCGTCTTGGCATCTTCCAAGCTATCGTGGACAGGCGGCGACGGCTTTGCCATGGTAGGTTACAGTCTTGGGGGTGGAATCAGTGCAGCATTCACCTC
>Ga0181460_10080_pt1 | contig 9691 bp, 6 predicted proteins | sample InSIn3SAF170_FD_119808 | JGI IMG/M metagenome (GOLD analysis project Ga0181460, IMG submission 119808) | Clean room microbial communities from NASA Spacecraft Assembly Facility at Jet Propulsion Laboratory, Pasadena, California, USA -... ... | reverse complement strand
CCGTCCCACCATCTAGTTCTGATTCAATCTCCACTCGTATTTGTATGCGCCAAAACAATGCTCCTGTAATAAAGGATTTCCAAGGCTAGCATGTCCGTCCATCTCTCCCAATGAGTATCTCGTATGTTTTCCATTCTGATGCGGAGTCCGTGGGCTCATTAACTGGTAGGTGTGTCGTTCTCGTTGGGTGTTTGAGCACTGGCGGAAGTGGGCTTAGATGCCGCCACCTAGATTACTATACATCAGCAATGTTTCGCAACACACACAACAGAAGGCCATAAGCGACAAACTCGAAATCCAAAAGGCTGTGGTCAGAAACAAACGATGCCAAAGGTGAGGCGTTGAGAATTCAACAGCTTCAGTCTGCTACCATCAGGATCGGGAGAATGAGTCTCTCTTACCGGAGTGTTGAACATGCACGCTGTAATCTCCAGCAGGTCTATGCAGCTGCTGCAGCCTCGTGGTTCGCGATCTCAGGAAAAGATACGACCCAGGGACGAAAGTCACAAAGGCGAACGCTCCAAGTGTGCGACGGCTAAAGGCGGTGACGAAGAACAGCGGTTAGCTTCCCGTGGGGCAAAGAAAGGGCAATAGCCGAGGGAAAGCGTGGTAAGCATACCTGATATAAGCGTTGATAGACATTGCTGAGGTAGTTCGAGCTGTGGTAGAGTTGATTGAAGCTTTGTGAGGCGTGTAGAAGGCGGAGAGTGTTTTGTTGGGAGGAAAGAAGGTGGTGGTGGGAGGGAAAGAGACGAGACGAGAGCTGGAGGGAGGGCCGGGGTAGGTAAAGGGAAGAGCACACGCGACACCGACACCAGCCGCACCTGCAAGCTGGAAGCTCCCCCCCAGACCGCAAGAAGCAAGGGGACTGGCAGGAGGGGGCCAGAGCCAGCGAAAAGCGTCCGGGTCGATGAGCCGAGCAGGTGTCTGCCTGCACGAGATGCACGTCCATGAATCATGCCCTGTCCGTTCTGTCGTCGCCTGGACTGTGAAGCCATTGTCCCTCCTGCTGATCCCTCCATCGCTGTCCGCATCCTCGGCTGCACCCCAGATCCGCTGACTCTCCCACCGATAAGCTTCTCTAAGCCTGAGGCGCCAAAGATAACGATGAAACCCGCCGGCGTCACTCCGGCTAACCAAGCTTGCCTCTGAACTTTTTTTCTAGGAATGCATCACTGCATCACGACAGCGACAAAAAGTTGTAGCGCTTTCCACTCCTCGCCACAATGCCTCCTAAAATGCGTCAGAAGGCCCCCAAGGGTCGCGCAGATAAGCCTGAAAAGAACATCGGTACGAGAATAACCAAGGACTATTCTCACAGTTTCACTGCTAACAAAAATATGTTTTGTCCAGCCGATCCCCGTTTCGCAAACATAGAAACGGACCCGCGCTTTCGCCTTCCTTCCAAAAAGCACGGCCAAGTCAAACTCGACAAACGTTTCTCGCGCGTCTTGAAAGACGAGGAGTTTTCGAAAAAGGCGAATGTAGACCGGTATGGGCGGAAAGTGGGCAAGGCTGCGGGAAGGAAGGAGTTGGAGAAGCTGTACAGGCTAGAAGACGAGGATGATTCAGCCGCTTCGAAATCGGGTTCTGGCTCGGATGAGGAGGCAGATGACGACGACGAGGTGCAGAAGGAGCTGGCAAGGCTGGACAAGAAGTATGATCCTGCCAGAGACGGAGGGTTCTCGTCATCTTCGGACGATGATAGCTCAGAAGAAGAGGAGGAAGAAGTGGAGGACGAAGAGGAAGAAGCAGAGCTTGCAGGAGAGGCGGATATACCAATGGGAGATATCTCGTCTCGCATCGCTCTTGTGAACTTGGACTGGGACAACATCCGCGCGGTGGATCTCATGGCTGTCGCGAACAGCTTTGTGCCCGTGGGCGGACGAATCTCAAACGTCACAGTCTACCCTTCAGAATTCGGAAGGGAACGACTTGCGAAAGAAGAAGTAGAGGGCCCACCTAAGGAAATTTTCGCCTCAAACGGCGACAACGAGGACACAGTCCAGGCGACGACAGAAGACGAGTCCGACAGCGACTCGGAGGCTGAGCGCGAGAAATACAAGAAGGAATTAGTCAAAGAGAACAAGGGCGAGGAGTTCGACTCGTCAGCTCTGCGCTCGTACCAGCTCGACCGTCTGCGGTACTACTACGCAGTTATCACCTGCTCGACCCCAGAAACAGCCAAAGCCCTATACGACTCCATGGACGGCCGCGAATACCTGTCCACCGCCAACTTCTTCGACATGCGCTTCGTCCCAGACGACGTATCCTTTGACGACGACAAGCCCAGAGATTCGTGCTCCAAGATCCCAGACGGCTACCGACCAAACGAATTCACCACCGACGCTCTCACGCACAGCAAAGTCAAGCTAACATGGGACGCCGACGACGCCACCCGGAAAGAAGTGCAGAAGCGCGCCTTCTCTCGTGCCGAAATCGACGAAAACGATCTCCAAGCGTATCTCGGCAGCGACGCCAGTTCCGACGAAGAGGAAAATGAAGATAGGGCTGCCAAGCTGCGTGCTGCCCTTGGTCTCTCTGCAGGTGCTGGTTCTTCAAAGTCGAAGAAGAATCGCGATGCCGGGCCTGTGGGAGACATGCAAGTTACTTTCACACCTGGGTTATCAGCGAAGAATAGTGGAAAGAAAGCTTCTGTGTTTGCAAATGCCGAGCCGGAACGTGAAGAGACTACTATAGAGAAATACGTCCGTAAAGAGAAAGAACGAAAAGCCTTACGGAAGGAGCGCACACTAGCTGTTCGCGAAGGTCGTGATCCGGATGCAAAGGAGGCCGAAGATGACGACGAAGAAGAAACCGGCAGCTTGACTTCCGGCTCGGAAGATGATGAGGATGAATTCGCCAGCTTCGGTGAAGACGAGGAAGAAGAAGAACAAGCACCAAAGTTAAAATCAAAACCATCCAAAAAGCTATCGAAACAACGCGACGACGAGACAGAAGAAGCAGACCCCTTCAACGACCCTTTCTTCCAAGACCCAACCGCCCACAACAAAGCCCTAAAGAAAGCCTCAAAAGAAGCCAAACTCGAGGAAGCGCGCCTAGAAAAGGAACGCAACGCCTCGAAACGCGCGGAGCTCGAACTCCTCATGCTCGATGACGACGACAACGACGCCGCCACCACGAGAGAAGGAGGCAAACCACGCCCTCGCAACATCAACCACTTCGACATGGCAGCCATCCTCAAAGCCGAGAAGGAAAAAGCGCGAAAGGGCAAAAAGGGACGTAAGCCGTCCAACAAGAAGGGCGACGAGGCGGATAAAAAGGTCGATCTGCAGCAGGATTTCAAGCTAGATGTGCAAGACCCACGGTTTGCGCGGTTGTACGACAGCCATGAGTTTGCCATTGATCCTACCAATCCGAGGTTCAAGTCTACGGAGGGCATGAAGGCTTTGCTGGAGGAAGGCAGGAGGAGGAGAAAGGAGCAAGGCGTGAAGAGAGGGCGAGATGGTGGTGCTGACGAGGAGGTTGTCAGGGAGAAGAGAAAGAAGAGAGATGATGACGGTGCAGCAGGTGGTGAGGATTTGAAGAGGTTGATGGAGAGGGTTAAAGGGCGATCGAAGCGGTGAGAGAGGAAATGATTGTCCTTCGATGTGGGTGGAATACCGAGATTGAGTTTGTATATATGGGCGTATCACGGATTATTTCAAAAGCGGGACAGGCATGTCGACTTGTCTTTCACTGCATAGATGGAGGATGTGAAAGCCAGCTAGGCTCTCAAAAACAACAGCTGTCTTCTGTCAAAATACACGGAAGCTGAATACCATGACCTTCACAATCCGCGATCTCAGTAGATCACAAGGTATCCTCACAAGCGCGAAATTGTGAGCTATCTCCATGCCATCACACAATGGGTGCACTCGATTTCTTAGAGAGTCAAGTCAATGAACAGCCGATGCACCGGCTGATTCCTGTCTTCTACCTACTACGCCAATATGAACGCCATGCCTTTGCTGTACCATTCCTCGGAAGATCCCGCCCTACTCCCTAGACTCGAATCTGATTTATCGGACAATGAAAACACCAACAATATCCAGGGGGTATTTCTTTTTCTTTTCTCTTCAACATTATCTCATCTCGTTTCGTCTAGTCCTCGCCAAAACACTAGGCCTGCATCAAGGTGCCTCTTTCTACAGGAAGTAATCTGCAACAGGCTTCTTCGCAGGCATTCCCCTAGAGTCCTGCGGCGCGGCTTCAAATACTCTGTATCTTCTTCCAGGGCCATCTATCTTCTTCGCGTCTTGTGGTCCGGTCAGGATGCTCGCACGTCTGTTGATGTCGCCGTTGTTCCGGCTCACGAAACCGCCGTTACTTCCGTCTTCGCCAAGTTCTAAAATCGCGGCCACATTGCCGCATCTATAGCAGTAATTCGGTGCGCTCCAAACAGTCACGATGGTGCTGTCGAACATTTCTTTGAACCCTTCCATGACCAGTTGATGTGCACGAGCAATGAGCGACAGGTTGTTCTTGTGGTTGAAGCATTTGACAATGTCTGCGCCAAACAGGAAACCTGCGCCACGAGGTGAGAGACCCCAACCGTCAATTTCGTCGGGATCAGACCAGAGGAGATCACACATAGCGCCTTCGTGAGGCACCTCCTGCTTGCGATCGAGTAGCCTGATTTTGTCAATCGTGTCGATGAGAGGAGATAGGCCTCCGTGAACGCAGAGAACAGCAGAGGAGCTGTTTCGTAGTGAGCCGCCTGAGAAACCGGAGGCCGAGGTTCCGGGTGCGCCGATGCGGTTCGGGGTCGAGGGGACGGGCGATGATGATGGGAGGGGCTTCGCAGGTGAAGCATTAGGAATGCCGCCTTGGGCTTGGTTCGGGGCACGGTTAAAGCGGGACATGACCTCGCCGCCGGAATTGAGGACTTCTATCTCAACGTCTTGGTCGTCTGGCTGACTGGGTGAGGAGCCTTCGTTACCGACGTATGGAGCGGAGGTTGGTTCGAGGTTGGTAGAGGCGCCTGTGACGAGTGCGCCGAGAGCAAGATAATCGAATACTTCACAGCAATGTCTGTATTGATTCAGCAAGGCATTCTAACAGACAGATAACAAGGACTCGTAACTACCTCCACACGTTCGCACTGCCATACTTCCTAAGACACTCGTCGTAGAAGCCGTATACGGTCGTTATCTGTCGCGATTCGTGGTTTCCTCGGATGAGAGTGATCCGGTCTGGGTACCGAACCTTGAGGCAGAGTAGGAGTAAGAATGACTCGAGTGAATAGAATCCTCTGTCGACGAAGTCGCCTGCAAATGAAGTAAGCGTCTACAGCTTTCCAACATGCTTATGACCGCACGCACCCATGAATAAATAATTTGTTTCCGGTACATCACCACCGACTCTAAACAGCTCCATCAGGTCATGGAACTGCCCATGGATATCACCACATATCTGCCGCAGTTTTGTCAGCGACAGTGCAAGTATTCTCGTCGGATGTGAGCATCATACTGTAACGGGCGCATCGACACCGACAACATTTCCTTCCTCTATCAGAAGCTCACGGGCCTTATGACATAGCTCTCGGACTTGGTTCTCTGGGATAGGTCGACACGCGCGAAGCTGGGCGATAGCTCTAGCACACATATATCAGTCGCAATTCTAAGCGAACAACATGGAACGGTCGCGTACTTGTCCAAGTCACTCATGGCGACGGATGGCGGCGCTAGCAGCGCAGTGTCGCGCGATCACTGCAGGCGAATACGGATTAAGGCTACCAGCTGTAACTGCGAATGTAGGAATTCGGCGAAGAAATAAGTCGAGATCTGCGTTCGAGGGGCGGCCCGAAACGAGGGTCAAAAGCAATGCAGGAGGACGAGAGGAAGGGTGTAATGCGTGGCGATGGATGGGAGAAGGCTTTCCTAGGCGTTGGACGACGACGAAGACGGAAGTCCAGACGGAGCGAAGGCGGGACTCCCGCGGCCTTGGCGGTCTGGTCTTAGCCCGTCGTGATGAGTGCTACGCAAGCAGCTTTGCTGAAAACCTTCCTCTCCCCATTGGCCGTCCAGCTCCTGATCTTTTACAACTCTTCAACCACCACGTCCATCTCCGCCGCGACCCGTCATCCTCCTCGTTCCGACGACAATCTTAACCCAGATTCGGCATTGGCATCTGCATCTCTGAGCAACCGCCAATGCCTTCCTGGCCTCACAGCAGCTGCACGTAGCTTCTCTCCCTAGGACCACTTGTCGGGCGTCGAGTACATGACCTGATCCAATTCCTTCATCACCTCAACCCACCCGCGCATTTCCTTCGTCTCCCGTTGCGCATTCTCTCTCCGACGTCTTTTCAATCCTCAATTAACGCCTTCCGACCGTTTCTTGCATCCTTCCGGCCTCACTTCTCATCCTCCTCTCGGTCGCTCCCTCGCGCTCTTCCACCACAATGCCTCCCGCATTGCATCCCCGGTCACGGCTGACCATGTCGCTCTTTACCTCTACTCTCCTCCTTTCCTTCGTCGTCGTCGGAACACCTCACATCCTACCGTGCCCGGCGCCACGCCATCAATACACAGATTCACCCTCCGACGATCCGTCAAATCCTCGACCGCGTCGTCGTAGGCGGAGGAAGTCATGCACCACAGCGGAAGGCGGAGAAGCAATCAGCGGCTTAGAGAAGTCTGAAATCACCTTCACCGAACGACCCGAACGCGAATGCCCGGTGCCGAAGCCTGGAGGTCTTGTTGGGCGGATATTAGGGTTCAGAGAGCAGGGTGCTGCTGATGAGGTCAGCATGGTTCAACGACCGATCGTGAAAGTGGAAAGTGTTAGGAGGAGACGAGCCAATGAAGTACATGAAGTTACCGCGGAATAGAACGGAATGTCGAACCGGAAGAGGTGTACAGTGATGGAACTGAGGAGGCCAGCAAAGCCGTGCTATAGCCACAATCGCTATCAGGCAAGGCTATGAACGGCGCATGATCGGGCACTGTACTACACTCCTGTAGAATATGGCAATATAGAACATGTAAATGACACCAAACTGGAATTCATAATTTCCTGCAATTGTATCGCTTCTGTCCAATCAAAATCGCATAAAAACCAGCGTGTTTAGCCAATCATAACCTCACGATTACCGAAATGCAAAGGAATATAGAGTTGAGCCTTTGAAGAACTTACAAAAAAATATCAGTGACTTCTAAGAGTCCGCAAGTCTCGTCTGCGAGCTTTTACGGTCTTGAACCAGTTCTGTGGGAATTTTGGTGGTTAACGTTTTCCACCACTGAACGGGTCACCCCACCGAGCTGATCAGCTCGCCAAGACTTGATCAAAACACCACCTCCAGATCACTCCATCAATACAAGCACTAAAACCATGCCTAAATCAACCAGTAAAGCTGCTCAAGAGAGAGAGCTTCTTCTCCTACACGCAATTAACGCCTATAAAACAGGCCAAGTCCCCTCACTCCGCAGCGCCGCCGATATCTACAAAGTGCCATTTTCAACACTCCAGTCAAGATTCCATGGCCGAGCCAGCCGCGCTGAGTCAACTAAGCGTCTGAAGCTTACTGAAGACGAAGAGCAGACGTTAATAAGCTGGATAATTAGTTTAGCTTATCGTGGTTATCCACCAAAGCCAGCTATTGTTACTGATTCAGCTAATGCTCTCCTCCAACTCCGAAACGGCGGTTTAGTAGGTAAAAACTGGGTTTCGCGCTTTGTACAACGTACTGAGGAAGTCCGAATTATTACCTCTCGTCGGTATGACTTCCACAGGGCAAGAACTGAAGATCCAGAGGTTATTCAGGACCATTTTCAGCGCCTCCAGCAGCTTATTATCGAGTATGGAGTCCTTCCGGAAGATATCTACAATATGGATGAGATTGGCTTCCTAAAAGGAGACACTGGACGGACGAAAGTTGTCACCTCGTCTGATGGCCCTCGCTGGCTTGTTTCACCTGGAAATCGTGAATGGACAACCGTTATCGAAGCTATTTCCTGGGCTGGAAACGGTATTCCTGCCATGGTTATTAATAAGGGCAAGCTCTTCCTGAACATCTGGTTTGATGAAGCGCTTGGTGTTCCACCAGAGTGGCTGATGGGGCACAGCGTTAATGGGTGGACAAACGACCGATTAGGCCTTATTTGGCTTACTGAGGTGTTTCACAAACACACAAAAAACCATATTATGGGCGTTTATCGGCTGTTAATTATGGACGGCCACGGAAGCCACTGTACACACGCGTTTGAGGACTTTGCCCGACAAAACAATATTATCCCCTTCTACCTACCAGCACATTCCTCTCATATTACGCAGCCTCTTGATGTTGGCGTGTTCAGTGTCGTTAAGCGTCGATATCGAGAGCGCGTTCAGGAGCTTATCCGGAACGGCCAAACACACGTCGATTATACAGATTTTCTGAAGCTCTACAAGGACGTTAGGCCTGAGGCTATTACACAAAGCAACGTTTTCAGCGCCTTTGAGGCCACTGGCGTTGTTCCGCTTAATCCAAGCCGAGTATTGGATAAGCTTGTTATCCGAGTAAATCCTCAATCAATGCAGCAAGCTACTACACCAGATACTTCTTCGATTAGCTCACTCAGTAATACGCCTCTGAAGATTCGGTCAATTAACAAGCGAGAGGGTTATCTACATCAACGCCAGATTGAATCAAATCGCCGGTCTGACTCGCCGTCGAGCAGAATCGTGTCAAAAATGGCAAAAGCCGCTAAGATGCTACTCCAGGAGGCTCAGCTTCTTAAGGAAGAAAACCAGCGATTACGGGTTACAAACAACGATCTATCTCGTAAAAGAAGTCGGAATGTAAAGAGATTTACCAGTAAATTAACTAGTAAAGAGGCTATAACAGTTGCTGAAGGAAGAGAGATAAATCACCAGCTTAAAGAGGCTAATCAAGGAGGTGGTGAACCGTCAACTTCAGCTTCACAAGCAACACCTCGTCGCTGCACTCTCTGTAGACAGCCAGGACATACACGAAATAGGTGTTTAGCAGCTCCTGGATCGCCTCAGGTTGTAAATAGTAGTACAGATTTGCAGTAGACTTGATATTTACAGATTTGATCGCTGCTTCACACTTGCCAAGAAATGGCTGATCAGCTCGGTGGGGTGACCCGTTCAGTGGTGGAAAACGTTATACCGGTGCTGGAACAGAAGGCATAGAAGTCCATCTATAGACACCCGTGCAGTCAACACTCACCTCTACTCTTGTCAATCGAACCTTCAACGAACAACACAATTAAACATACCACTCATCGTGTCGGAAGAGTGCACAATTCATCACACCAAAGCCTTTTCCCCAGAAAGCCAATCCGAACGGCTCCCGAACCACACCAACCACGACCCCTGCCCAGCCAAAGAGCCGCGGACGTGTGACGTCGTCCCCATCTCGTCCGTGCAGAGAGACCAGGGCCATCAACTCCGACAAACGACAACCCTTCAGCCAAATCAACTTTCATTCGCAAACAGCTTTCCACGGCCACCAAGCAATCTTCAGAATTAATAGACGCAAAATTACAACATGAGCTTCCTACGCGCTCAATTGCGCATGCGCTTCAACGTAGCGCAATTCGCGAAACCATCGCCTTCGTTCACCTTCACATCCACCTCGTCCTCCTCCTCCGCAAAAGTATCTCGTTTCTTCAGCACAGAGGACACACCTCGGCAAGTAGGAAAGAACAGGATATTCAATTCGTACGTTTCCATCTCATGAA
>Ga0181460_10079_pt1 | contig 9747 bp, 6 predicted proteins | sample InSIn3SAF170_FD_119808 | JGI IMG/M metagenome (GOLD analysis project Ga0181460, IMG submission 119808) | Clean room microbial communities from NASA Spacecraft Assembly Facility at Jet Propulsion Laboratory, Pasadena, California, USA -... ... | reverse complement strand
GCTAGACCACTTTCCTCAAGGAGCTGTTGATTATTAACTGATTGCACCGTCTGTGCGAGGTCAGTTAAGGCTGCTGACCATTGTCCATCAGTTGACCATTCTGAGATCGCATCGGCAATTGAGTCTGTCCGTTGTGGGGAATTTGCGTCTTTTTGGCCATAATTTCTGTGTAGGCTGACATCACCTCCTGCTTGACCTGGAGTTGTACCATGCTCGTATCCTCTAGTTTGGTTGAAAGCTTGTTCATTGCCTCGACTAGCGCTTGGATCGATTCGCTCATTTGATCCGATTTCTGTTGCTCTAGAGCTTCCTTGAACTGAGTGATGAAAGCGTCCAGTATCTGCTTCACTGTTAACGGGATGGTGTCCATCTGCTTTCGCATATACGTCTGTAAGTTTTTGTTCTCCTTCATGGCTGCCGTGTTCTGGGCTTGTAATTCTTCCACTCTCTGTTTCAAAGATGCGATCGCTTCCAATAAAACTGCGTTGCTGATTGTCATAATGCTCTCCAATTAGTTGTAGAGGATTGTCTTGAGCTACACTTTTTTCTACCCACTCGTGTAGTTTCTCCAGGTCTTCAACATAAACTTTGATGTCTTTGGTCTGACGCGAGATTTTCACGTAAAACGGTTCTTGGGCGGAGGTCGGGCTGTTCGTGGCGGCGACGATAACTCTCTGTGCTGTAAGTCCTTGGGCGCTGTAGGCTGTGGAAACGTTAGCGTAATCAAGACCCAACGGCATGAAGCCGTCAACTGTCTCTTGTTTACCATTCTCGTCAACGACAGTAAGCTTCTTGCCGTCGATAGCTTTAACGATGAATTCTGTTCCATTGATCTGGCGAGCTTTTTTATTTGTCACCTTCCACCGCAGGCGATCTCCTACGGCAATAGCAATATCTTGAGTGCCAAATACTTCTTTATCCTTATACAGAGAGGGATCGAACCAGAACAAGCGGCCACCTTCTGTTTCAACTAGAAGCTGATCTCAGAATGGTCAACTGATGGACAATGGTCAGCAGCCTTAACTGACCTCGCACAGACGGTGCAATCAGTTAATAATCAACAGCTCCTTGAGGAAAGTGGTCTAGCTCCTAAACTAGCTGCACTAACCGAGCAAATTGAAAATCTAAATCCAGAACCTAGAAAGTACCAGTTTGAAGGATTGACAGAACTTGCTAGAGCAGTAATCCAGCAAGAATCTGAAGCTAGCTTAGTCAAAGGTCTGACGCAGATTCAGACTAAACTAGCTCAACTTACCCAAGTGCTGGCAGAAACAGGCAAGATGCAGCAGCTTGAAGCAGTTGATTCTGCTATCAAACAGTGGCGTACTGAACAGTCTATTGCTGAATCTGTTCTTCAGTCGCGCTTTGATCAGGCAATCGATACAGCTGCCGGAGTTGATGATCTGCGACCTGAAACCCAGGAGCTGGTTCAAGCTATTCTAAACTTGCAGTCCGAACAAGAACTTTCAGATGCGATCGCTCTTGTAAGTGAAGTTGTGCAAGGGCAAGCATTTGATTTTGGCGATCTAGCAGAGGTACTCAATTCGGTCAACTATGAACAGCTATTGACCGAAACAGGCGAAGCCGCCACTTGCGACCTGCTGTGCAACAGCAGGTCGATTGGCGGTCTGGACGCAAAAATTACTGCTCTGACTCAGCAACTATCAGAATTCACTGATAAAGTACCAACTCAGTTTGCAGGTATGAGTGGGCTAGTCACGACTTTGCAATCAGTTCAGGCTGAGTCGCAATTACTAGACATGGGGCTAGTAGATCAGGTAGCTACACTGACCAAGCAACTTGAAAGGCTTGGTAGTCAACCTCGTCAACATCAGTTTGAGGGCATGACTGAAATAGCCCAAATGTTCAATTCAGTGAGCATTGAACAATTATTGACCGAAACAGGTCTTACCGCGAAGCTTGCAGATATTACTCAACGATTAGAAAAGCTCACGGACGAAGTACCAACTCAGTTTGCAGGTATGAGTGGGCTAGTGGAAAATTTGCAATCAGTCCAGGCTGAGTCGCAATTAGGAGACATGGGACTGGTAGACCAGGTAGCGGCACTGACCAAGCAACTTGAAAAATTTAGTAGTGACCCTCGTCAATATAAGTTTGAGGGTATCACCCAAATGGCTCAGATGCTCTCCCAGCACCAAACTCAAATATCTCTCTATGACACACTATCAGAAATTGCTGAACTCGCTCTCAAGCTGGAGCGCCAGGACGCAATCGCTTCCCTTGCCCAAACAGTTCACTCATTCAATGCCCAGCAACAATTTCAATCTAGTGACTTGCTAGAACAGCTACAAGGAATGAGTGAACGGATTACAGGACTGAACCAACAAGTCCTTAACTACAAGTTCAAGGAGATGAACGAACTTGCAAATAAAATCTACGAACGACACGCAGCAGAAGCAATTACAGAACACTTGCAATCTCTTCGCTCCGGTGTTGAACGAGTGGACGATCTGGTTCGCAATCACCCACAGTTACAACAGCTAGCCGAAACTGTGCGTTCGCTGCGTTCAAATCAAGCTTTTGCAAACGGGGCAGGCGCAGAGCAGATACAGCTTTTAGCAGAAGAATTAAAGCGGATAGGTCTAAATACTACACCGCAGCCGCAGAAATTGGAGCCATTCTGGAAGCCAGCATACTCCGGTGAACCACCGACAAATATATGCTCGAAGCATTGGCAGGAGTTTAAGCAAAGCGCCATCCATCCCCAACTGATTGCCATGAATGCAGAAAGTATTTCAGGTCGTAGCGCCCTGGAGTCTCTGTTGAGCGATCGCTTGGAGACGATGGGTTCAGGGCAGTTCGTAACTGTGCCAATGGCGAAGCTGATCAATCGCTACGAACAAGTTGCCCAAGGCGGATGGTGGGGTAAAGCCGGAATTGACGCGCGATCGCTTTTAACTCTTCAATCAGGTCAAAAACCAGCACTCAATCCTTGGGGATGCTTTAAGCCAGATCACCCCAGGATTGATGAGCAGAAAACCCAGCACAAGGGCGAGACTCAATACATTAAGTATGAACATCCGGTAGGTGTAGCACGTTCACCTTATTTACCCGAAGTCCCTGATCAACTAGCAGAAAAGATTTATGCCAAGTATGGGGTGGAACCAACATCAGCAGAACGAGCAAGTGGTTTCTGGTATGTGGTGTATCAGCATCAAGAGATCCCAATCACGATTACCGAGGGTTGGAAAAAGACGCTTTCAAGTTTGAGTCAAGGGGAGGTAACGATTGGCGTATCAGGGGTCAATGCCCTTTATTTAGCTAATGACCAGGAGAAAAACCGCTTACCTCAACGCCAACTCAATGAAGCAATTGCTGTCTTTGCAACGCCAGGACGAGAGTTTAAATTCGCTTTCGACCAAGACATTAAAGTCTCCACAGTCATGAACGTGCGCCGAGAAATGGTCAGAGGGATTGAGTTACTTGAGGCTCGTGGGTGTACTTGCAAGGTTGTGAAGTGGGATGGCACTCTTAATAAAGGGTTAGATGATTTAATAGTGAATCAGGGGGCATTAGCCTACACCCAAGCACAGATTAATCCTGGATCTTGTGAGGGGGAAAAGAAAGCCCATTATCGCACTCAGTACAAGTTACTTGCTAAGACTGTCACCAAAGAGCATCTGCGACTTTCCCAATTAGATAAGGATGTAGAAGTTTATCTATTAGCAAGGCAACGCGGAGAGTTGATGGATGGCGATCGCTTTCTTACTCAAAGTGACCACGCGCGAACACTAGACACTCCTAAGCAAGTGCAAGCTTATGTTGACCATATTAAAGCGATTACACCTGGGTATGTGCAGCAGAAATACATTGCAGCAGCGCGGCAGCGCCTGGAGAAACAACAGGCTGAGGCTGAGGTAATTAGCTCTCCAATCTCGCCGAAAATTGAACTTCAGGATGGCATAAACGCTCATAGCGCAGATGGCATACAGCAAAAGCATCTAAATGAAAGAGCAGTGAAATTAGGGAGAAGGCTGCTCTCTGCGTTTGCTAAGAACCAAAGTTCAGATCATGTGTCGTGGACTGGCGGATGGTACACTTTTACTAAGATTGGTTTAGATATGCGAATAGATTGCAGCCAACGGCAGTCAACAATATTAGAGTTATCTAATGGCAATCTTCAAGGCAGCATTACCCAAAGAGATGTGGAGAAGTTTGAGCGGGTGCTGGAGGCAATAAAGGAGAAAGAGATTGTAGAGCAATCTGAGCTTTAACAACGAATTTAATTGAAAAATACCGACCATTTTTTTGCTTAAAACAATAGAGAACTGAGTTAGAATAGACAACCAATTCCTGTTACAAATAGCGGCTACTAATTAGCGGGAGTATTAAACAATGGGAAATACATTGCCAGAAATTATCGAAGAGAAATCGCCTTCAAGTTGGTTGCGGGAATATACTCGCTATGCAGGCTTGCAAAATATCTGCCTACCATTAGCTGAAATTAGAAATGCAGTTTCATTAGCTTTTCCTGACTACATCATTAAAACTGATAATGCACAGGAATTATTGGATGAATTCGATCTGCCAGTAATCGTAGAAGATGAACCTGGGCGAATTGCTTTTGCTGCCACAACTGACGCGCAAGCTGCTGATGCAATGCTGGCAAAATATTCTGATCAGCATTACGTCTTGCTTCGCCAGATACTGGGCATAGATTATCTATTGATTTTGCAAGTGAATGAAAATTTAGGTCATACGAGAAACGACCTTTTTGAAGCTTATGTAGAATTCTCTGCACTCCCAGAGAAGCCTAACTGCGTCATCATTTTGCTGTAGAGCTTCATGAATGAACCACGCCGACTGACTGGAGATGAGTTAGAAAATTTCTTCAAGGATTTTGCCATCCGTGCAGGCATCCTAGAACTGAATATTTCAAAGTTAGAGGATGTCGTAAGGTTGTTTGAAGAAAAACTACCTTATAAATTCGCCAAAGCTGAACGCTATATTAGGGAGGATTATCCTAACGCTAGCGAATGGTTTCACAAAATATTAGATCAAAAAGCGCTTCCCCCAATCCGCGAAGATATCAGAGAAAAACTAACTAATCGACTACTTGATCTTGTGATTGCGACTGACGCGGTAATTAAAGTTCGAGGAAATGATGGAATTGAAAGAAAAATTGCTGTCGATGTCACTGCAAATTTTAATAGAGAACAAGAAAAAGTTGATAAGATTCGTGGCATATCTGGCTCGCCCACTAGGTCAGTAAATCACAACCAGAACCTTCTAGAAGTGAGGGAGGCATTGGGGATTGAGAAACATATTGTTCTCATTATGGATAATATGACAGATAAACTTCCCAGCTTTGAAAAGCTGCTTGCAGAAATCTATACTTTCGCTAATGTGCAATCGAAAACGCGAGTGTTAGATTTACGCGAGATTAATAATGAACAAAAACTTAATTGGAAATTAGATGTCGAGTCAGATCCCCAAAAACTTTGGCTACAACATAGTCAAAGTCTAACTTCAAAAATTCCCTTGGAGCGGTCTATAGAAGTTGCTAATAGAGCAATTCATCGGGGTTTCACCAAAGATGTCGTTCTAAAAATGTTGGTTCTAGATCCGGAGTACAAACGCCTTATTAACAAAAATCAAGGCGATCGCCTCAATGCTGATAAGTATGCATCACTCGTTTACACCAAAGCGATTGATAAACTGTGCCTAGCCCAAGCTGCTAATCCTGGTCAGCAAAAAATCAACCTGGAAGGGCTGAGGTGTAGCGAGTTTATTGTCACAGCAGCAGGTAGAGATACTCATAAGGGAGAGAGAGTATTTCAAGTCAGTAATGGCTGGGTATTTCGCCAGAAAGGGGAAGGTTTAACACTTGATACCAGAAGCGATCGCGGCATCATTCTGGAGTTTAAAAATAGATCCTTAAGAGGAACGCTCACACCGAAGGATTTGGAAGGGCTTAAGAAGTGCGTAAGTGGCTTGCAGCAAGTAATGCAGGAGCAGAAAAATGTAGAGTCTAACTTAGAGATGTTGTGACTTTACGATAGCTTTGCCGCAACCGTAGGCTTATTCGTCCTGTTTGTAGCGGCAAAGTTATCGGTAAAGGTTTATCCTTAAGAACTTATGAGTCTGGTTCCTTTCCCCACCATAATCTTTAATGAAGCATTATTAAACTATATAGTCCATTACCGAGCCTTGATCTATACCTAAAAAGCGACGATACATAACAATTGCCTCAAGTTCACTAAAGCTAGCAACAATATCAATGGCTATTCTTACCTTTTGAGTATCTTCATTTTCCACTAGCAGTCTTTCCAAAGAGCCATTTTTTAGGAAACGAGAAGATATTAAGTTTACTTGTTTAGTTTCTATCGCTTCTAAGTAGACACTAAAAAGCTTCTTTATAATCTCCCTTTGACCATACTGCTGCGTAGTAAGACGTGGATTAAAAATTACATACTTTCTTACAATTTGTTGGAAAAATTGGAGTTCTATTTCCTTAGACATCTGTCTTTGCAGATAGCCGTGTTCGCCATACTTTTCTTTTATAGAGACAGAGTAGATATATTCTTGAATTAAGTTAGAACTAAGTCTTCTTATGTACGCAATATGTTCAACGGAACCGGGTTGGTGTTGTGATAGATATAAATTTAGTAATCTTTTGAGTCTTTCCTGTTCCTCTAGTGTATTAACCTGATCTTTTAACAAACTATCAGGGAGTATATCTAGCCATTCATTGATAAATTTCTTAAATTCATCTTGATTATATGTAAGGGTATTTACAGGAATTAAATCAGCAAGATAAAAATCCTCGAAATCATGAACGCTATAGGTTACGTCGTCAGCAAAATCCATTATGCTTGCTTCTAAAGTCTGCTGATCGTTTTCTATTCCCGCTTCTAATGGTTGTCTAACAAACTCAAATGCTTCTCGATCTATGTCGTATACGGAATATTTTTTCGCTCTCTTGTTTGTTTTAACATCGTCACAATTTCTGGCGCGAAACCAAGGATATTTTAAAGTGGCATTTAGAGTAGCCCTAGTCAAATCGAGTCCAGGATACTCTGGACGGTTAGGTTCAAGTTCAGTTAATATCCTGAAAGTTTGAGCATTTCCTTCAAATCCGTCCACCAAGCCGTGCTTCTTTGCCAGTTTATCAAGTTCTTTTTCTGCAATATGTCCAAAAGGAGGATGACCCAAGTCATGGGCAAGAGCAGCTGCCTCAACTACATCGGGATCGAGACCACCACATTTTGCCAGTAGAGCCGGATTTGAAGCAAGTGTATCTTTACTTAGTTTCTCTGCAAGCCGCCTGCCAACTTGAGCGACTTTTAATGAATGGGTTAAACGGTTATGAAAAACACTGCCTTCACTTGCGCTTGCAACTTGAGTGACTTGTGCCAGCCTTCTGAAAGCTCTAGAGTAAGTTAGCCTATCTTTGTCGATTTGAAATGGCTGTCTTTGGTCTCCATGTTTAGATTGAGCGTGCTGACGTTTTTCTCGTTTGTCAATTTCCATATGCTGTTAGACTTCTTGGGCTTCTACTAACCAATCATCATTAAAACGGGCTTTGCCGTCCTCTATAAGCTTCAAAACTACCTCCCTGGCGAGACTATGTGAGGAAACATAGCTAGATAAAGCGTCGCTTATATCATCAATGCTTACCTGATCACGATTTCTAAGGGTTTGGAGAACTACATCTTCTAATTTGAGCTGGGTATGGGGTAGATTTTTTTTCATGGCTAAAAAACAGGATTGCTATAAACACAACCCACTATTAGCACGTCAATAGGCTACTACTACCTAAAAACCGAAAAATCTATTAATAAATCTTTATTGCCGAGTACAAAGATTATTGCTCAACTAGGATTTTGAGTAATGCAGCATCATTCCCAGATATGTGGATTAGCCTCCCTTATAGACTTCGTTGCATCATTACCAAAAGTTTCAAACGCGACATACTGAGAACCCTGACCATAATTAACCTGGTCTCCAGTTGCCAGCCAGAAGAATCCTCCCCGCAAACTAAGCTGATCGTAAATTACTAAGCCGTCTTCACCAAAAAACTCTTTCATGTGGTTGCGATCAGCCCCAATACCCATACCCCGACCAACAAACTTGGTGTGGCATTGAGCAATAATATCTTTACTAATGGCCGTAATTCGCTGGGAGATAATTGTCCAACCTACGCCTAATTTACGAGTGGTGTTGAAGGCATCGCGGATCACTTCTGTAACTTCATCAGAACCCCCTTGGGCTGCCCATCTGGGGCCCTCATCTAAAACCACTAATCCGTTACGCGTGGTGCTGCTAATTTTAAAATCTAATTCTGCCTTACGCTTAATCTTGCTGAAAATCTCGTACATGACATAGCGCTGTTCCCGCTCGTTCATGCTTGCCATATTAATCAGGATGATGCGCCCATTGTCTAAAAATCCATTAATAATTTCGTCAATACTATATTTGCCCTCAAAATACTGCATCACACCAGAAGTGTAAGCCCTAACAAACGACCGATTTTGAGTAGGAGAGTCGCGCAACTCAATAGCCTCTGCTTGTTTTGATTTACGGCTAGCACCTGTATATATAGAAGAGATAGAATTAACAATCTCATTCATAACGTGGTCTGGTTGTGCCAAGGCTAAATCTACCTGCTTGTCAAACAGTTCCTCACCCACCCGCTCTGCAAGTTGTTGTGACTTTTCAGCATTCATATTTAAGCTGCGGCGAAGCACTGATTCCAACAATTGTTTGAACGAGTTTTTGCTTGTTAGTCTGATATCTTGGATACCGATATATTCCGGGTTGCGTCCTGCCTTCTGCAACAGTTCAATAAAGTCAAACTTAAAACTGCCTCGTGAGTGAGACCCTCCTTTGGCGATATCTCCGGCTGTATCAGGAATGAGGCAACCCTGTTGTGGATTGGCTGCAAGTTGCACAGCAATCTGAGTCAAAGCTACAACAGTCTTACCTGAGCCATTCTGACCAAATACGCAAGTGTGCTTTGCCTCTCCGTAACCACCTTCGTCCCAATCTCCAAAATGCCGATTAAGTATCGACATAGGCATAGCTGGCTCATCGGGCAAATGTCCAATCACTGCTTGGCATTCCTTGTCAACCTGGTAATCTACTACCTCTTCACCATGCAGCATTCGCAAAAGTGTGCCGGATCTTGGCGGAGTAGCAATAGAGCAAAAGGAGTGGTCGGATGCTCTGATGCAGGCGATCGTCTCAACCTCGGCAGTCAATATATCGCAATCGCCTGAGTAGTAAGGCAGACTACCTGAGTCGGCGATAACTTGCTGAAACTCCTGACTTTCATGAATTATATTCGACATATCCACACGATTGATGCGACATAGGACTCGTTGAGTACCTACTTCAGAATCAATAATCAATTCGCAAAACTTAGCAGCTAAACTCCGTTCTTTAGCTGAAGTCAAGATAGTAACCAGTAACTTACCTTTTTTATAAGCATTGACGGTGGCAATATTATCTAAACCTATGGGAATTTGTAACTGTTCTGCCAGCATAGACTATCTCCTTACAGATGTACGAAATGCTTTGAATAGATTGGGATAACGCCCCACATTGATTTCGCCGTAAAGCTTGACTACTGAGACTGCCTGCTTTGCAAGCAGGTCTGCAAGATATAAAGGCATTGGCTCAATGACACTTTTAGTTTGCGTTTGTGCCTTAACTAATCCCAGCACTTCCTCTACCTTGCAAGCTTTTTCGTTGTAGTGGATTGCCATAACAGGCGACCATGCC
>Ga0181460_10078_pt1 | contig 9767 bp, 9 predicted proteins | sample InSIn3SAF170_FD_119808 | JGI IMG/M metagenome (GOLD analysis project Ga0181460, IMG submission 119808) | Clean room microbial communities from NASA Spacecraft Assembly Facility at Jet Propulsion Laboratory, Pasadena, California, USA -... ... | reverse complement strand
CCAATAGTTATTGGAATATGTACTGCACCTACCGCTTTTTTCTCCTCCTCTACATTTAGTGGCGCATCACTAGCTCCAAAATCTACCGTTTTCTCGATAAATTGCTTCACTCCTCCACCACTACCAATAGATTGATAATTAATATTTACATCAGGCTTGACGTTTTGGTATTCTACTCTCCATGTATCTATTAAAGGAAATGGAAAAGTTGCTCCTGCACCATTAATAGTTGTTTGTGCAAAAGTTTGTTCTAAAAGTGATGGCATATTTGCTGTAAAAAATACAACGGCGATAAGCCAAACTCCTATTTTTTGGTTGTTTCTCATAGTTTAAGTACATAATACTTTAATTAATTCATTGACATAATACTTGGCATAGGTCTATAGTCAACTACATAAAATATAATGTATGAATACATAATTCTAGTTATCCATTTTCCCACGGAAATACAATCCATTTCTTATGATTCAAAACTTTCCCAGTTAATATTTTGTTATTATCTGGAATTCTATATCTACTTACAAGACATGCATAGTCATATTCGAATCTTTTAAAATATTCATTTACAATGAAAAAAGTTTTTCCAGTATCATAAATTTCATCTATTATTAATAAATACTTTTTATCTTTGTGAAATTTATTAAACTTGAATATTTTGTTCTTTCTAATGGTAATAAATTCAATATCATTAATATCTAATTCTCTTGAAATTAATATTGCAGGAATTATGCCCCCATTTTTTATACCAATAATCAGATCGTATTTCTTGTTATTTTTTTTTATTTTTAGGGAAGTCTTCTTTACAAGATTTTCAATATCATTCCAATCTAAATAATCCTTCTTTAGATTTACATCGGTAGTAGTAGTAACTTTTTTCAAACAATCAAAATATAAAAATTAAATATTTATTTATTTTTTTAATAATTGATTTTATCAGCTATTATTAGATATATATCAACCATTTTTCACTATATCTATGATTTCCTCTTATCGCTTTTTCAAATAATTTCTTCATTCTTTTTGTTATTGCTCCAGTTTTTCCATTTCCTATCATTCTATTATCAATTTCACCGACTGACTTTATTTCTGCCGCTGTACCAGTTAAAAAAATTTCATCTGCTAAATACAATTCATCTTTGGATATATCACGAATTTCTGTAAGAATACTATCTTCCTTTGCCAATGCTAATACTGTATCTCGGGTTATTCCTTCCAGTGACCCAGATGATATTGGAGGAGTTATCAATATCTTATTTTTTACGATAAAAATATTTTCTGCACTTGCTTCCACTACTTTTCCTGCAGTATTTAACAGTATAGCTTCATCAAACCCAGATTTGATTGCTTCAATTCTAGCTAATGCTGAATTAGCATAATTAGCTGTAGCTTTTGCATGAACAGGCATGGTTCGTCCATCAATTCTCATCCATCCTGATACCATGAGTCTTATTCCTTGTTCGTCACTTTCTTTTTTTAAATATTCATCCCATTTCCAAACAGCTATTGAGACTGAAACTTTATTATTTAATGGATAAACTCCCATTTTTCCGTGACCAAAATAAACTAAAGGTCTTACGTAACATTCATCTAATCCATTTTTTTTAATTGTATTAATTATTGCATCTTCTAATTCCTTCATTGAATATTCAATATTCATAAAATATATTTTTGCACTTTCAAATAACCTCTTCAAATGATCTTCTAATCTAAATATTGCTAGTCCTTTCTGGGTTTTATAACATCTTATTCCTTCAAATACAGCAGTACCATAATGCAAAGAATGTGTTAAAATATGTATTTTAGCATTTTCATTTTCATATAAAAAACCATCAATCCAAATAATATTTCTCTCGTCCATTTGATTTTCATTCTTTAATACTAATAAAGTTTAATTGTTGTGAGTAATTTTTAAATCGGTTTTATTTCTTTGTAAATGTATTGCTCTTATAGCATTTGCAACATTGTTATCTATGTCATCTACTATTATAAGAATTCTTGATGTTTCCTCTTGTGCATCCAAATTCAATATATTTATATCATAATCACCTAAAGTTCTACTTGCAGTAGAAACAATTTTTGGCATTTTCCACATCATATCTCCAATTAGCGTAACTACACCTTTTCCATAAGCAAATTCGACTTTTGGATAAAAAGCCTTAAAATGACGTTCATGACGCTTGACATAGTCTGCATCAAGAAATAGCAATCTTGTAATTTCCATATCATCAACTTTAAATGGTGATAATTTTAAGAAATTATAGTATTGTTTATCCTTTTCAAGTGATGCAATTAAATAAGAAGCAGCAATACTTTCCATTCTTACAATAGCACAATTTCTTTTTCCTGTTACAATCTTGATTAATGAACTATCATCATCATTATTATTTTCTACATTATCTAAAAAGTCATATTTTCTATTAATCAAAGATTTCTCAATTATAGTAATATCAGAAGGATTCAGTAGTGATGTAATTACTATAGGGATATCAAAATTATTGTCATCAATTTCTTTAATTGCAATAGGATCTAAAATCTTCATACCAAACATACCAGCTAATCTTGCCTCATTATACGATAAATATCGTATAGATTCCAATTCTTCTTTTACTATTTTTGGATCTGCGCTTAGTACAATATTATCTTTTTCGAAATCTATTTGTACTTTAAATTCATCATATAGAATTATTGCAATATCTGCTGCAGTCCTATCAGACCCTCCCCTTTCATATGTTGTTTCCAGTCCATCAACTGTTTTTCCAATGAATCCTCCAATAGATATTACTTCATTTTCTTCTAGTAATTTAAGAAAATGTTTTTTATGTTCTTTAGATTCCTCTAACATGAAATTAGCTGCTTCAAAATTATCATCCGTAATGATGGGCCATTTCTCAATATCAACATGGTCACATTTTAACCCATTACTTCTCATTATGTAATCCATAAGATATGACATGGTAATCTCTCCTCCATATGCAAGTATTCTTGATCTAGTAACATCAATAAACCTTTTATTTTCAGTAACATGATTTAACGAAGATGTAACATAATTATAAAATTTATTAAGGTGAAATTCAAATTCTTCCAAATATTTTTGAGATAAATATTTTTTGGCTATATTTAAATATGTTCTATACAAAATATGTGTATCTACTTTTTGACCAGAAGCATATTTTCTACCAATATTTATGGCAATATCTGTCATAGATTTGACTTTTCCTTCATGTTCCATTAATGGCGCAGAAAAAACAGCTACAATTTTTTTATCTTCTTTTCTCATAGCCTTTATTCTTTCTATCACAGCAGGTATTTGATCACCATTCTGGCCAATAGTACTTCCTCCAAACTTTGCAACAATAACTTCAGTCATATGTTATATCTATCCTATTGTAATTTTTGTTATATTATTAATGTATAACATCTAAATAAAACTTGATATGATCTTAGCCGCTTTTTTTGCTCCATTGCTCACATTATTTTTTCTCATATCAGAATTTGAGCTAAGTTTTTCTTCAATTAATTTATCAAGTCTTAATATATCTTTATATTCAAAGCCCAGCCTTTTGGCACATTCTTCTTGTTCATAATGATTTTTAAGAGGTATAAATATTCCCGGAATGTTATAAACTATGGATTCGTCCATTGTAGATCTACCCGCTAATGATATTATTAGATCAGAAGCATAAATATATTCATTCAAATTAGGTACATATCCTAACAAATGAAAATCTTCAGCTGGGTTTATTTTCAGAGTGGGCCCAGTTACAACAATAAGGTCTATATCTAATTTTGCCTTTAATCTTCTAAAAGAATCAATAACTTTTTCTATTAGATATTTGCCAGCCTCAGTTCCACCAACGCTTACAACAATTGTTTTTTTAGTAAAATTAAATCTTTTACGTAATGTTTCCCTACTTTCAAGAATTTCTCTTACAATTGGTCCAACGTATCTAAAATTTTCTGTATCATATCCATAATCGGGTATTATGACACAATCACAATTCTTTATAATTTGGCATAATTTCTTGTTCATTTTTTTTTCTATTATTGATGTTATACCTTTGGTAAAACTAGTGTTAATTATATCTGTAATTAGAATTCTTCTTAAATTTTTTTCCTCCGCTATAGAAATTGATGCAAAGTCTTCGTCACTGACTATTAGTTTTTCAAGATTCGCATCTATAATTTTTGTTGCAATTTTTTTGCACTTTTTATAATATAACAAATACTTTATTAGCCATCTAAAGGAATGATTTAGTTTTCCAGACTCGATTTCAAACTTAGGTGGGTCGTATAAATTGAAGGCGTTCCATCCATAACTTTTTAAAAATGTATATGCTGCAGATCCGGTAACAAAATTTACTTTATTACCATTTTTAAACTTTAAATTATTAATTATTGCTACATCCCTTGCTGCATGACCAAGACCTATAGGGCTTATAAAAAAAAACATTTATCTATACAATTGTTTCCTTCTTTTTGTATTTTACTGTTTAAAATTAATAATAATTTCTCTATTAGTTAGTTTTATAGTTTAATTTGGCCTTGTAAATTATAATTGTTTTACTAGATAAAGTTAATAATGTCTAATTGTTGCAATTAAATAAAAACTTTAACTTGATAATGACGTCTGACAATCCAATATTTGGACATAGTAAGATTGAGATAAATATTTTGATATTTGAGGGTTATATTATATTATGTTAAATTAGATTATATTAGATTATAGAAAATTGTTTAAAATATACATCAGGTATTCTATATTTACTCTCGTAAAGAAAAAACATTTGTAGTTAGACACAAATATTTTATAGATTTTAAAGATGATTGAAATAAATAAAAATTATAATAGGATATTATACATTATTGCTAGATTGATCTCCTATCAATATTTAATTCTAATATGTAGATCAAATGAAAGATATGAGACTCTACTATCGTATAATTAATGGAAAAAATTACTTTAAATTTGAATTGTATTCTTAAAAACAGTTATTTCCATGTTTCCGAAAGTGCTAAATAACACAATATTATTCAAATCAATCAATTTATCATGTCTAATAAAAAGAAAAAGAACAATAAAAATGACAATAATAAAAAGAAAAAGAGCTATTTCGATGTAACAAGAAAAAAAAGGAGTAAAAACTTGAAAACAGTTTTTCTTCCAATTATAGCTGCACTTGTTATTATTTCTGGAATTTCAATATATTTTTATTCTCAAAAGCTTCCGCCTTCAAGTTTTGGAGCTTTAGGTTCTGCACATCAACATGCAGCATTTTTAGTTAAAGTAAATGGCGAGAATATCGATTTTAGTCAACCACAATATCAAGTAATATCTGATTTTATTCATGTTGAGAATGGAGATGGTACTACTTTACATAGACATGCAACAAATGTTACATTTGCTGACTTTCTAGAAAGTGTCAAAATGGATATAGATGAGGAAAATAATTGCCTAATATTTACTAATGGGACACAATATTGTAATAATAATGATAATCAACTAAGAACATTTGTCAATGGGAATTCAGCTGAGTCTATTTCAGATTATGTTATTAATGATAGCGATCGTTTGTTAGTAATTTATGGAAATGAAACCGAAGAACAGCTTACTGAAGTATTAGACGAATTAAATAGGATTGAAATTCAATTCACTTAAATTTTCTTTTTAACTATCCTTAATCTTTCTAATATTACTTTAATTATTTTTTATAGAATTCCCTACTAAATATACAAATATATCAACAAGTGTTATAGGTGATATATTAAAGGGTATATTATTTTTTATAGCTAGGTTAGATAATTCACCTATGTTAGATTCAAAGGTGAATAATCTAATAATATCTGTGCCTATTTCTACTACATTTCCATAACCTTTCAATTGTTCAATATCGAGATTTTTTTTAGATATATCCATACGAATATTTTGGGGAATTATTTTTCGTAAATCATTAATATTTCCCTCTTTTACAATTTTACCATTATCTATTATAACTATTTTATCAGATAATATTTCTGCTTCATCCATATAATGAGTTGTAAGTAATATAGTTTTACCTTCTTTTTTCAAATCTTGCATTAAGTTCCAAACTTGCCGTCTTGAAACTGGATCGAGACCAATTGTAGGTTCATCCAGAAATAATAAATCTGCATCAACAGCAGTAGCCATTGCTACTAAAATTTTTTGTTTCATTCCTCCAGACAAATTCATTGCAGGTTTATCTTTTACTTTAATCAATTCAAATCTTTCTAATATTTTTTCAGTTTTTATTTTTGCGATAGACTTCTCTTCTCCTCTAATCTTGAGCCAATTATAAACATGATCCCAAGGAGTAAGTGCTCGTAATGGTCTTCCTTCTTGAGGAACCACAGAGATAAATTTTCTTATATGTTCTGCTTGGTTTATTACATCATAACCTGAAACTTTTAACGTACCCGATGTTGGTAACAATTGAGTTGCACATATTCTTACAAACGTAGTTTTTCCAGCACCATTTCTTCCTAATAATGTAAAAATTTGCCCTTTATCGATCTTTAATGATATATTATCTAAAGCTGGCACGCTTGTACCTTTATAAATTTTAGATAAATTATATGCTTCAATTGCCTGCAATATTTTTGTTATTTACTCTCAATCAATATATTTATTTTATCAGAATCTCTATCAAAGAATTAGAGATACTTAAGGAATATGCAAACAAGAACAGAAATTTTTTGGAAAATACTAGAAGTCTAACTAATTGACTATAAAGATCCGAAATTCAAATCATTAGATAACCTGAAAAAATGGATTTGATAAATAGTTTATTTTGTAAACATTTCCAAGATATACAAAAGAAAATCTAAAAAAGAAGATAACATGGATTAGAAATTAAGATGTTAGATCCAAAAAATGTCGTTATAGTATAAAAGAATCAGAGGCTAAGTATCCAAGGAAATAGGATTTAATATCGATCATAGTAAGGCCTTTTTTTATCAAGGTTGATATTATTAGAAAATTAGAATGCAGAACAGGGAGTTGACCTTCAGGTGTATAGCATACGTTCACAGAATGGTGAAGTTGGTTGTTATGGTGATGGTTTCTACACAGCCAACAATTCAAATAATCTAAATAATAGTAATTCGTCATAAACTTATGGTAGAATTTACTGATATGAAAGGGCAAGAACTTGTGGATATAAAAGAAACAGAAGACAAACTTGAATTATTTTTTAAAAATAATAAATACATTATTCAAATTGTTGACGGAACTTTCAAAATAACACAAACAGGATAATAAGAATTTTTAAATCTTATTTTCACTATTATAATCATATAGTATTTTGTCAAATTAATTTAACATCAATGTTATTCTAAAGATATTAATCCAAATAATGGATTATGAATTATTTCACTATTCTAAACCGATTCAATAAAAATTTTATTGTATTTTTTATATTGTTATCTATTTCATCAATTTGTCTCTTTCAATCATTTTCCCTAGAGAATAAAAATAATTTAATAAAAGAATCTTATGGAATTATACAAACGTTTCCTATGGAGATAGATTATGCTCATTTTATATCTCCTCTAAATCAAGATAATCAGGTAAAAGTGCTTCTAAAATCTCTAACTACAAATGATACTACTGGATTGAATAATAAAACAATTAATGCTGTAATGAAAATATACTCTATAAACGGAACGTTGCTAAAAACATCATCCTATCCACAGGGTTTTAATTATAATAGTACTGAATCTATAAAACTAGCGACCAATATTGCAGATAAATCTATTGACACAGTTACAGCAGTTATACAATTAACTAATTTAGAAAAAACACAGCCATTGTCGGATCCATTAACAATCAAACTTGGTCTTGGACAAGTTATAGATAGATGAACTTAATTCTCTATTTTTTATATGTATTATAATATTCCAATAAGTTCATATTAATATTTATAATAATTGTTAGATCTTGGGAATTTACAAATATGCATTTTATAAAAGTCCAAATATTGGAATTTTTGTAAAATGTAATGATCATTTTATAGTACTTCCATTAGGATTTGCTCCAACAAAAACTACTATATTATCAAAATATTTAGAAGTTACAGATAATATTTATGTTTCAATTGCTGACACACGATTATTAGGGCCAATGATGGTTATGAATAATAATGGAATATTAGTATCTTATATTACTTCAGACGAAGAGATTAATATATTAAAAGAAAAAAGTCAATTAAATGTTGAACGCTTGAAAAGTAAGTATACTGCAATAGGTAATTTAATAGCTACAAACGATCATGGAGCTATAGTGTCACCTTTATGTAATGATGTAAAAACTCAAATACAAGATATTTTGGATGTATCCGTTATCTCTATGAGTATTTCTGGATTTATTCAAACAGGAGCATTGATAGTTGCCACAAATAAGGGTGCTGCAGCTTATCCCAATGCATCAGATGATGAAATTAAGACAATTTCTGATATATTAAATGTTAATGTTGAGCCAGTAACAATTAATGGTGGAATCCCTTTTTTGGCATCAGGTATTATTGCTAATTCTAAGTCAGTTGTAGTTGGAAATATGACTAGTGGTCCAGAATTAATAATGTTAAGTAGAGCTTTTAATGTTTAGACAATTTAATAATTAATTAATTATTTATTTCTTATTCACTTTTGTGAAGGATTTTTAAATGAAAAATTTATTATTTCACTTAGGAATTACATTATAGAAAGCGGGAGTTGCCAAGCATGGTCAAAGGCGTGAGATCAGATTTAATCTGACATGATGCTCAGAAGTTTAGCATTTGACTAAGATACCTCATCTCTTAGGGGTTCGTGGGTTCAAATCCCACCTCCCGCATCTATAAGCCTGAGGTTTTTTTAATATTATTGATAAAACTTTTTGATTTAGTGCTCTAAAATAGAACAAATTATTATAAATAATTAAACGATTAAAATTTTTATTATAAATATTATATATTATTAAATAATATATTGAAAAATTATCGAAAAATATTTTAAATTTCAATAGACAGAGATATATAGTTGTAAAATCAAAAAAGGAATCAGCGGGGTGGGGAAGCCAGATATAATAGGCTAAGTTATCCCGGCGGGCTCATAACCCGCAGAGCGGTTTCTACCAGAGTAAATATTGCTACACGGTAGCCGTAAGTTCAAATCAACCCCCCGCTATTTGTTTTTTAGTTTATCTAAATCTTTCAAACCATTTCGAATACAATTCTACATTTCCAAATTCAAAAAATTTAGTCTTTTCCTTTCCATATCTGTGAAAAGGTTTGGTTAAATGTCTATGTGCTTTTAATGTAGGAATGTATAATCCTGCCTTAATTGATCTTGTTTTTAATACGAGTACTTTTTTACAGTTTTTATCGATTATTTTGCATTTTTTGCATTGGTACCCTTTATTTTTCCCTTCTGATTTCATTCTCTTTTTACAATTTTTACAAACTGGATTAACAGTAATATAAATTTGTGCGAGTTGTTGGATAAAAATATATTCAATATTTAATATCTTTGAATGTTTTGATGTAGCTTTTCTAACACCAAATCCGATCTTTATTTGATCTCCTCTATGTAATTGCGAAGCAATTTTAGTTAATCCAGTTGGTTCATATACTACTGCCAAACAAATATTTTTTAATTTGTCTTCAACGGTAAATAATACATGTCCACCTTGAATAATTTGTGGATTTGTTACTATTACACAGTTAGAATATCCAGAAGTAAAAGATTTTATCATGGACAATTTCAATTCATTC
>Ga0181460_10077_pt1 | contig 9934 bp, 12 predicted proteins | sample InSIn3SAF170_FD_119808 | JGI IMG/M metagenome (GOLD analysis project Ga0181460, IMG submission 119808) | Clean room microbial communities from NASA Spacecraft Assembly Facility at Jet Propulsion Laboratory, Pasadena, California, USA -... ... | reverse complement strand
CCGGCAATGGCAACAGTGACTGTGCCAAATGGTGTCAAGACAACTGGAACGTACCTCCCAATAACTACAAGAATCAAGGAGACTGTGTCTCGTCTCACTGTACTTGCCCGGGTAGTCAGACCTGGTGCAACGGGCTGTGCTACGACTGTTCTTCAGACAGCAACAACTGTGGTACTTGTGGCAACGTCTGCTCAGGCGGCCAGACTTGTCAGAGTAGCAAGTGTCAATGTCCATCCGGCAAGACTAGCTGCAGCGGATCGTGCTTCGATTGCCAGTCGGACAATAACAACTGCGGTACTTGTGGCAATGTGTGCTCGGGAGGTCAGTCGTGCCAAAGCGGTAAGTGTACCTGCCCAAGTGGCCAGAGCAGCTGTGGTGGCAAGTGCATGGATTATCAAAAGGATAACGACAACTGTGGTTCTTGTGGAAATAAGGTATGCAGCCTCCAACTTGTCTACATCCCTTCTCGCAAGGCAACGAACAACTAACCAGCGGGCAAATGCTCCCAACAGTGCTCTAGCGGTCAAACCTGTCAGAGCGGCAAGTGTACCTGCCCAAGTGGCCAGCTCAGCTGCAGCGGTCAATGCATGGACTGTTCCTCGGATAACAATAACTGTGGTACCTGTGGCAACAAGGTATGGCCTGTACTTACTTCGTGAGTCGTTCAATAGCTGACCATCAACAGTGCTCTGGCGGTCAAACCTGTCAGGGCGGCAAATGTCAATGCCCGTCAGGCAAGACTAGTTGCAGCGGACAGTGCATGGATTGTTCCTCAGATAACAACAATTGTGGTTCTTGTGGCAACAAGGTACGGCCTGTATTTGCAATGTGAGGTACTGAATAGCTGACCCCCGACAGTGCTCTGGTAGTCAGAGCTGTAAAAGCGGCAAGTGTTCGAAGGACTAGTCAGGGTGTGAAAACCTTACCTACCAACGATGCCGACAGACAGCCTCAGACTCCCCTATTGCTTTTCCCTTAGCAATAGTCTTATCACCTAGGATATGTTTTTGATCAGGACCATGGAACATGTTACCAAGATTGTCAATTGTACGGAAAATTGAGGTGTGGCTTGGACTTAGTGATGCCATGTGCTGAATGTTATACCTTTCTGCCACATCTATCGTACCCAAGTTTATTAGTTCGTATACAATGTCACTGGTGCGATTCTGTGCATTGCAGATAGTAGTCGTGCTATGTTGACACCATATATCAGATCGAGGCATTTGATCCCATTGTGGTATATCACCGCATTATGCAAGTCTTCGCAAACAATCTTCGCTTACACTTGGAGACCCTGAGAACAAATCCTGTCGAAGCTGACATAAGCAAAAAGAGGTAAAAGTAAACACTTCTCAGCCCCCACACTAGACCAGATCGGTGAAATACTCGTGCTGGCCAAACGTCATTATCGTAGCACCACTCATCTGATCTTCTGCTCAGCTGGTCTTCCTGCTCCGTCTTGCCTCTTTTCATGTGTTCATCTCCTGTCTTAGCTTAACGACGGGGAGTTGGGCAACGCCACTCACAAACTTCACAGTACAAGTACGTACAGTAAAGTTCTTGCTCCTTGCACGATGCGTGTTCATCAATTGCCATGTCATCCGATGATCAAGCTGATACGAACTCGGCTATCTTTCGAGACTGTCTCTTCAATATCGTAGTCGAAAGGTCAACCCCTGGTCAGAAAGGCAAAAAAGGTAGAAGTAGAGTCGGGCCTAAGACGAAAGCCACCTCAAAGAGCCCGGAAGCAGCGGACACCTCAAAGGACACCAGCTTCATTGGCACTGATCCTTCACAATTGGTCGACTTCTCCGACTACCTCGCTGGTGAGATCTTTCCGAATCTCCCACATGATTTGAAAGCTGTTTCCTACCAAGTGTTGCAGAATGATGAGGCATTGTCCGACAAGTGGTCATTGCCACTGTCGTTGGACACCTATGAAGAAATCTGCGAGCTGATACCAGGCTCTGTTCACGACAGCCTTGAGGCATACGGCCTTATCGAACCTCCCAAATCTGACCTCCAATCTTTCATCTCACCTGTCATTGCAGCATACATAGGTGCAGCCACATCACCTCCTCCGAAATGGATTGCCACAAAGACTTCAGCATGTGAGATCTGTGATCGAGATTGGATCAATCTCACTTATCATCATCTGATTCCAAGGGGCGTCCATGCAAAAGTTCTGAAACGCGGATGGCATGACGAACAACAACTCAATAGTGTTGCGTGGTTGTGTCGTGCCTGTCATTCGTTTGTGCACAGAATGGCCTCAAATGAGGAACTTGCAAAGGAGTATTATACTGTCGAAAGGATCTGTGAGCGCGAGGACGTGCAGAAGTTCGCAAACTGGATCGGCACTGTCCGGTGGAAGAAGACCTAGAAAGGCTTTCATCCCGAGTGGTTCGATTTTTCGAATCAGCCAGCTGACAGTGTTCTCTAGTGCCAAAGGAAACAGTGTGTTTCACATTTGATGTCGAAGTCAGGCAAAAGTGAACACCTGCGGCAGATGTGTCATCTCCATTTTCCAACTGACACATTCTAGTGTATAGGAGTGACATGTCGGAAGGATATATTCATCATTTGCGCCATGATTGGATGTATTCGCTTCATTTTGCTTCGCAAACTGCAGAGCACTGGATTGACGAGGCTGCGAGACAAACGCGCTCTGTTGCTGTGCAGAGTGACGAGGTAAACAACCACTACAGGCAGATATCTTCACTAGCTGTGTGTCAACATACAAAATGCGCGCACTTTCCCTTCCTTCTCAGTGCGATACAGCCGACTAAATCAAAATGGTCAGAAGAAGTAGCCGAGTGCGGAAGCCAGTGACACCATTCGAAGATAAGACTTCTACTCCAGCTTCGATCTCAGCTTCTGTTGAAGACAATGCCAAGTCGTCAGCTAAGTCGAGAGTGAAAAAACCCCTACAGATCAAGAAAGAATCACCAGGACCAGCAACTGCTCAACCAGTGCTAGCAAGAAAAGCCCTTAGCAGACCGAGAAAAGGTAGACCAGTCAAACGTCGACAATCGTCACCATCGAAGACTCATGGCGCATTGTCTGCTGCCAAGCGACGACGTTTGAGAAGTCCACCGGCTGTTGACGGTAGCGACCCCTTGTCATCTTCACCAATACCTGGCATAGGTAATGTTCATGTAGACTCCAATTCTGATTTCGAGGATGACAGTGGTGATGATAATGATAACCAAGAAGAAGAGATTCCTTCAATAGAGCTGCGTCAGCAACCTGGTCCGATTACTCCTCGACGTGCTGCAAAATTTGGTCTGACTCAACGAGGGAACCTTATCACCGAGAGCGAGCCTGTTATTGAACAATGGTATGCAGATCCCTATGAACGAGTTGACCCGGATGGACTTGTATGACATGTGGAGACGCAAAAACCTTGTGGAGTCTTTGCAGAATAGGGGTAAGAATTCAGTTGGGCTGTGAAACAAACATGGCTAACAATAGACAGGTTTCTCCTTGGCGCGTGCTAAAACTCTGGCCACGTGGCTCATTCGATGCAACGGCCGATATCAAGATTTCGAAGAAACAAAGAACTCAGGATCTCATAGGTTCGGTCAAGCAAGAAACAGAAACAGAAATGGAAGGAAGAATGGAAGCAGGCCAAAACCACCTAGCGTTGACCCTAAAGCTCAATCGTCCAATCCGGATTTACGGGCAGAGCAAAAAATGCTTACCGAGGTTAATCTCAATCTGCAGCAAGTTACTCATCACTATAACGATGGCGACGAGGAAGAAGAGGAAGAATCAGATGAAGATAGCGAGTCGTCCAACATCAGGATATCGACACAAGATGCACCTCGGAGACAACGTTTGAGTACCAATGTGCAGCAGCCAAGGATTTTCTTCAAGACGACCAGCGACGACAGAAACTTGAGCCGTCTTGCAGCTTCAAACGTGTGGAGATTACAAACACCATCGTCAACCGAGAGAACCGAGGATGGAAAAATGGATGAAGGCGGAAGCTACAAGAACGATGAAGTGGCTCAGCAAGAAGTCATTGCCAAGCTCAAACGCGCTCTCAAACTTTTCAATCTTGTCTATGGTGAAGACCTTCCGGATCCTGATTATGTTGGCTACGAAATATTGCACACGTCTACCATTACGCATTTGCCAAGAGCTGTACCCAGGCAAGGACTTCGTACACAAGGTCATGGTCCACTTCATCAAGCTATCTTGGAGGAGAACAACGTCGCGCTGACAAATCACATCAATGAGCCAGAACCTGGCATTGTACAGGCTAGACCTCATGGTCGGGAGGTATTGACTGAGGACGATGAGTTCGGGTTGACGCTATTCTTGCCAAAGGACACTTGCAGCTATGCCGACCTCGCAACGTACAACCAAGAACGACGACTAGCTTTGGAGCGGCAAAAGTTTGCGGAGCCCGCCAGCGAGTTGGTCAGCACCGGTCAAGTAGTTCAGGCTACCAATGGAAAGACTACTTCACATGAGTCAGTAGAACACACTAAGATCAATGATACTGAAGACTCTGATCCTGGAGCAAATGCGAAAGTGGAAGCCGAGAAGCTCAGAGAGCAAGTCGTGGAACAGCTTAAGGAGCAGGTCTTCAGCTGGGAGACTGAGCAGATGATTCAAAAAGCACAACATGGCTTAATTGACACGGACTCCTACGCCATGTATGAGGGCGAGACAATTAGACCTCAAAATGTTGGAAGTAGTCAAGTTGATGATCCTGCTTGGCCAGGTCATGTGAAGAGAACTCTCCACTCTTGGCGAACAATCAAGTACGAGAGGGAGGACCGAGCACGAAAACTCGCAGCGGGAGGTGCATTGGCTGAAGAGGTCTACGCTCAGGATCGGGAGGCTGCGCGGAAGGATAAGATACGATTGCAGAGTTACACATGGAGGGAAAATGCGAAGGCGAGGAAGCGTGCGATGAATATGAACCAGGCGGGTATGGTTGAAGAGGAGGATGGAGGGATGCTTCAAAATGACGGTAAGGCTTGATATGACCTGAGTAGTCTGAGAACAAACGCATACGCGCCATGATCATCAGCAAACAAGGCAGGCGGTGTATGGTTGGTTCATGCTTGATACGTCCAGCTCGTGCGCTCGGGTTGCTTCACACCGATGCGTCAGTTAGTCACTCATCAAGGTAGTTGAGCAATAGGAAGGTGCGATCCTCATAGAGCTCTCCATATCGTTCCTGATATACTGAGATTATGTAGGGGAGGTTTAAGAAGCACGAACAAGATTGCTATATTCACTAGTCAGTACAGAGCACGCCATATAGTGAGCTCAACACTATCCACCAAGTTCGAGATTTCGTATCTTGCTAGACAGGATTCGAAGTGGTAAGAACCGATGCCCTATCTCTGTCTACCGTCATCCATGACATCTCTCTCTCTCTATTATCCACATTCTAGCCACTGAAGATACAGCACAGTAAATCCAGAGGTACCATCCACAAATCAGTGCACACCCTACAGTGCAATACTTACCACCGATGCAATCAACCCGAAGTACCAAACACACTGACACATTCATGCGACCTACCTAGCTAGGTGTCGCACCTACCTGCCTACATATTTACACATGTTACATCCGCACGTGCGCACGCACAAGTAGTTCAATCTTCACCAATCCCAACCGATATCCGAAGTTCACGATCGATGATCGAACCTAGGCCCCAACGACTCTAGCGCGTTCGAACATTAACCCCTGTATTTGGACTAGCGCAGCTCCAGCAGTTCACCACATGTGTACTTCCCCCACAGCATACTACTGTACATATGAACGCTATACCACACCACACTACACGACAATACACCACATCCACAAACAGCAGGTGATACTCACGCTGCTACCTAGGCACGCTCCAGCACATCCATCGTACAGCGCAGGTCTGATCCGTGAGCCACAGTCCTTGCGATACAGTATACGGCAGAAACGAACCTCCCATCTGGCACATGTACCTGGTGACTTTGCAAAACTCATGCTACCTTACTCTAGCGAAGTCGACCCACAATCTTTCACACGGAGAGATCAATCCAATAGGACATTTTCTACTTGTGCTTACAAATCACGAATCAAGTACAGCACAGAGCGCGCACCAATCAGCTCCTGGGATCGTGTCGATCTTATGCGTGGCACGGATGGCTTCTGCGCTACTCTAGCCGAGAGGCTTAGGGGATGGAACCAAGTATCTAGATACATAATTGGTACTGTACAGAACATGTCACTCGTACAACGGCTGAATGATAACTTGGAATCTACCTAGGACTTGAAACCCCTCACGAAAGTCTGGTCATCTGCTGCACTACAGTAGTGTAATCCTCGATAAGGAAGCAATTTGTATATATTACACTTGTAGTCCTGTACCATTCCCTAGGTCCTGGATTGGAAAGCTACAAATAAATTCTGGACGCACCGACTACGTAACCGGAATTTGAGTAGCAGAGGTTGTACTTTAGAAAAACTAACCCCAAGTCCTATCAACGTTGCAATCGCCTCGCATACAGAAACATACAATCATCAACTTTTCTACTTGCCCAAGAAAAAATGGCACCTGCAGAATTCAAGGGTCTTGTCAGCCCAAGCAAGACCCAGCACCCGGACACTTTCGACATCGTTACTGTAAGTTGCGCTGCGTTGCGTTCCCTTTCTAACAGATACCCTCTCGTCGCCCAACCTAATCAAGCCTCAACAAAAATCTCATATCTGATAACCAAAAACACAGTTCTTCGCAAAAGACAGCTTCACGCTCCCGACGCTCCTCCTCCTAGGATCCCTCCTCCAAATCACGCTCTCAACCCTCCTACCCAAGAACCTCGCCCTCCTCCCCGCTGCATCCCTAACCCTCTACGCCCTCAGCACAACGTTATTCCAACTCACCCGCAACCCTCATCAAGCAACATCCATGAAGAAAGTCCTCCCAGGCCGCACGAGCGCACAACTACCCAACACCGAGACGGCGACATTCGGATCTCAGCCCGCCGCCGAGCCAATCGTCGTATTCCACTTCGGCATCAAAATCAACCACGCGCTCGGCTGGCTGGCGCCAGGCGCGAAAACAACACTCGACCATTTCACGGCGTGCAACGACCTGATCATCTCACGCGCGCACGAGTACGGCATGCTAGGTATGTCGCCGTGGCGCGGTGGCGAACGGGGCTCGAACAACACGTTGATGATGGTTTATTACTTCCGGGATGTGGAAGCTCTCAATAAGTTTGCGCATGGTGATTTGCATCGGAAAGCGTGGGATTGGATCGTCAAGGCGGGGTATATGCATATTGGGTTCTTTCATGAGGCGTTTTGTGTGCCGAGGGGCGCATACGAGAGTATTTATGTTAATTGTCAGCCGTTGTTGATGGGGCAGACTAGTGTTAAGTGTGTTGATGGAGATGGTGGGGAGGAGGTTTGGGTTAGGCCGATTGTTGATGCTGATACTGGTGCTTTGAGGAGTCAGTTTGGGAGGATGGGGAGGGCGTTCAAAGAGCATATTTGAGAGGGGTGAAGATAGCTATGGTAGTGAGGGGAGTGTTGTAGTGGATCGCTTGGTTCTTGTGAGGTGTCCGGGTTGACCCCAGAACTGGTCGAGGTCTTTGGTGTGTTGGAGACCTAGGTTGTGGAGCTTGTTGTAGATGGTGTCGAATTGTTCAAATTGTAGACTATTGCTGGGGAGGTTGCACAACATCATTCTAACCGGGAAAAGAGATCTCACAGCGCCATACAGACCCATGTCAGCTCCAATCGCATACTCCACTGCGGTGAGGACATTCGCTGCGAGTGTGGTATCACCGTCAGTGCTGTACCTGTTCAATACATTTGCGATCAATGCTTTTTGTTGCTCTGACCTTAGCTCAATACTGTTGAGTCGGTCACATAACTCACGGACTGCTATTGACCCTTCCAGGATCATCACCTGGATATTCGCATAGATGATCGCAGACTCAAGGTCCCAGAAAGGCAGATCATGATCCGATATAGATAGTGGTTCGAACCGCGGGAGTATTTGCAACAGTCCTTCAAGATCAATAACTATTCGATCCATTCTTGTGAGAAGATCCTCAAGTTGCTCTAGTGTGGACTGTTCTGAAGTGAGAATCTGTTCTTCCCGTTCGTACAGAGCAGCAACATCAAGAACAAGATCAGAGTACTTTTGTTCTACATTGGACAACGATTCAATGTCCCCTTGGAGTTGCCATTCTCGCGCACCAAGAAGAGACGACTTGGCATTCTGGATCGCGGAGATTACCTAGATAGCACTTATCAGCTTTGTCAATTCCATCTCATCACGAGAAAGCACATACATTGACGTTTCTGATGTCTGCGAGCAGGGCTTTCGCTGCAGGACTGCTGAAGGTGGTAGGACCACGTTGTGCTACAAGCCTTACTAGACCGTTCTGGTGGTTGTTCCACGCCGTGACTGATCCGGTAGTTGATTCGAAAAGCTGTCCGCGAAAATAATCTTAGTGCATTTCCTCGAGAAGTTGGTCGTTATGCTTACTTCGTAGATCATCAGACATCGGATGGCTGCTAGCAGTTCGTCGCTGCAAGCGACTGGAACTTGGCTTAGTTGCAGGTGGAGATGTCGAAGTGCCTCTCCATAGTACTGTGGACCAGTAACTGTGGTCGCTGGAATGGGTGATGCTGTAGCGTTACTGGTGGATAAAGCGCATATTGCATACCGAAGAACATCTGTGTTGGATTCTCTGCTGCAAAGGTCTGTCATCCAAATGAGCGTGGAGCCGTCTCTGTTCGAAGGAGACTTTGGTTGGTAGCTGTTTAAGAACTCGTTGAAGTGGGCAACCTCTATATCGTCAGAAATTATCCCCGGCACTACCTCTGCATTCGCATTGCTCAAGGGTATAGCTGAGTAAATTGGTGGTGTCGTGAAAACAGTTGCTTGCCCGCCAGGTATTGCCTCCTCAAGCCTGGCTCTTCGCACTACACCATCTGCCGTCCGGTTGACAAATGTGTTGTAACGTTCGTAGCCTTCACAAATCCGTCCATTAGTCAAACACCTTGCACATCGGGGTTTCTCCTGGTCGCACTTCCACTATGTCAGTGGAATCTGTAGCTGATGGTTAACATGGAGGGTATGCTCACGCCAACGCGTCGTCTTCTGCATGTATGACAGCCACCTGAGCGAGGGACACCAACCATGTCGAACCAACTGTTTCCGGGTGTGCGTTGGATCTCTCTCAGTTCACGACGATGTTGTATTCCATATGTAGGTTATGCTGCTGGACCAAGCCGGCCGTAACATGACGTAGGAGATAGAGTTGGACATGAAGATTCGGCCGGGACTGTATATTTTGCAGAACTTTCTGTTCCTGCGATGGACTGCGTGCGTAGCTATATTCGGCGATTCGACCATTTATTGACCTTACCATTTGCTCGAGTTCTTCTTCATAATGACCAATCGATCCCAACTTTAGCACACCGAAATCTCTAGTCAGACATATCACCTCTTCCAGGGCGGTGAGTCCAGCTATGGTATAAGAAACCGAGGGTAGCACAACGATTAGGAAGATATGGGGAACACCGTGGGTAGAGTCGCCAATGAATACACGGGGATATCTTCTGAGAATGCCAAGATCTGTGAAATCTGCATCGAGCTCGCGATCTCTCTACTTGGTGAGGTTTTTAAGTGTGCGACTGCATTAGCTCTGCACCACTGTTTTTGGCCAATAGAACGTCCTATATCAGGCTTATTGAGGACAACAGCGCTAATGCATTCGGACACTTAAAAACCTCACCAGTACCCCTCCAGTTACAAAGTATTCGCCGGCCTGCTTATTATTGGCTAATTTGTGGTTTCCCCACTCACATGTGTTGCTAACTCTTAGGCACTTTCAGCTGCACCCCCCTAATCATGCACACACCTGTGTACTGGAGGGATCTTGGCTGAGGCTTATGTTTACTTCCTAAAGTC
>Ga0181460_10075_pt1 | contig 9960 bp, 8 predicted proteins | sample InSIn3SAF170_FD_119808 | JGI IMG/M metagenome (GOLD analysis project Ga0181460, IMG submission 119808) | Clean room microbial communities from NASA Spacecraft Assembly Facility at Jet Propulsion Laboratory, Pasadena, California, USA -... ... | reverse complement strand
TTGTTGTCAAACATTTTTAATATACTTTTTTAAAAATATAAAACACTCTAATATCAATCTGATATTAGAGAGTTTTATATAAATTATTTCGCTACACTTCCTGCAATATTTAAAGCATCCCACGTTCTTGCAAATGGTGGTGCATAGCATAAGTCTAACATTGCCAGTTGATCGGTTGTCAATCCTGCAAAAATAGCAGTAGCTAATACATTAACTCGTTGAACTGCATCTTTACGTCCAACAACTTGTCCGCCTAATAATACTTTTGTATCAGCATTATAGATTAACTTCACATAAATTTTGGTTTGTCCTGGATAATAACTTGTTTGATTCATATCTGTAATAAATACTGTTTTATAGTTTAATCCTAAATTTTTAGCCTCTTGTTCAGATAATCCAGTACGCCCGGCTTCTAAATCCATTACTTTTAGACACGCTGAACCTAAAGAACCGTTAAATTGTTGATGGGCACCTGCTAAATTTTCACCAATAATGCGTCCCATTTTATTTGCAACCGTTGCTAATGGAATATAAGCCGGTTCAGATTTCAAAATATGATTGATACTTGCACAATCACCAGCTGCGTAAATATCTTCAATTGAAGTACGCCCCTCTTGATCAATGATAATGGCACCATTACGGAGCATTTTAATTCCTGTATCTACTAAAAATTCAGTATTCGGTCGTACACCAGCAGTTAAGACAACAATATCGACATCATAACTTTCATCTTTAGTTTGAATTTTAGTTACATATTCTTGACCTTCTAAAGCTGTAACTGTTTGAGCTAAATGCAGATGAACATTGTGAGCTCTTAGCTCTTCTTCTAGAATATCTGTTATTTCTTTATCAAAAGTATCCACCAGAACACGATCATTTAATTGGAAAACATGAACTTCTTTTCCATATTGCTTAGCCGCTTCAACAACCTCAAGCCCAATAAACCCTGCTCCTACAATCGCAACACGATTTAAATCAGAATTTTGCATTGCTTGTTTTAAATCATGACCGTCTTCCATGCTTTTTAAAGTGTAAACATGTTTAAGATTTACATTTTGAATTGGAGGGATAATGGCACTTGCTCCTGTTGCAACCATTAATCGATCATAGTAATCGTCAAACACTTCATTTGTTGTTAAATTTTTTACAGTTACAACTTTATTATCTACATCTACTTTTAATACTTCATGTTCTGGATGAACAGAAATTCCTGAGGAATTGAATTGCTCTACTGTTCTTGCAATCATATTTTGAGAATCTTCAAAGAAATTTCCGACAAAATAAGGTAAACCACATGCTCCAAATGAAACATGTTTTGATTTTTCATATACTGTTATACTTGCATCTTTATTTGAACGCTTTAATTTTGCAGCAGCACTCATTCCAGCTGCAACACCACCAATAATAACAACCTTCATCATATAACCTCCTTAAAATTACCTTACATTATCTTATATTATATCAAATTTTCTCATAATATATATAAATAATGCCAAGCATAAAAAAAACATCCTTTAAGGATGTTATCTACTAATTTATGGGGCGACTGATGGGAATCGAACCCACGAATGCCGGAGCCACAATCCGGTGCGTTAACCACTTCGCCACAATCGCCATGGCAGGGGTGGCAGGAATCGAACCCACGCTAACGGTTTTGGAGACCGCTGTTCTACCGTTAAACTACACCCCTATTAAATTAATGGTGCCGAAAGCAGGACTTGAACCCGCAACCTACTGATTACAAGTCAGTTGCTCTACCAATTGAGCTATTTCGGCACTAATAAATGGTGACCCGTACGGGATTCGAACCCGTGTATGCATGCGTGAAAGGCATGTGTGTTAAACCGCTTCACCAACGGGCCATTATTATAATGGCGCCCCAACTAGGACTCGAACCTAGGACCCCTTGATTAACAGTCAAGTGCTCTAACCAACTGAGCTATTGAGGCATTGTACAACCTAGCAACGTCCTACTCTCGCACTTGCGTACTACCCTCGGCGCTAAGGAGCTTAACTTCTGTGTTCGGTATGGGAACAGGTGTGACCTCCTTGCCATCATCACTAGATTATATTTGGTGCCTAGGGCCGGAATCGAACCGGCACGGGTGTCACCACCCGCAGGATTTTAAGTCCTGTGCGTCTACCAGTTCCGCCACCCAGGCATTTCATTATTTCAGGCACGCGCCTATTTTCAAAAATGGTGTCCTGCAGAGGACTCGAACCTCTGACCCTCTGATTAAAAGTCAGATGCTCTACCAACTGAGCTAGCAGGACTTTTATGGTGGAGGATGACGGGCTCGAACCGCCGACCCTCTGCTTGTAAGGCAGATGCTCTCCCAGCTGAGCTAATCCTCCAAATGGTGGCTTGGGACGGAATCGAACCGCCGACACAAGGATTTTCAGTCCTTTGCTCTACCGACTGAGCTACCAAGCCTATTTAAATGGCGGTCCAGACGGGAATCGAACCCGCGATCTCCTGCGTGACAGGCAGGCATGTTAACCGCTACACCACTGGACCTTTTGGTTGCGGGGACAGGACTTGAACCTGCGACCTTCGGGTTATGAGCCCGACGAGCTACCAACTGCTCCACCCCGCGATGTTATTTAATTAATATGGCGGAGGAAGAGGGATTCGAACCCCCGCTACGCTCTCACGTACTGTCGGTTTTCAAGACCGATCCCTTCAGCCGGACTTGGGTATTCCTCCACATATTAGTTGGTAGCGGAGGAGGGACTCGAACCCCCAACCTCACGGGTATGAACCGTACGCTCTAGCCAGTTGAGCTACTCCGCCATTTTATTATTTTTTTATTTAATTGGTGGAGACTAGGGGGATCGAACCCCTGACCTCCTGCGTGCAAGGCAGGCGCTCTCCCAGCTGAGCTAAGTCCCCTGGGTATTTAATTAATGGTCGGGAAGACAGGATTCGAACCTGCGACCCCCTGGTCCCAAACCAGGTGCTCTACCAAGCTGAGCCACTTCCCGTTTTATGGCGCGCCCAAGAGGAGTCGAACCCCTAACCTTTTGATCCGTAGTCAAACGCTCTATCCAATTGAGCTATGGGCGCTATTAAGTTGGTGCCTAGGGCCGGAATCGAACCGGCACGGGTGTCACCACCCGCAGGATTTTAAGTCCTGTGCGTCTACCAGTTCCGCCACCCAGGCATTTATTTATCCATAAATGTTTATTCTTTTTTTAAAAATGGTGTCCTGCAGAGGACTCGAACCTCTGACCCTCTGATTAAAAGTCAGATGCTCTACCAACTGAGCTAGCAGGACTTTTAATGGCTGGGCTAGCTGGATTCGAACCAGCGCATGACGGAGTCAAAGTCCGTTGCCTTACCGCTTGGCTATAGCCCATTTTCAAAGTGGTGGTGGGGGACGGATTCGAACCGCCGAACTCGGAGAGAGCGGATTTACAGTCCGCCGCGTTTAGCCACTTCGCTACCCCACCAGATGGTGCCGAAAGCAGGACTTGAACCCGCAACCTACTGATTACAAGTCAGTTGCTCTACCAATTGAGCTATTTCGGCATCTTTTTTTTATTTAATTATGGTGGAGGATGACGGGCTCGAACCGCCGACCCTCTGCTTGTAAGGCAGATGCTCTCCCAGCTGAGCTAATCCTCCATGCAGATATTTCTATCTAATTTTAAATGGTGACCCGTACGGGATTCGAACCCGTGTATGCATGCGTGAAAGGCATGTGTGTTAAACCGCTTCACCAACGGGCCTTTTATTTTCCGTTTTGCGACTTCGTTATTTTATCATCTCGACTTGTTTTCGTCAAGAGATTTTTTTAAATTTTTTAAAAGAAATTACTCGATTATTTTATCAACCAACATCTCTTTTGTCAAATACTTTTTAAAATTCTTTGTTAGTTCGTTTTATTTGCCAGAAACGAACTTCTATATAATACCAAGTTTGTCGTTTCTTGTCAAACCTTTTTTGAAAAAAGTTTTTCAATTCATTACCTTTTATTGAAACGAGCTTCTATATATTATCAAGTTTGTCGTTTTTTGTCAAACCTATTTTCAAACTTTTTGAAGAATTTTAAATTAGCATCTAATGATGCTACTTTTTCTCTTGTCCTTTCCCCTTAAAAAACAAGGGATAGATACCAAATCCTATAAAACTTATACTGCTATAAATAATAAAAGTTGCATTCCTAATCTCTCCTAGGATTTCTTTGAATACATGTTTAAGACTTAAAATAACAAGAATTCCAATTAAGCATCTTAAGATTTTAATCACTAGTGTTGTATTCTCTTGAAATTGAATATACCTTTTTTCAATTGTTGTTCCGAGCGCAAATCCAATAAATGTTCCTAATGATTTTGAAAAATCTATTGAAGTCATAAAAATCCCAGGAATGAAAACAATTAAAGTCGCTAAATATAAGAACTGTTTATTTTCTGTTCTTTCATAAAGATAATACGTAATCGTTGCGACTATAATTCCAAGCAGTAATCCAACTATTACATCACGCGGATAATGAACACCTAAGTAGAGTCTAGAAATCGCAACTAATAATATAAGAAGTAAACTTCCCCATCTAATCGAGCGCTTCTTCAGGAATATTCCTATCGCAAAATAGGTTGAAGAGGCTCCTTGCGTATGTCCGCTTGGAAATGAATAACCTGTTGCCGTCTGAGTTCTTAGAGAACGAATCCCTTCTTTACCAATCGGACGTTCTGCTTTAAAAATATTCTTAATCCAATTATTTAACAAACAACTTGTAAAATAAGAATAGCCTATGTATTCACCAAACTTTTTATTATAGCCCCAGTAAATACAAAGAATCACCGACAAAATAACGGCACTTTCTCCTAACATCGTGATAAACTGAACCACTTGATCTAAAACTTCATTATGTATACTTTGTATCATGCGTATAATATCTAACTCACTCATTTTCTTTTTCCCCTTCTTCAAATATTTCATTCAACACCCTGCCATCACAATCATAAAAATCTAATCCTAGTATGCTAGCAATAGTTGGAGCAATATCCATGACGCTTATATTTCCCATCTCAAATTGATTTTTTATCCCGACACCTGAAATCATGACAATAGTTTTATAACCTGCCTTAAGCGGTGAGTAGCCATGATTACCTTTTGTAAAATTTGATTTAACATCTTTAGAGGTTAAATCATCTTTAAATTGATAGCCCGCCTTGGCTTCAATTGCAATATCAACATCTGATGAAGCATGAAGACGCTTCAAGTCATTAACTGTATAGATAGTTTCAATACCGTAAGTAGGATCTTGCATGACAGATCGCAGTAACGTCATCACTTCTTTTTTGATAACTGAATCGTGGTCTTTAATATAAACATAAGCTCCTAACCCAAGGGATTGAACATAAGCTTTGTAATCTAGTCCATCTTCTGTTTCAGTGATATAACCCGCTCTTTTTAACACATTATTTAAATAAACATTCTGATGAACATCCATCTGCCCATGATCACTTGTCACAACAAAGACTGTATCATCATAATATCCCGCTTTCTTTACTGCTTCTACAATTTCCATCACTGATTGCTCATACACATTAAATGCCTTCACCGATTCAATAGATTCAACACCAAAATCATGCCGAAAATGATCAACGGAAATAAGATGTATCGCTAACAAATTAGGTTTCTTAGATTTTATCGTATCAACTGCTACAGCGGTTGAAAATTGATCTAACTTAGGTTGGGTACCATCTCCTAGGATTTTTCCATATTTCAAATAGGACTTAACCAAGTACATCGGTGTACCACTTTCTAATAATTTCGTTGCTTGGTTTTCTCCTGCTAAGGCAATAATTTCAGGAATATTATAAGTGATATTTCCTCGCCCTGTGACTGGCCATAAAATACTAGCCGTCACAAATTGATGTTGTGCGAGTTTATCAAACAATGAAGGAACTTTTACTTCATCTTGATACCAGTACCACGTTTGGTTTTTGATTGGGACTCCTACCTGTAGCTGGTGATTATGATAAATTCCGTGTTTATCCGGAGTCGTTCCAGTGACGATTGAAGTATGGATGGGATAAGTTAAGGTTGGATAGACGGTAGTTACTTGATTAGAATAGGCTCCCCTGTTAATTAACTCTAAAAAAACAGGGCGTTGCATTAAGTTATCAAAATCCGCTTCATATACACCATCTAAACTAATCATGATGACATGTTTAGCTATTTCATTTCCTGTATAAGCTGTTTTTTTGAATACTTGTCCCAAATCAAAACACATCCAAACTCCCCCTATTAAAATAATGATTACTCCTATGTATATCATTACTTTCATTATTTTATTCATGTTTTCACTGCCCCCATTAAATTCTCCCCTTTACCTTTTATTACACCTTATTTTTATAAACACTTAAATATAACGAGAGATTATGTTTAGCTCATAAAAAAAAGAGTTGTCATAAAATACAACTCCAACCTATCGATATTCTAACATTCCACCTAATACATTGATGACATCGTATCCTAAAGAATTTAGGTATGCTGTCACTTGCTCCGTACGAGCTCCTGAACGACAAATTAAATAATAGCACTCTGTTTTTGATAAATATTGATGGGGTTCTCTCACTAATTCTTGCATCGGGATATGTCTGGCTTGCGCTAATTTAGGTAACGTTTTAAATTCTAATGCCTCGCGAATATCTATTAAATTGATCTCATTTAATTGAGGTTTTAAATCTTTGATATGAATGTGTTTCATATTTTGCACCTTCCTTATCCTCTCTTATTGTACCATTGATTCTTTTATTTATAAAATGACATGCAATAAATAAAAAAAGAGACTATCAGGAAAGTCTAATAGTCTCTTAAGTTAATGCTTATAGTTTAACGATATGAGAAGCTTGTGGTCCGCGGTTTCCTTGAGTAATTTCAAATTCAACTTTTTGACCTTCTTCTAATGTTTTAAATCCATCACTTTGAATTTCTGAGAAGTGAGCAAACACTTCATCACCGTTATCAACAGTAATAAATCCGTATCCTTTGTCAGCATTAAACCATTTTACAGTTCCTGTTGCCATGTTAAAAAAACCTCCAAAAATAAAATCATTTTAATTAATTAGTTACATCTCATCTAATACATGTCATTTATTAAATATTAAAACTGATGGAACTATCATTAATATTGTTGGTTTTATTTTTAAAATTATTCATATTTTATAAAAAAATTTTAAAAGCTACTTAAAAAAGTAGCTTTTAATGATTATTCTTCTGTTGAAACAGCTGTTTCAGATACGACTGCTCCATATTTTTGTTTTAAGTTATTATCAAAATATTGATAGTAACGTGTTAAGATACGTCCATTATATAATTTACGGTTTTTATCCGCTTCACGTCCAAATGCTTTTTCAAATTTAGAGAACGACGTTAAGATATTGAAATCCCAAGTATCTAATTTACGTTTCATGATTCCTAATTTTTTGTTTAATTTGAAGACTTCATCCTCTTCACCGATACGTTCTCCATATGGAGGATTTGTAATCATATAGGCGTATTTATAATTAGAAGAGAATTTATGGAAGTCTAATTGATGGAATTCAATTGCTTTAGCAACTCCTGCTTTTTCAGCATTTTGACGAGCCGTACGTAAAACTTGTCCATCTATATCATAACCAAACATACGTAATGAGTTATTCTTGATGGCTTTACGAGCACTGTCACGAACTTGTTCAAAAATTTCAGGATCCATTGATGGCCAATCTTCGCAAACAAATTGACGATTTAATCCAGGTGCAATATTATTTCCAATTAAAGCTGCTTCAATTAAAATCGTTCCCGATCCACAGAATGGGTCAACCAGTAAGCGTTCTGGTTTCCAACGTGATAAGTAAACTAAAGCTGCTGCTAATGTTTCTTTTAACGGAGCTTCTCCAGCGAATTCACGATATCCACGTTTGTGTAGTCCCGCTCCTGATGTATCGATTGTTAATGTCACAACGTCTTTAAGTAATGCTACTTCAATTTTATAAACCGGTCCATCTTCTGTAAACCAATCTTGGTTATACGCGCGTTGCATACTTTTAACAACGGCTTTTTTTACGATTGATTGGCAGTCAGGTACACTGTGTAAAGTTGATTTTACCGACTTCCCTACAACATGCATTTTCCCGTTAACTGGAATGTATTGACTCCAGTCAATGGCTTCTGTTTGATTAAATAAATCTTCGAATGTTGTCGCTTCAAATTCTGCTACTTTGATTAAAACACGTTCTGCTGTACGTAACCATGTATTTGTAATGGCGATGTCCATTTCATCTCCTTCAAAATGAACCTTACCATTTTCTAATTTTAAATCTTCGTAACCTAATCGTTTTAATTCGCGAGCTGTTACGGCTTCAATTCCAAATGTGGTTGTTGCAATTAATTGATAATCCATATATATTTCTCCTTATCTTAAAGTAGATCGTTTAGTTAAACGAATACTGAGATGACATTTAATTACAAAATTAGATTTAAACTACTCTTTTATTCTATCCATCTTACTCAAACTCACAACGTCGTTTTTAAGATGGCCCAAAATACCATTTTTAAGTTTATCATTAATCTGAACTGGTGGCAACGATTATCTAACTTTGTCGTTTGAATCGTATCAGTTTAAACCGAAAGTATCCTTTATATCATGAACGATTAAGAAACCGTTTAAACAAAAAAAGTCATTCAATTATTCACTGAATGACTTTTTTTTTATTTAATTTCAATGGTTCCATTGACTTGTTTCACGTACTTAATGTTTTGCTGATCAAGCAATGATGTCAGTTCCGATGTAATTTGTGTGCCCACTTGATTTTGATCGGTCACAAATTGGCTATAATAATCGCTGACTTCAGATGTCATGCTTTCATTTGCTATGACTAATTCTACCATTTGATTTAAGCTAGCTAATTTATAAGATAATAGGCGATTTAAATTAGAAAAAGATTCATCTGCCCCTTCACTGATACCAGTGGTTTTAATTTCAATATTTTGCTGAATAGTTTGAAGTTCTTGTTTATAGCTATCTGAAAAATCATTTAATTTTAAAAGTGAGGTAAGTTGTTGATTCACTTCATTATGCATTGACATTAATTCGTCATACTCGGTTAGATATGTTGTGATTGGACTCACTGAATTCACTCCAAATAATCCAAGAAGTTTTTCTTGTGGAATCACGCCACTTGCATACAAAATAGTAACTAAAACAATGACAAGTGGTAGCCCCACTAATATACCTCGTAAAACATCAGCTCCCATTCCATCATTTGAAAGCGATAAGTTGAGGTGTTGATTTGAGGATTTATGATTTTGACGATTCCCTGCGTACTGACGGCTTAAATCATGATTCGCCTTATATTGTGTCGGGTCTATTCGTGGTTTTTCATATAGCTGTTTTCCTTCCTCTAATTCTTCTTCGAGTTTCCATTCTTGATACCAGTTACGATAATACTTTCTTTTTCTAGTCGACATCTCCCTCATTGCCAAAGTGATTAACTTTAGCAACTTCCCCCTTTCGTATGTGCTATTAGATCTTTTTTTATGTGTTATCTTTATCGTTACGACATAACAATCCTCATTCATGATGTCTCATTATTTTAAAATAATTCTTTATATTGTAGCTTACGTGATTTAGATTCAGCGTATGACTTTAATCAAAAAAAAGAATTCGACGTTTTTATTCATGTCAGAAAAAAAACAAAGAATGTGTCATTTGAATTCATAGGATAAGTCTTATATAATGATAGTTAAATGTCTCAAAATTAGGAGGATACATGGAACAACAATCATTAAGAAAATTTTTGATTTTTAACTTGTTAATCATGACGGTCTTTAACTTTGCTCATCCCGTCACACCTCGCCTTATTAATGAATTAGGGCTACCGTCATATATGTTTGGATTATTTTTTGCCATGGTTACGTACAGCAGAACGTGTTTTAATCAAAGTAGCAGAATTTGAAGCGACAACATT
>Ga0181460_10074_pt1 | contig 10081 bp, 10 predicted proteins | sample InSIn3SAF170_FD_119808 | JGI IMG/M metagenome (GOLD analysis project Ga0181460, IMG submission 119808) | Clean room microbial communities from NASA Spacecraft Assembly Facility at Jet Propulsion Laboratory, Pasadena, California, USA -... ... | reverse complement strand
ATGACATACTAAATCTTCGTTTAATCGCAAAATCTCTTCTTGGGACATGAAGCTCATTTCCATGTCCAGTTGTGTAAATTCTGGTTGTCTATCGGCGCGTAAGTCTTCGTCTCGGAAGCAACGAGCAATTTGATAGTAGCGATCGCACCCCGATACCATCAGTAGCTGCTTAAATAACTGTGGTGATTGCGGTAGAGCAAACCAGTCACCAGGAGTGACACGGCTAGGAACAAGGTAATCTCTTGCGCCTTCTGGGGTAGAACGGGTAAGAATTGGTGTTTCAACTTCAATGAAGTTTTGTTCGTCTTCTAGGTAACGGCGGATCGCTTTAACTACACTGTGACGCAGCTGAAGGTTTTGGCTCATGCGATCGCGCCGTAGATCCAAATAGCGATATTTCAGCCGCAAGTCTTCCCGCACTGGCTCTACATCTGCCGTTCCCACCTGGAAGGGTAATTGTTTCCGAACGGCATTAAGCAGTTGAATGTTATCGGCATAGATTTCTACGTCCCCTGTAGGCAAACGGGGGTTAAGCGACTCTTCGGGACGCTGCGTTACTCGTCCTGTAATTTGAACAACGTATTCATTCCGTAGGTCGTCTGCTTGCTGATAAGATCCGGGGGTACGTTGGGGATCGCTGACAATTTGGATAATTCCGGTGCGATCGCGTAAATCCAAAAATATCACGCCTCCGTGATCGCGGCGACGGTCTACCCATCCACACAGGTTGACTGTCTCTCCAATGTGTTCTGTTCGGAGTTCGCCGCAATAGTGAGTTCGCATAGCTGTTGATTCAGATTTCTGGCTAGGAATTGGTGTAATAGCTCTCAAAGTCTTTTTATTATCTAGCATCCACTCTGAAAAGCTTACATAAATTTGAGCATTACGCTCTTATAAGTTAAATTTGCGCTTACTTAAACTCCATTTACATCCCAACAGATGATTGATAGCAATAGTGAACAACAAATTAAATATCCCACCTCTAGCACGTATTCAGGGGTGGGATTACTTTTTTTATGCCTAAATAGGCTTAATTTTGGTTTTTGTTTGTCTTGGACTATTTAGTTACAAGACTTGATTCGAGCCAGAAAATAGGCAGTTAATATACTTATCCTTGGCTCTAACAGCAGACTCTTTGTGACTCCAAGCCTTAATCAGCGCTGAAGTTACACATCTTTTTTCTGCGTTTCCATGTGATTTGCCATCCGCGCTACCACATTGTAGTCATCTGCACCCGGAGGAGTTTGTGATTCTACAATACCCTCTGTAGGGCCACCAACAGCTTTCCATGCCGCTAGTCCGCCTTTTAGCTCGGATACGTGCTCAAATCCGGCATTACGCAGTTGAGATGCAGCTTGGGCAGTATCAGCATCAGTTTCGCCATATACGTAAATATCACGGCTTAAATCCATGCTAGATTTCGCCCGTTCTACCAATTCATCCATCGGCAGTGGGACTGCACCCATGATGTGACCATCGTTGTAAACCATGCGATCGCGCACATCAACCATTGTAAAACCTGGTTCGCCCCATTCTAGACGAGATTTAAGTTCGTGAACGTTAGCCTGAGGGCCAGTCGGTTCCTTAGGAGGAATAATGCCACCTAGAAGATTATCCATAAAATTCTCACCTATTGCATCATCCGAAATTTACCAAGGACTAGGAGTTTAATCGATCTTTCTTTAGGATGAACGTTTTAAATATCTTTCTTTCGGTAGAGTGTAGATCCCTCAATATTTATTGAGTTAAAAAATGTAAACTATATGTTTCTAACGCACTCTAAACCTGATATATGTACTTGCCTAAAAGATAGTTGCAAAGTTACAAGTTAACTTTGTGAAAATAGTTTTGCTAGTTAAGCATTTGTTACTAATTTATTGTGCAATACTAAATACACTTGTTATTTAAATATTGACAATAACAGTTTATATTCAGCGTTGCGCTTTAGTTTTAGTAAGCTCATGCACAACTATTGAAATCTTTAAAAAAGACTCAATGTTAATTTTTGAGCAGAATAATAAAATATTTATAAGCATAAAAGTGATCTTTTGGTGTGTACAAGTAGTAGGTTTTAGCTAAATTTTATAGTTTTTAACATTTAGATAGCTATCAAGCTCTAAAAATCGCTCCTAACAAATTGCTGATTAGCCTAAACTGGATCTTATGTTATCCAGTATTCAAGCTTTACCAACAGAAGTCGTACATCTGATCGCAGCTGGCGAAGTAATTGATTGTCTAGCGGCTGTGGTGCGAGAACTTGTAGAAAATTCTCTCGATGCTGGCGCAACTCGGATTGTAATTTCTTTATGGCCTGAGCAGTGGCGGGTACGCTTGGCAGATAATGGCTGCGGTATGGACTTGGTAAACTTGCAGCAAGCGGCAACTGCTCATAGCACTAGCAAAATCCGCTCTTGTGAAGACCTTTGGCAGATCACCAGTCTAGGTTTTCGGGGGGAAGCATTACATAGTTTAGCTCAGTTAGCGCAGTTAGAAATTTTAAGTCGTTCAGCCGGAAAGAGCGAGGGTTGGCGCGTTGTTTATTGCTCACAGGGAGAAGCGGTGCAGGTAGAAACTGCGGCTCTAGCACCTGGAACTGTCGTCACAGTTTCTAATTTATTTGGTATGTGGCTTGAACGTCGTCAAGGATTGCCACCGCTAGGACAACAAATGAAAGCGGTGCAAGCAACAATTCACCAAATTGCTTTATGTCATCCCCACGTTACCTGGCAAGTTTGGCAAAATGACCGTGAATGGTTCACCCTGAGTCCGGGAGCCACTACCCAGCAACTGCTACCTCAAATTCTGCGTCAGGTGCGTTTGGGTGACTTGCAACAGCTAAAAATTGTAGTACCCTTGCTAACTGCTGGGGACACTTGCAAATTGGATTCAGCTGAATTAGGTAAAGATTCTTCAGTAAAACTGCATTCAGTGAAGCTTGCGGATATTGATGAAAGCTGTATTCAACTGCTTTTAGGCTTACCCGATCGGTGTCATCGCCATCGTCCTGATTGGGTGCGTGTGGCTGTCAATGGACGAATGGTAAAGTTACCAGAACTGGAACAAACTATTCTAGCCGCTACTTCACGGACATTACCACGCGATCGCTATCCTATTTGTTTCCTACATCTGCGTATTTCTCCGAGTCAAATTAACTGGAACCGTCATCCAGCTAAAACAGAAATTTATCTCCATAATATTAGTTATTGGCAAGAGCAAGTTACAGAAGCAATTGGGCAAGCACTTCGGATCAGTGAAGCAAATCTGCCAGAAGCTGTCCACAGTTCAAGAATTGAAAAATTAATTAAAGCGGCAGAAGAAAAAGGCGTTTATGGTGTCAACCGTACAATTCAACCAGAGACGCAAACGAAAGATACTCCTGACTTTTTAATTCAACTGCGGGCGATCGCTCAAGTTCACAATACCTATATTCTGGCAGAGCATCCAGCAGGGTTATGGTTAGTAGAACAACACATTGCCCATGAGCGGGTTTTGTATGAACAATTGCTGCATAATTGGCAAATTGTCCCGCTTGAATCTCCGGTGATTCTCAATCAATTGTCTGAATCTCAGCGATCGCAACTTGAACGTATTGGTTTAACTGTAGAACCTTTTGGCGAACAACTTTGGGCAGTCCGCAACGCACCAGCGCCGCTAATTGATCGATCCGACTGCGCCGAAGCTCTTTTGGAACTTAGCCTGGGTGGTGACTTACAAACAGCTCAAGTAGCAACAGCGTGTCGGAGTGCGATTCGCAACGGTACACCTCTGAGTTTAGAACAAATGCAGACTTTGTTAGATCAATGGCAAAGCACCCAGAAACCTCGCACTTGTCCTCATGGTCGCCCAATTTATTTATCTTTAGAAGAATCAGCTTTATCGCGTTTCTTCCGCCGTCACTGGGTAATTGGCAAAAGTCATGGAATTTAAATATTTAGACTTAAGTTGTTGATTTGTTTTTAATTCTTCTCAATTTTCAGTTTCTTCTTTATTGCAAAAATGCAACGTTCAAAATGGCAAACAATTGGAATGCTGTTATTAACAGTGTAAATTAGGACAACTACAATTTTAGCCTGTTTCTTCCGGCGGTATTAGCTAATTGGTAAAAGTCATGGAATTTAGCCTTATTTTCCTATATCAGCTGCCTATCTTTACTTCTAAACTTCATCAAATACAGGTGGATATTTAACCATTCCGCTAATACTATCCAGCGTCCCTGGTACAATTTCAAGAATCATAAATGCTTCATCTGGAACTGGGAATGGTGCTGATAATCCCTTGGCTGTGGCAGAAGAAAACCCAAAGCGAGTGTAGTACATTGGATATCCAATAACTATTACAACTTTGTGTCCTAGCCTTTGGCACTCCTCTAAGCCTTGTTTTACAAGTTGAGAACCGATACCTTGATTTTGAAATTCTGGACAAACAGCTAAAGGTGCTAGAGCTAAAGCCGGAATATTACCCTTTAGTGATTGAATGATTATAGGACTAAATAGAATATGCCCTACTACTTTTTCATTTTTAATTGCTACGAGAGATAATTTAGGATTAAAGTTAGCTGTCTGGCGAATATTTTTAACTAATCTAGCTTCATTTTCTTGCCCAAATGCTAACTTATTTACCTCAGAAATAGCAGTATAGTCTTTGAGCGTCTCAGGGCGAATTATAATCATGAGATCCTCTGTTTACCAAATTAGCTTCTGCCTACCCGTTTAGCCATATAAATGTCTGGCTTTCCCAGTCCGTTAGCATCTGGCATTACACCCACAATCACGAAGCCTAACTTTTGGTAAAACTCATAGGGATGACCGCGCAGGTTTTTAATATTGGTAATATGCTCAAATACATTAGGGTAAAGATCCACACCCGCAAGCGTTGTCATATTATCTTCATCATCCGTGCCAACCCAAAGAGTAATACCGCTACGCTCTCTCACTCGCTCTTCTAAATCAGCAACCAAAGTACGCCCGATTCCCTTCCTCCGATACTCGAAACGCACAACTAGGGGATGTAGTTCCCATACGTTCCCGTCGTACTGTCTAATTCCACCAATCCAACCCAAAACTACACCATTATCATCAACAGCTACTCGGCTAATCGGTCTGCTGTAAAAGATTCTCCCACCTCTTGCAAAGCGCTATCTATATCAGACCATGCACACCAATGTTTGAAGCTATCAACTAACAAAGCTGCTACCTGCTGGATGAGCTTCGTGTTGTTAGGACAAAGATCAATGATTTGCATAATATTATTCATTGGTTGTTTTTAATAGCAATTCTGAAATATACCAGCTATTTCAAAGCAACTACGCCATTTTACATTTAGGCTAGGGGCAACGCACCCGTAGTCCCCGTACCTGTCCTCATGGTCGTCCAATTTATTTATCTCTGGAGGAATCAGCTTTATCCCGTTTCTTCCGGCGGCATTGGGTAATCAGTAAAAGTAACGGAATTTAGACAAGATTATTTTTTGTCAATTAACTCATCTTTAAAAACTATTAACTTGAGTTCTTCCTTTTTTGTCCGTTAATAATTTTATTGCCTATCTTTGAAATGTTGATTTTTACACTTAAAAAATGAGATATTTAGCTAATTTGTACTTATTCAAGTCTTCACATTAAATATGGAAATTGATAGGACAAGTAAAGAGCAATCCTTCTACATTGCTGTAATTCTTTATGAATCTTCATCTAGTGCGTCAGAGTATAAACCCCTGTATGAGGAATGCTTCGTTCTCATCAAAGCCACCTCTTTGGAGGAAGCCAATGAGAAGGCTTTAATCTATGCCAGGGAACAAGAAGGAAGTTGTCAAAATGAGTATAACGATACTATTACCTGGTCTCTAAAACAGGTCGTAGATGTGAATTCAGTTTTGTACGATAAGTTTGATGATGGTACCGAGCTATACGCTCGGCATTTCCGTAGTTATGAGGCATACCGCTTATTTGAGCCACTTTTATCGAATGAAGAACTCTAGGCATTGTTAAGATAGTTCTAAGATTTTATGATGCCTTTGATTGCCCTTAAAACAGGAGCAGCTAAAATTAGCGAGGGCGGTAACAAACCTGCCAGTTTCCAAGTACTGACTGCTTTTATTTGTTATTTACGAACACGCCGTCAGAGGTAAGAAAATCAGCACGAAATTGATTTACAACGCGATCAAGTCCGACTGAATGTGAGGCTTTAAAAAGTATACGATCGCCTTTTTCTACAAATTCTTTTAACCTCTTGACTAAATCGGCATGACTAGAAAAGCACTCAACAGCCATGCCATCTGCACCGTTAGCTATTTCTGTTGCATCTGAGCCATCAACTAAAATCAACAGAGCATCCAAATTCAATTCTTTTGCCGTAATTCCTACTTCTTTGTGAAATTGAGGCGATCGCTCTCCTAATTCCTTCATTGCACCCACAACTGCAATGTGTCGCAATCCTGGTGTTTCCGCTAATAAATTTAATGCTGCTGTCATGGCTTCTGGTGCAGCATTGTAACTTTCATCTAAGATTACTAAATCATTGGGTAAATTATACCGTTGACTTCGCCCACCAGGAAGATCGATTTTTAAACCAGCGCTTATGAGCGACCAATCAATTTGCAGGACTTTTGCCACCGCTAAAGCCGCCAGGAAATTAGATGCGTTGTGACGACCTGGTAACGGTAGAGGTAGTTGGATTCCGTCTACATATATCTCGTTGTCAACTACCTTGCCTTGAATGTCGCCGCCTTCTAAGCCATAAGTTAGAGTTTCCCCTTGCCATACCGTCTTTGCTGTAGCAATTAAGCGGGAATTGTCGTAATTGAGAATTGCAACACTATTTGAGGGCATTTGAGCTAATAATTCACATTTTGCCTGCGCTATTGCCTCCTCCGAACCCAATCTGCCAATATGAGCCGTTCCGACATTAGTAATCACACCAACAGTTGGACGCACTAAATCAGTTAAAAGCGCAATTTCTCCCTTGGCGCGCATTGCCATTTCAATTACGGCGTAGTCATGCTCAGGCGATAGTTCCAATAAAGTCTTAGGAACACCAATTTCGTTGTTGTAATTTGCCGCAGTTTTCAGCACATTTCCCTTAGTCGCTAAAACTGCGGCGATTAATTCTTTTGTTGTAGTTTTACCCACAGAACCAGTTATGCCAATTACTGGGATATTAAACTGCTCACGCCACCAATTGGCTATTTTTTGATACGCCTGTAAAGTGTCTTGCACCTGTAATACAGGGAAATCATGATTTGAAAATTTAAAATCGACAATAGCAGCGATCGCTCCCTTCTCTATCGCTACTGACACAAATTCATGTCCATCAAACTTTTCACCGCGTAAAGCGACAAACACTTCTCCTGGTTTGAGGCTGCGGGTATCTGTAGTGATCTGAGTGAAGCGTGATTCTAAGGCGGAGTTCGATAAATTAAGCGGCTTGGCAGCCAAAACGTCAGCTAGCTGAGTTAATGTGGAACAACAAGGCATACTTATAAGCGTAAAATTCCCTTATATTTTGTGCCATTATCCCAGGAATCTTGTACCTGTACAGAGCCGCCTGATCTACAGTTTTTTGCAGCAGACAGCACCGAAATTAAACTCAATTGATAATTTGATTTAATGTGGACTAATTTGAATGTCTGCAACTTCCTAGTAGTATAGGTTTCTCACTTAAAAATTTAAAATCCACAACGCGCTATGAGTAGTGTTCCTCTCTTCCAGCAAAGGCAATTATCCGTCACTAACAAGAATTAGTTGTTTGGCGATCAAGCGTGTCTCAAAATTGTCCAAACCATCAGCGCCGGAATATGGCTTTTCTAGCCTGGACATTTAAAAGAAGGTTGCTATTGGCATCAATGCTAAAATCTTTTCCTAGCGTGAAGCCTTTACCAATCAACTGCTTGTAGCAAAAGACGGTTGTGAAACTTTTAATCTCCTGCATGACATCGGTAGGAATAAGATGTTCTATACTCCAGAACACTGAGGCGGTGTCAAACCAGATTAAGCGCTCAAGACTGACAATCATTAAATGTGCGATCGCTTCAGTCGTAAATTGACTCCGAAAATGGCTGATCAAGTCTTTACCGATTTCCGAGTTACGGGTCATCATTGCCCTAGCCATCTTGCCGATTTCTACTTCTAGCTGCCAAGAAGACATACTTTGCATTTTGATTCCTCTTCCAAAAGGATGTTGCTTACACAGAGCTTTCCAACTTGTGGTTTGCTAAGTATATCTAAAGAAGGAACCAAATATATCTCAGGGGAGATGCTAAATATTTACTATTGTATGTAAATATTTGTAAGCAAAATTCGTATACACAAATTAAACTTAGTATAAATACTTAAAAGCAGCTCTCACCCTGGGAATAATGGGTAAGAGACTGCCATAGGATATATGTATAAGTTTTAGCGTTACCCAATGGGTACTATACTTATAAGCTGTCGGTTTAAGCTCAACAGCTAGAAAACTTTAAAATACAAGACAATACTAGTAAGAATTACCTTACTTTAAGTAAAAAATCTCGGTCTAGGAGAATGCTCACTACCTTTTTCAATCGTCTCGATCACTGTTAACCCGATGTAAGAACCTGCGGCTAACAGTACCACTGACATTAAATAGGCGTTTACAAGCATCCGAAGTGCGGTTTCAAAACAAATGTAAGTAGTCATTGCTGATTATACTCAACTTTGGGCTGTGGCTAGTATCTCTCTATTACTTCACACGCTGGCTGTTGATTTCCACCGCAGGATCACTAGCCTTTGCCTCGTAACGATATATTACAACTGTAATTATACGTCTAAAAGTTGATTTAGTTCTCAAAATAAAGTTTTTAGCAGTCTAATTTATTTTTATCAAAAAGCTCTTTAGCAAAGTTCTATTTTAATGCAATTTAGTGATAGGATATAATGTTTGAATTAACGCGCAGCAAACACCTCAAAGTTTTAAGCCTGAAAAATTTACCTATGCTATTTAAAGCATATTGTTCCCAATATGAGTAAACGTAGGTATTTCAAGGTTTATTAATTCCTTAGTCTTAACAAGGAGGCTAGGCAGAAGTCCTAGTCACAAAGCATACGCTTTAAATTGCTATAAAAATTTAATTAGTAAATTATGTTATTTAGGTTTAGCTATAGTGATTTAAAAGAATAATTATTTAGTTTGCTACTTTTTAAATGTCCTCTAAAAAGGCTTGTTTTGGTCTAGAGAAAAAGCTTGACAATTTAGCATATTTAAAGGCTAATTACTTCTTACTATAATTCAAAAAACTAATCACTCTACACATTGCTTTGAGCATTTCTAGTAACTGGATAAATGCGATACCAACGGAAAGGTATGCTCTATGCTCTATGCTCTTCGACCATGCGTTGCGCTTACGCAAAGCGACCATCGCGTCTTAGTTGAAGGTTATTGCTTTTGGGTAGATCAACTTTATACTTAAAAGATGCTATTGACAATATTTTCTTTAAATGGTATTTTTCTGCTAACCTTGGCTAGCTAGGGCAATCAGTAGCTTCAGTTGAAATTAATAGTCTGTAATCGGGTGTGTATCGGCTTTTGCGATCGCCAGAACATTTGCTCTGTTAGGTTCAAGTGAGTACCTTTAATCTTTAATCTAGAACTCATCTCTAATGCAAGAAATAACAACTTTGTTACCCAACATAATTCATGCTCATGAAATAGGCTGGCAAATGGTGTGGAATTTACCAGTCGATTTAACGCTTATAGCTCAAACAATTCAGGATTCAGATTTATTAGGGAATGTTCAAAAATCATTTAGTAACTTTATTGAGTCAGGTCAAGTATGGGCATTATTAATCGGTTTAATTATTGGGTATATGGTTAGAGGTTTAACTACCTATGGTTAAGCCACTTACTTGTAAAACTATTTATTAAATCAAGAATTTCTTAGCAAAGTATTCAATAAAATTAAACCTAAAAGTTAATTATTTTATCTTTTTATTTAAAAAATTTTTGTTAACTAACTGAAAAAGTAAACATATATTCAAATACAAATTCATAACTATAGTAGTAGCAAATAAGTTTCTGTTGGTACTACAACACCAATTTTACTAACCTAGTAAAATTAATATTTAGCATTC
>Ga0181460_10072_pt1 | contig 10331 bp, 4 predicted proteins | sample InSIn3SAF170_FD_119808 | JGI IMG/M metagenome (GOLD analysis project Ga0181460, IMG submission 119808) | Clean room microbial communities from NASA Spacecraft Assembly Facility at Jet Propulsion Laboratory, Pasadena, California, USA -... ... | reverse complement strand
ATGACGAATCAGAAATGGTCATGTTGTTATCCTTTCAATTTACGATTTGGTTGACACTTACATTCATTTGACTTGTATCATTGATGATCAAATGACCAATTTCAGTTCGTTTCAGTTTCATCCCAACCTTACCCTCCCTGGGTCGAAAAAGCAGATCCCATTGATCGCTATTCCAGCAGTTTCATCCGTTGATCAACCACTGGATCAAGATCAATTGGTGCCTTTACTTCTGCTCCCGACGCTAATCTCTATAATCACAACAATGATAAGTGATAGCATGAGAGGCTTAAGAAAGTGTAATAACCCAAATACTCTCACAAAGCATTTAGATACGGATAATGATACTACTAAGCCCATTGATCTGAAACAGTGTAATGATGAATACAGATAGACCTATATTATGTATATACTGTACTACCATATTGAATATGTTACCAGTATAGCTCATAATGAAACCCAGCTTACTCAAGCTTTACACATATCCATACCCTATCCAAGTAAGTAGTGCGATACTGTTCTCTCTCTATGACAAGGTATGTTATTAACAACTATCAGTATTCCCTAATCAACACGTACGATAAACATGCTTATAAGACAGAATAACCATGTGGATCTCACCTATCTAAGAGCTAGTGTAACTATTATAGAGTTTTACCATAATTATGAGTAAGCAGCTAGTATTAGTGATGAAACAAGGATCAGGTTATACAAGCTATGTAGTTATTTATTAGAGTGAATGACAGGAGAAAAGCTATACTCTTCACAACACGTATCCATGATTCAGACCTCAGCATTGAGATGACAGTAACAAGCGTACTAGAACATACATATAGGTAGTTTCCAGTAGAGTTTCTAGTCAGAAGAAGCTTTTATTGATTACTAATGGCATACTCATAACCCTATTTGACATAATTCTCAGTATCTGTACATGATCTTTATGCTTATTAGGTCAACAACGTATATCCTGCTTACGTGTGATAAGTATAAGTGATTGATTACATAGATACAGTATTGACTACATGCTGTATGTGATAGCTCGATAAACATGAGTAGATGATGTATCCTGTATTACTCATGAATGGTATTTGCTCATCAATGATACAAGTCAAATGAATGTAAGTGTCAACCAAATCGTAAATTGAAAGGATAACAACATGACCATTTCTGATTCGTCATCTCCCTAAGAGCCGCAGGATAAATTCTCTGCTACACCTTTCCCCATGAGATGCGCTAATTGGTACAGTCAAAAAAGGTCGGTCAAAGAATGTGAGGTGTGATTCTTCGTGCGGACGGAGGGGACAAAAGAGGAGTTCGTTGTCTCGCTGTTGGGGTGAGGGCGACCCGTGGATAGGTCTTATTCGCCTCCCTCCGATCCAAGATGGAATGACTTGGGATGTTGCAGCGGTCCCCTGCTGCAGGTGTAAGGTATAAAGAAAGGTCCGGCTCGTGCTGCAATGGGTGTTGTTTGTCGCTGTGATCCTCTTGATCAAATCCCCACCAATGTATAGTGACTTAATTCTTGTTGGTATCCACCCAAAATGATTGTTATCGAACCAGAAGCTCTACTTTGTTTAAACCTACATTTTCAGGGATAGATCTAATTCCTCTAGCTAGTCATTGATAAGAGGCTGTTAGTTATACCTTGTAGTTCTAAGTAAGAGTGTGAAGTTCTAGGCTCCTATAGTGAGTAAGAGGTTCTACATGCATGGAGTAAGTTCTATATTCCTCTAGCTAGATACAAGGAGTTAGCTCTATATTTAGAAACCAGTATAAGGCAAGAGTCATTTGTTATTCCTGCTGTTTCCTACAATTCCTACTTCTATTGCTTCCTTGCCCTCAGAAGCGCAAGCCCTCCGGACCTTTCCTTTCTGTTATTTCCTTGCCCTCAGAAGCGCAAGCCCTCCGGACCTTAGGGTTTCTTTCTTTGTCAGAGTCTCTAACTTAAGACCTAAGGATCTCTTCTTTCTAAGCTCTTAACTAAAGCATACAGACTATAAACAAGGAGAAAGATATAGACCTAAATACTAGTTCCTTCTATCTATCTATCTTATTCCTATCTATCTGAAAAGGGCTGACCTGCTCCTCCTCTCTTCGAGCCTACCTATACTGAGGGCTATACAAGACATAATCTTCACTTATATAGCCTTATATCAAACCTTAACTTTACCATTCTGATATAAAAGTAATCTTAACTGAAAGGATGGAAACTATATGGAGGACTTCATATTTGATTGATAACTAAGCATAAGATAAAACAACAACTACTCCTACTTTAGATCTGCGTTTGTATTTCCTTGTGCTGCATATGAGGAGGAGTGATGGGATTGAGAATAGTGATTGTTGAGTGAAAGGTGAATTCCCTTCCTCTGTCTGGTCAGGTCTGATATGAGTTGTAAGGGCAGGATATCGTAATAGATCCTCAGCATAGAATAAGAGAGGGGCTGCGCTAAAGGGTTCTGATATAGCCAACAACCTTAATGTATGGATCCTGCTATCTTCTATCTCCATCTGACCTACCGGCAAGCAAGGTCTAAATTCAAGATGAGCTGAAAGGGTTGCTTCTGCTGTTAAGGTAAAAGGGCAGGGTCTCCCAGGTGGATTGATTCTTACTGAACTGGATCACTTATTAAGGAGCTCAGATTAAGAAGGAGCTAATTGTTGATTCAAAGGAGGAGCTACTAATATGGATAAGCTAATTTCAGATCCTACTTGATACGAGTACAAGCTTGATACAGAATAGGTTGGTTGTACTGAAACAAATAAGGTACTTCATCTCCTTCCATAAAGACCGATAGACTAGTTACTATTCCTACTATCAAGACTATTCCTACTAGAGATCCTAATGAACTAATTCATTTCTCTAAACAATCCCTTACTCTCTGCCTTACCATTAGGCTGGCAAGACAGATAAGAGAGACTTTGGAATAAAGACGGTAAGCGGCACAGTGGCAACACTGCCTTCAAGGTTGGTTGTTGGTAGGATATCAGACCTACAGAGGTGGCAATAGAAGCTGGCAAGAGAAGCTGGCAAGAACTGGGTTGTACAGAACTGGGTCAAACTAGTACAGATAGGGGTGAACCAAAAGCATTGAGTGGCAACCAACAGAGTGAAACCGAACAACAGATTAGAGCAGTTAGATAAGCGCTATGGGAGAAACCCCCAGATTAGGGCTAATGAGAGAGGCGGGAAGGAATAACCGTACAGAAGCTATTGAGTTCAACCAAAAGATAGGGTGGTTAGAAAAGCTATTGAGTTCAACTGATGAAGGGAAATAAACTAGCTAGAAAAACCAAAGTAAATGAAGCTTTACGTCAAGTGAACCAAAGGGTGTACATACCGCGGTCTTAGTCCCTTCCTCTCCCGGTGGTCGAGCGAGAAATCGATGGCGTTGGTCGAGTGACTCCGTCCCTCACCTTCCTAAGTAAAGACCTTCCTAAGTAAGGACCTTCCTTTGTAAGGTGAGCCTTTCTTCCTCTCCCTAAGGTTGAGCCATCCTTCCTAACCCTTATGGTCGAACCTCGATGAAGATCGTCAAAGTGGTTCATCCCGGATAGATACCTGAATATCTAATCTGTAGTCTGCCTGCCTATCTCTAAAGGGTCCTGCCTTCCTATCTGAATTATTGGACTTGCCAATCTCTTAGGTAGCTATGGATTTCCTCATGAACAGCTACTTTTGGGCTTGCTTATCTTATGTGTTCCTATCCTAAGGGCTTGCTAAGGAAGGGTATTAGAGAGTGGTATACTGGAGGGCTAATGGGCGGGCTTATGAGCTTGGGTTTTCTTGTCAATGTAAGGTTAAGGCAGAAGGAGCTAATAATTCAATTTCCCATATAATATGAATTGCTCATTGTGGTCATTTTACCCGATATCTAGTCTGTCTGAATTGAGGTAGGAACTATGGTAGAGAACTTCCTAAAAGCACCCGCCTATATATATAGAATTTCACCATAACCTTATTAGGATTACTAATTCCTAATCTTACTATCTCCTGTAGGCATGCACTGTAACTAAGGCAAGTACTGGAACTCTTGGCTTGTACTTAATGGCTTGCACTGGAAGCTTTCCTTGACTTTCAGGGACAGGGAGACATCACTTTCATGGTATAGATAGCTCGGGGAATACTAGATAGCGTTGTGGGCTAACTATAGGTGAAAGCTGTTACCGTACCTCTTCTTGACTGATGAAACTGAATAAGAGAAATGAGAAGGTGGTCATCAATAAGGGTAATGTAAGGTGACCGTGTAACAGATGTATTCCAGTTGTTAGGAGAAGTGGCATGTCTGGTTGGTGTGGCTGGAGTGACTACCCGATGTGCAGTCTTATGACCAGTTCATGTCTGGGGCGTTGGCTGCGGGTGTGGCGAGGCAGTGTGCTCTGGTAGGGTAATGGGGTTAGCCTCTTGCACGACCGGGTTAGTAAAAGATACGTGTTTCCTGTCTTCGCCAGTCAAAGCCAAAATAGGAAGAGAATGTTGCTGGGCGTCATGCTACTACCCGAGTGCCGGAGGGGAAACCGTCTTTCAAGGGGGGCAGTCTTATCTGTAAGCTTAGGAACCTATCAAGCTTGGTCTTACCTTAGCTTATCCCTGACCTTCCTAGCCTATAGGTAATAGGTTCGTCCTTCACATTGCTAGCCAGCTCTATACGAGGGATTTTTCATATCCAGCTCTAGAGCCCTGACCTATCGAACTAAAGCACCTTCGTTGCATTGCATTTCCTTCCTAGCCAGCTCTAGTCTAATGGGAGGATGGCAAGCGAACTACAGCACCTTCCTAAGTCACTATCTGTTATAGGTACGAATGGGAGATGGTAGGTACGAACCTAGCCAGCTCTAGCGAGCACCAGCACCTTACGAATGGGAGGATGGTAGGTACGAAGCTATGGAGCTCTATCGAGCAACTACCAAACCCCCCTGAAAATGAAAGTGATCCCCCCCCCAATTCATTGCTCACCATTGGCAGACACGAACGGAAAGTGGTAAGCGTAGTCTATCCATCGCATTTCGAATACCAGCAGCCAGCCCGCTAAAGCGGCTACTCTGGTTCTAAACTGAATAAGAGGCTCAACCCTAATGGATGGAGTAAATGGCCAACTATTCTTTTCAACTATTCCTTCCCCACCCCCCCATAGCCGGAATCTTATCTTGAAGGACCAGGAAGGAAAATAATACCACCGGAACCAATATTGACGGATTTACCCTATATTCCTTCCCCCGCATGCTTCCCGGGTCCATATTGATTATATCATAAGCTATTTCTTAATGGCTCGGGTGAAAAGCAAGCAAGAGGAAGTTCATTATTCTAGCTAGTAGCATTTGCGCTCTCCCCCCCAAGCATATATATAAGGCTCCCAAAAACTATCGGTTCGGTACCTTCTTGGTCCCGTGGATCTAGATACATGCGATCGGGGAGCCCACGTTATCTCTGCCCCAAAAAAGAAGGAAGGTCAGATTCTGGCGCCCTTTCGTCTCTGTGTTTGCTTGCTCCACTTCTTTCTCCGGAATCAATATTTCGTATAGAATAGCCATTTGATTAGCTTTTCCATCTGATCTGGGACTTTTCGGGCTTATCGAAAAGATTGGGAGAATGAACCGCTTATGGTTCGATCAGTGAGGCGCGAGAGACGGGAACGAAACCCGCTGTTCGGTAAGCCATGCAGATCGCTGGTTGACGGGCGAGCATAGCGTATCTCTTCTTTTTGGTTGGTGCTTGTACGCTATCGGCACTACTCTTTATGCTATCTCTAGTGACCGAAATCAATCTCATTATATATGTCATTATGCATGAATGAGATATGTGTCATACCAGATTGATGACTGAAGGGAGAGGAATTATATATGTCATTATGCATGAATGAGATATGTGTCATACCAGATTGATGACTGATCTGATAGATGTCATTTCTGACATGACCAGAGAGATTGAGAGAATATCGAAATCTCTCCTTCTCTATGTCATTATGCATGAATGAATTAGATATGTCATTCCGTGATGAATTATATATGTCATTACGCTTTCTTATCGTATGGGATCGTAGCTCTTTTCATCGATCGTACCAGAATCTCGTATACAAAGAGATATATCTAATGACTAATCATTCTTTATCTACGTCATTCCCCCTCCCCCTCCTAATCTAATGTCAGGGGAGCCGCAGACCTTTATTTCGGCATCACACCTGCCCACCTTCCTCCTTATCCCTTCCCAGACCTTCCACGAAAGGCAAGCTCGAGGAATGCTCCTAACCAACAACCTGGTTCAATTGATTACTGGCCATTCCCAGCCTTCGCTCCTTATGTTGCACCTCCGTTCACAAAATATGGAAAGGTCAACTCTATAGCTGCCGGACGAAATGGGCCACCAGCTGTCAATCTAAATGAAAGAGGCTCTCTATATGAAAGCTCTATCAAACTCCCAGGTCAATATGTAACAACCAGGCTATCTGAAAAACCAGGCTATATAACTAGGTCTCTACGACTCGCTCCTCTTTTTTGTTCTGTAACCGTTGGTCATTCCTTTCCTGGTGATACAGGTAGTAGCTGGAAGTAGGAGGAGAGGAAGGTCAAGGTAGTAGGATAATAAGTAGGCCCACCACCACGCACCATAACCACGGATCGTTGCTCATTCCCCGTAAGCGGTATCCATCCACGGCAGGCAAGGAATATTGATTGATCAACGCTCCTAAACTAGGGAAACTCCTTCCACCAGCTATGATATTGGGCTTCCACCCACTGTTAGTAGGATCGTGCCCTGCCAGCCAGCCTGCCATATTGGATCGTGGGGTTTAGGGTCCATTGTTTACCACCACCTCGCTATCAAATATGAATTGTTATCCTTGCACGTAGTAGCTTATTTTCCACCACCTAAGGTTCGAAGCGTCTGTCCACCAGTTGAGGGGGTGATTGCAAGGGTCACTATTATTCTGTAGGGGGCAGCAGTATATAAGTAAGGGCTTGGGTCGGTCTAAATGACCAGGCTCCTTTCCTTTGTCGGACTCTTCCCCGGAATCTTATGGGAAGCAAGGCTCTTTCTTTCAACCAGAGCTTCTATCTCTTCTCTTTAAGGGACGGAGTCACTCACCCATATGATGAGTGAGCGTTAAAACCCTTTTGGTCGAGCCTGCTGTCGCACCCTTCAAAGCCATCCATTTATTGAACAACTAGCAAAGCGCTCTGTCCCGCTGTTTATGTGTCTCACCTAGCCTCTCCTGCCTCGTAGCTCTCTTATCTGCGGATCAGTGTCCTCACCTTGGGTAGAAGAGGCACCTCCAGACTCTCAACACTTTCCAGCTGTCTGCTGCTCTGAGGGTGTGTCAATCCGGGCCTTCTTAGAACTTGCAGCTTCGACCTCCTCCTCTCGATGGCGGCCTTATCAGTCGAGCACCTAAAGGTCCTTATGGTCGAGCCCCCTAAAGGGTCCTCTTCTCTCTTTCTTGTCATTTCTGCTCCTTGGGTCACAGCTTTCCAAGAGCCTCCCACTTATAGATCCCCTCGACATCCTGAGGGATAAAATAATAAGAAGTCAGAGACAGGCATCGAATACTGGAGCCCTAAGTCAGATGCCTCAAGAAGTGGCCCATAGAATGAGTGCTCCCCCTCATGCTCATCAGCCTCAAGCTGACCCATTCGATTAGCGCTTCAACCAAAGAGAATTCCCGCTTTTCACTATTCAATAATACTGAATTCAAAACTGGGTAGCTTACCTGCTGTGTGAATGGCGTGCCTCAATCGAAGGTGAGGGAAATGAACCGGAAGTATTCCACTGTCGCTAAGCGTAACTCGAGCTGGCAGAATCTATGGAAGGCTAGGGCTGTGAAGCGATCAATCACCTATCATTTGGTTGGATGCTGAGCAAACGATTGAGATTGGAATGAGGACAAAGATGCGATGGCGGCCCTTTTGGTCGAGCCTGCTTTCGCACCCTGGGTAGTCCGTTATATTAAGAGTGCATTCAATGGCCACGAGTTCAATCTGGCTTGAGATTGGATCATAAATATGATACGCCAGAGTGGGAACGCAAGTCATAAGGATGGGAACTAAAGGATGGGAACTAAAGGATGGGAACTAATATAAATACCATGCCAGCAAGCGAGACCATGCTAGCAAGCGAGCCTTGACCATATGCCCCCACTAGCCCATATGCCCCCATTTGCCCAGTAAGAGGGCGATTGGGCGAGAGGGCGATGTCCTGAATATCTTAATTATAAGACATAGGAAGGCAACATTCCATCCATGGTAGGCAACAATATCATACCATCCATGGTAGGCTGGGGAAGGAAGGTAGGCTGGGAAATGCAACAATATCATAATTAGAATACATAGGTAGGCTGGGGAAGTAAAGAACGCGACCTAGTAGCACTAGTAGGGAACAGGCCCTCCATTTACAGGCCCTCCTATTATAGGTAAGCTGGGGAAGGCAACATTAGGGGAAGGCAACTTCTTGAATATAAAGGTTAGGTAAGGTGTGGGAAAGAGTCGGAAAGAGTAGGAACGAATGGAAGGAACGACACCCCGTGCCTGAAGGTCCTGAATCGGAATGTGACCGTGTGTTAGTGTGTGTATGTGTGTATGTGTGATAGTATTTGGGTAAGTAGTCTTTTTGTATGAACGATTGGGAAAGAGTGGGAAAGAGTGGGTAAGAAAGAAGGCAAGGTTAGGTAAGGTTAGGTAAGAGCAACTCGATCTACTTTAGCAAATCGATCTACAGGATGGGAACTAACTGCACCGCACATTACCGCACATGACCTTCTCCCGTATGTATCTACCGGGATGGCCCACCTTTCTCTGTCTCTACTGGCATGTCTCTACCGGCTACTGGCAGGTCTCTACCGGCTTTATGGGCCCACCTCTTCCACCCATCTATCTCTTCCACCCGAAAGTCAGGGAGACAGAAAGACAAATCCTTCCTTCCCACTTCACTGGTTAGCAAGCCAACAAGATAAGATAAGCAATCCACGTATTTCTGCCGAAGGTCCTGAACCGGAATGCGACAGACTTCCGAGGCTTGTACTCGATGGCTTGTACAGCGTGGCTTGTACTCGAACCTTTCCTTAACGAAAACCCTATTTGCTTATTCACTGGACCAATTACTTTCCTAGACTTTCAGGGAGACAGAACCACTTCTTTAATGTAAATGAATCTATTTCCTGCTAGTCATATTAGCCCTGTCCTTCCCCGATAGCCTTTATCCCATTCCTTTAGCCCTTACCTTTAGCCCTGATCAAATCGATGCCATTTTCTACTTGAGAAGTCACCTTCTTGCCTCTTTCCCACTCTTATGCGGGACTTATTAGTTTGGGCTCAAACCGTCCATATCTTGGCCTTCCACCCGAGAATATGGAGACTCACGTTACATGATATGACTAGCTCCCTAGTGAAAGGATGGAGATTGCTCCCGAGCCTAAGAAGGTCTTCGGTAAGCTCGAGTGCTTGCCTACACTTGCATGCCTACACTTGATATATTGCTCTTCCTTAATTGCCTTTATTCCTTACCTCCATTCCCTTCCATCCATGTGGGCCATCGTACCTAAGGGCGAGGGAGAGGCATATTTCTTATCGAGGGATAGGCAGGGGAGATCGATCTATATCGCCGGAGGGGGAGGAAATATCCCAGAATCTTAGAGGCAGATTTGAAAGTCCTAGACACCATGGGAGACTAGTACATAGATGAAAAGGAAACCTACATCAGAATATATGGGGCAACGAAAGCACCTCACACCTTGCGAAGCATGTCCCAGACATACTGTTAATCCAAGAGATCGCATATCAGGCCATCCAGTTCGACTTTAACAAAGTACTGGTCAAGAGGAAAAAGAAAGGTTGTCATGCCTATCCTATCTTTATAGGAACATACGGCTTGTCAAACTCTGTCTATGCACTAATGGAAGCAAGAGCAATAGATGAATATAGGTTCCGTGAAGAGTGCTTCAAGCAGCACGACCGGAAGGAAGTGGTATCAAAACACAGAACCACAGTAGCCATACATTGGCCTTACGTTGATGAGGAATACCACGCTAACTCATCCATTTCAAGTCCTTATATATGTCATTTCCATAAATATAGGAATGATTTATTGATATTCCGTTTGGTGGGCCCATATTCTGTATCCTGTTCCTCGTGCCGTATGAATCGTAAAGAACGGAACGAACTAATCATTATGCTATTCAGGACAAGGACGAGCACTATGGTTGTTCCATAGTAAAGGCATGGACTTTCAAATCTGCCTCTAAGATTCTGGGATATTTCCTCCCCCTCCGGCGATATAGATCGATCTCCCCTGCCTATCCCTCGATAAGAAATATGCCTCTCCCTCGCCCTTAGGTACGATGGCCCAC
>Ga0181460_10066_pt2 | contig 10376 bp, 7 predicted proteins | sample InSIn3SAF170_FD_119808 | JGI IMG/M metagenome (GOLD analysis project Ga0181460, IMG submission 119808) | Clean room microbial communities from NASA Spacecraft Assembly Facility at Jet Propulsion Laboratory, Pasadena, California, USA -... ... | reverse complement strand
GGTCATCAGGGACAGGTCAGCTCAAAGAATGAGGAGGCAGCGACGGGGCTGAGCTATGGGTACTTTAACATTGTCGGGGTCGATCTCTATCGCCTTTGATGCGTCTGCAATCGCGAAGCCATATGCTTCAAGTTTGATGTTCGCCTATGCGGGAAGCTGTTAGGGACTGTCGTGTGAGGTTGAGAAGCTGGTGGGCGGCGCTATATACTTGTGCGCGATTGGTGTAGAATGTTGGCTCACTGGGATTTGCTTCTATAGCTTGGGTATAGAAGTTAATGGCAGTGGGCCAATCATGCTCTTTGAAAGCTTTGTTTCCCTTCTCTTTGAGAGCCGTTGCATCCTCCGGAGAGGGCATTTTGAAGGCTCCGGGGGTAGGAGGGATAAAGCTATCGGCCAATACCCAGCTAGAAATGGGAGGCAAGGACGGGCGGAAGGCAATACAAGAGGAAAGAAGCCGTGGATGCTGTGGAAGCGTTTGGACGTCCAAAGTGTTTCGAGATCTAGCAGCGAATTTTCAGCGCAGGACTCGGAGGTTTTGGACGCGGGACGTGAAGTTTCGCCCCAAGGCGCTGGACCGCCATCAGCTCTGCCGGCCGAGCTCGCGCGGTGAGTGTCTGCTCGACCTTGAGCCGCATTCCCGCCATCACATCGTACACACGCCGACTTCATCTGCGACAAAACACAGCTCGCCGCTTCCCTTGAGACTGAATCCCTTTCTCTAAGCCCCAGGAAGAATCCTGTTCTCCTCAGGTTGGGCGACAACCACACGTCGACATGTCAGCACTTGGCTTTGTCCCTCCAAACCACCACCGCAACCTCCGCGCCTGCATGGTCTGTTCGATAGTGCAGCTGCAATCTGTAAGTCTGTCCTTGTTATTTCGTGTGACTTGCGCTCACGTCATGCCTAGATCTTCCTGCGCCACGGCTGTCCAAACTGTGACTCCTTCCTTAGCCTCCAAGGTTCCAATGAGAACATCCAAGAGTGCACTTCTCAGAACTTCGAGGGCTTGATCAGCCTGACCGACCCGAAGACATCATGGGTTGCCAAGTGGCAGCGCTTGGAAGGTTATGTCCCGGGCATGTACGCCGTCAAAGTGGTGGGCGAGCTGCCTGATGATGTGGTGCTGCAGATGGAGGACTCTGGAATAAAGTACATTCCGAGAGATGGCAGTCAAGGGAATATGGGAGAGGAAGCAGGATAACAGTTGTTTATTGGGACTACACCACAGATGACATAAAAATACAGGATTTAGCGGGCGGAGTTGGGGACAGCTTGGTTTTTGGCGCATGGATTGGAAAATCGATTGTTATACCATGGCAATAGACTGACAAAGGATATCCTAACCCTTCAGCTTTCTGCTGGCCGATATCAAATGCATCGGTTCGTAAGGTTTTCTTCCACGGATAATGTACACATGGATCGTACATAGGGTTATTAATGTCTATATCAGGGACTATCCAAAACAATGCATCCTCTACGAAACATCGAACCCGTTAATTCCTCAAAGAGCATATCCTGATCTAGCGTGCGATAGGTAGCAAAACCGAAAAGGTTACAAGTATACATGAAAACAATGAGAGGAAGTGTCAGACCTGCTGGAATGGAGGCCAGTGAATGATGAGATGAGTTGAACGAAAGGGTATATAAGTCAAGGACCAAAAGCGCATCAAGAAGCGGCAATACATCTCCTGAAATCCGAAATCGATCATTAAACCGTCTCTTGCTTTGCATGTCCGTTTCCATTCTGCTTTGTGGCATCCTCCGTCGCACCTCCTTCCGTCACACGGGTCGCCGAAACCCTCTGGTGTGGTCTCTCCATCTTCTTAAACCATCGAGCCAGCCCACCGGAGTGACCAAAGACATGGAGTGGATCAATAATCTTCTGCCATGCTTGCCTAGGTCGATTCGCACGTTCGATCTTCTTCTGTCTGCTCTCTTGTTCCAGGGCATCAAGCTCCTCGGGACTCATATTCCAGAATGCAGTCTTCTTGTCCACACCCTGGAACAGGCCGACCAAATCAAATGGATCTATGAGGGTGACCAAGAAATTCCTCTTGTCTTTCCAGCCCGGACCGCGAAGCTCGGTGACACCATCCTTGGCGAGGTAGGTCTTGTTTGACGGTGGTAGACGCCGACCCGGGTGCCAGATATTCAGGATGAGAGTGTTGACAAACATGAGGGCCGCATCGAATACCCAGAAGTACGGTTCGTTTGTGTAGAGGGTGCCTGTCCAGCCTTCGAAGAACTCTACGATACGGTATATGCAGCGGATGGTGACGATTGCAGAGCTAGTGTAAAGCACAATCAAGACTGTCCGTATGTTTCTGGGTAGGATACCCTCCTTGGCCGCCTTGCGGTGGAAATGCGCGGCAAGCCAGATGAAGAGGAGAAACATTACCGCCTGGATGATCAATGCGGATTTCACCAGGTTCGCTCCAACCTCCCTGAAAGCATCGCTTTCGCTCGAGTTCGCCATGCGAGAGGCGCCCTGGCCGATCAGGATTTCGACAATGCCGTCGATGGCAAGGAACGTAGTAATTACTCGACCCGGGTGCATGGGAGAGATATAGGGCATGTAGAAGAGAACCCGAGACAGTATCATGTAGTTGATCGCTGCATACACGGGCGGGCCAGACATGATTAAGACGACGCTGGCAATCAGAATGCCCAGGTCGTCATAATTGTAAGCTCCGACTTCGCGCATAACGAAGCCAGCGCACATAAGCAAGCCAGCCCATGGCAGGATAACTGTGTATCTCCATGACCGGTACCGACTGGACAGGGTGGTAAGAGTCAAGGTTGGGGTAGTTGAGGGAGCAGGACTCACATTGTTTGCCAGGCGTGCACAATGGCAGATATCAGGAAGAGGATAGCGAAAATAATCGGCGCGACCTTGTCAGGCGCATAGAACCACACACTTCCTTCGGCTGATGCTCTTGTTAGAATCAATGCAGATTTGGACCATGGATGCTGCGAGGCTCACCATATTTCCCCATCCTTCGACACTGTTTCTCACTTGCAGACGCAAGCTGTTCTGCTGTTCTGCTGTTCTGCTGTTCTGGTTCCTGGTTGGAGGTGTAAAAGGAAGAATGCTAAAGGGCAGAAAAGATCTCAAACAGAGCAATGGAAGCTCCAAGCGGCCGCACTGTTATATATCCGCGCCCATGTCAAGGCAGCCTCTCGATACACGAGCCGACTCTTGGGATTGGGTTGGAATGATGCTCGAGTCAACCCAAAACTCTGGCACAGAGGAAGCCTGCGATCTGCCTCACAGCCATCTCTCAAGCCACCCACCACGTTAAACTTAAAGGGGTCTTATACTGCGAAATGACCAACATTGGGAGAACCGAGCCGCCCGGCATGAATGACAAAAAGCCTCCAGGCTCGCGAATGGGGTTGCGGCAAGTAGAGGAATACGAGGCTCTTGAAATGCCCCATGCCGACACAACCGTTGAACGGGTTTGTTTGGGCCACCGGTCAGCCACCGTCGCAACTTGCTCCAGGCGCATCACAAGGCTGATTGTTTTCCTGGGATGCCACCCGCACGGAAGAGCCGTCTCACCTTGCTCCAAGCAGCTCGCGACATGGCGCCTCCTAAGGGTTGGTTCAGCCCTGCGACCTCCAGACGCCGACATGAGTGGAGCGCTTCACCCCTCGCGTTGATCTGCTCTCGCTTGTCCCCGGCCAAGGCGTCTTTGCCGGACGTTGGCCTGCACCGCCTGCACCCGACAAGACCTTCTCTGCTAACATTTGGACCTCTCCAGTCCTGTTCGACCGGGCACCAAGGCCACGCGTCTCTGCAGCGAGGAAGAGCATGGGTTTCTGACAGGAGACGGTCAGCCGATGATGGTCTCCCGTCACGTTGCATAGCGCTCTAGAAAACCACAACAACACTGCGCAAATCTCGGAGCCGGGACTGGCCCCATCGTAATGGACAGTGGGCCGACCTCCAAAGTCACGGGTATATGACAAGTCGCCTGCTCGCGAGGCTGAATCTTTGCTAACGCTCGTCTCAAAGTCGAATATCACGACCCTTCTGGCGTTTTTCCTTTCTTGTCACCCCTGTTGAGTTCGCGCCTCCCTCTGCGCAATCTCCACTGGAAGTCGCCAACACGGCCGTTGAGGTCGATTGAGTCTCTCGACATTGATTTCGTCGCACTTAGCGAGGCTGATCACGACCTTGGTCTTGCGCCAAGTGCTGCGATCGTCGAAGCGAGGGACTCGTTGAAGTCGCCTACTATCTCGAGAAGACCGTCCGATGACGGATCTACTGCAAGCGATGTTGCGAGAGGTCCCACCAAGAGCCGGAGGCATCAGATGCCCGGCCTGCGCCGTACCCCCTATCTCAAAGTCTTCTTTCTAAGGTGTGACGACGGCGACGTGTACAAATCCACCTCGCGAAAGCAAGTACGAGAGTGGGTGCGGAACCATGCGTCAACCACTCAAAGCTCGGGTTTGGAAGATCATGATGCTTTCGAGTGGCTTATCGTGCATGTTGTCTTTCCAGACACGCCAGCTGCTAATCAACAGCGCACTAGTGGTTCTGCTGGCGCCAACGGGGGAGCAGCTCCAGAAAAGTCACGCTGGACAAGAGGCGCCACCACAACAATACTCGAGAAGTTAAGAGCGGACTTCAATTCTTCCAGCAAGTCTGCCCCCGATAGAGTTTCCCAAGTCCGGCTGCGGAAGAGTGAGTTACCAGAAGGCCTAGCTCGTGCGGGAGGGCCAGCAACGTCGCCAGCGCCAGAGGAGACTCAAGATCCAATTGACGCTTGGAATGATTTGATCGCAAAGTTCAAGATCCTAATCTTGACATCATTCGACTCTCGAGTCCGACAGTATGAAGAGGATATCCGAGACCGGAACTCACAGCGAGCTTTGCCAGGATGGAATTTTTGCACCTTTTTCATCCTCAAAGAAGGCCTCGCCAACGGCTTTGAGAGTGTAGGGCTAGTTGACGATGCATTGATTGGATACGATGAGCTCTCTATTGGTTTGGATTCTGTTATACGAGACCAGCAGTCCAATGAAGGGTCAGAGAGTCCGACCAAAGGAGGGACTTTTTTGGACTACACAGACGACTTGATCAGGCAATTGTATGGCGGACCGGAAGCAGCTCAAGGAGCTAATGAGAGGCCAATATCGGCTGATCGGAAGAACTATCGAGAACGCATACTGTCCAACAACATATCCATATTTGACTTTAAGAGTTATATTTTCGCCCGGCAAATGACTTTGCTTCTTCGGTTGGGAAGACCTTTAGCATCTGAAAAGACGGAAGACCTGCTATCTCTCGCTGAGCTCTGCGAACGTACGCTGAGTTATGTAACATTGGCAGCCCGGATCATGCGAGAAGACATTCAAAATGGGTGAGATGATTTATGATGTCCTTTAAAAGCATGAGTGCTAATGTCTTTTAGAGCAATGCTGAAATCTCTTATGATAACAGACGCTGTTATTGATAATTTTGTATCTTCTTGGACTTATTCCGTAATCCAACAGGTGTTGGATGAGTGTTTCGCCGCGAAGCTACCCCAAGTACCGTCTTTGGAGGAATCAAAGTTGGACCCCAGATCATCACTTCCTGCACGCACAAGCTCCTTGGTCAATCGTCGGGGAGCCCTGAATGATCCACCCTATGCTACGAAACCACTATCCAGCACGATAGTGTACGACCAGGGGAAGTACAACAGTCCCGCAAATGATTGGCAAGAACAGACACCAAAAGCTGGAATATCGGGACTGGAAGATTTAGCCGGAACACGTTCCGAACTATATATGGTACAAAGAAGGATTGTGGAGCGCATAGGTCAACTTCGTAACTGGTCTATTGGTTGGTCTGCAGTCGAAGGAATTCAGAAGCTGGGTCATTCAGAGATGGCCGAAGTTGATCTTGATGAAGAATCTACCTCGTCAGGACTCGAGAAGCCAAGTTCACAGACAGCAAACCTTTCGGCGAGTCAATCACTAGACGAAGGGCTGTGGAATCAGTCATTATTAAACGCTTCGACGTCAGTCGACGCTTTCAGGAGTGCATACGAAGTAATTGTCTCCTTGCAACTTCTGTACAGCAGACTTGCTAACCGTATAACAGGACCTTAGCGGCTTCGCGCTCAAGAGTTATTTGGTTGCAGGCCGACCTAAATCAGCTGAGCGGATAATGTGTGAGCTAGCTATCCTGAAATTGTAGGTGGCCTCTTAAATTGAATTCTGAACCTCACTCACATTTTGCAGCCAAGTAGGTGACTATGCCCGTGCAGCAACCTACTTTACTCGTGTCGGACCATCTTTTGCGGAGCAAAAGTGGAATTTCATCGAAGTAGCAATGCTTAAAATGCACGCTCGATGTCTCAAGGAGCTGCACAGGAGGGACGAGTATATTAGGATGCTCCTCCACTTGTTGGCCAAGTCAGCTGGACGAGAGAAAGACTTCCTCTTCCCTAAAATCCAAACACCATCGATCAAGCCACCATCTGCGGAGAAACTCGACGATCTAGGCCATCAATGGCTTGATGATGATCATCTTGATACCCGCGGGATCTTGAATGAGTTGTTGACTTCATCTAATGACCTTCCATATGATATCACAGTTCCCATGGCGAAATACTTCGCGGATATTACTGTGGAACCATATCTTCGGCTATATGATCACAAGGATGGTTTTCAGCTACGACTCAAGTTTCGTCATCTTCTCCAAGATGATCTCCGCATCGAGAAAGTCAGGGTTAGGCTCATTCATACCTCGATCCAAGGTCGAGAAATTTGGCTGGAAGGTAATGAACCTGTGAACTTGAGGCATGGCCCTATTAGAATATGGGTACACTCGAATGTAAGTCCATATATTCCCATTGCCAAGTATATCATCACTGAGGATTCAAGGTGGTCGCCTCTGGCTTTCACGCTGTGGATAAGATCACCCTCAAGGCCGAGAAGATTACATTCCAACACGAATTCTCCCCTAAAACCGGGGGAGCAGTTGGACTCGGCCTCTCAACTGCGGAACCGTCTCCGACACTACCGCAATCTCGCGCACCAAAAGTTCATTGCTACCCTCATCTAAATGCTTTCGAAACCAAAGTATCATTGTCAAAAGCGCTTGACATCGACAAACCCCGTTCGATAGAGATCAAATGCAGCAGCGGCTGGAATAACATTCGAAAGGCAGAGCTACGATTTAAGTCAGCATCTGCAGGTTTGAGACTACACACGGCTAACACATCCCTGCTTGAAGGAGCCGCAAAACTCGGGGAGATTCACGCACAAGGTGTGGTTCAAGTTCTGGAATTTCCTTCAGAAGATACTATCCGACTACGGATTCCTTTTGAGCTGGAGACAGCTCTTACTGAAATATCAATCCGTGTCGAAGCGAATTACGACACCGAAAATGGACACTTCATATTCTTCTCCGAGGCCTCAATACCGATTCAATTACCTCTAGACGTCAATGTTCAGGACCTTTTTAAGGCGACCACGTTATTCTCTCGCTTCCTCTTCCGAACTCCCACTCAAGTTCCTATCCAGATTTTGGACGTCAACCTGCATGGCACAAATGACTTCTCAGTCCAGGCGCCAGCATGCAAATTAACGCCATTCACGGTGCTAACTAAACAGCCTGTCACCATACTTTTCAAAATCACAAGGCTACATCCACCTGGAACACCTCGGGCGCCAGCCGCCAATGAGCCGCCTCTAAAACTGGTTGTAGGATATTCGTGCGTAGATGAGCACATATGGACCGCCGCCGAAACATTGATTCACCGTTCAATACTGGATAGCGAATTTAAATCATTCACACGTCTTATTGTCTCGGCCTTCACGGAACGCCTACGGGAATACCTCCAGTCAAGCGACTTTGAGCGAACAGTGCTCCTAGACGCTGCAGTTATCCCATCTTTTGATGCTCTAGGCTGGAAAGATATCCTCGCTAGCCTTCCACCGCAACTAAGAAATGACCTCGCTCCCTGGCTCCGCGACTGGCATGCTGCCCATCCAACACTCAACTTGAAGCTTGTGGCAAAGGAAGCATCGTCCCAGACAGCTCGACAAATCACCATCACGGTCCCAGTCCCGCGCATGCAAGTCGTCCACACAGCGACGATTCACCTCCAACTGCCCTCCAAAGACCAAGATCCTCACCACAAAAACAGCAAGTCCAATTCCGGGGCTGTAGCACTCAAGCCGCGCCGCGCCTCCAAAACCACCACTCCCGTAATCCCCATCGGCCACCCGCTCCCGGCAACCCTCCGCATAACCCACACGCGAGCCTGGGACGACCCAGCCTCGCTAGTATCCCTCGCCTCCCTCCCGTCACCAGACGCGCCACTCTCCTTCGTCGTCGACATCGACGCCAGCCCAGAAACCTGGCTCCTCGCCGGCCGGCGCCGCACCCACTTCACCGCCCGCGAAGCCGACGCCACCGACATCCCGCTGCTCCTCGTCCCGCTGCGCACCGGCGCCCTGCTGCTGCCCGCCGTCGACGTCCGCCCGTTCGTCGCGCCGCCGCCGCCGCCGCCGGCCCCGCCCTACTCGCGCTACGCCGGCCCCGCCGACCCTGACAGCCGCCGCGGCTCCGGCGCCAGCGCCGGGCTCGCCGCCGGACAGGGCTCGCCGTCGCAGCGGTCGCCGTCGCCGTCGCTGTCGGGCCAGCGCCCGCGCAGCAGCGCTAGCTCGGCCAACCTGACGCCGACGCTGCATTCGGCGGCGTCGTTTGAGGGGGAGGAGCCTGGGAGTGCGGGCTTGGGGGCTGGGTGGTATGCGTGCGAGACGGAGTATCGGAGTGGGGCGACGACGGTGGCGGTGGTGGATGGGTGGGCTGAGGTGGAGGTTGCTGTTGATGCGGGTGGTGAGATGGAGAATGCTGGGAGGGAGAGGCGTGTGGCGGCCCTGGTTGGTGGTGCCGGGAGGGGAGAGGTGAATGGTGTAGGCGTGGCGTAGAGGTGATGTGGATTGAGGTAGACTGAGTGCGGCTCTTCTAATGTCAGTATGTGCTTAGGATGAAACTGGCTAGATGAAGGTGTGCAGGCGTAACAAGATGGATGAGTGCAGAATGAAAAAATGGTATCTTCTGACTTTGGTTTTCATATGGTGAACTTTTGAATGTTTGCCAGTGTTCATTAAATGCATGGCTATCTACGTAGCTAAAGGGTATAAGTCTATACGTTTCTTCCGAACGTGATGCTATCATCTTCGTAGAGGTTGCTTGTGGTGTTCTATGCCGGTCTATAGGTTCTGTTTCTTTCATAAGTCTCACAGCTCTCTCCTGCTCAAGCGCTCCATACGAGCTCTGTATCCGCTTCTTGCTCGCCACCTCGCAGACTCAACTCCTCGATCATCTCAAGGACCTTCGTCTGGCTGTTCTCTGCCTTCTGCTTTCCCTTCTCTTTCACTCCGATCTCATTCGCCTCACCAATCCCCTTCGTATCAGCCTGAACGTTTTCGACTCCTTTACTCTCCTTCTCTTCTTGCCACATGAATGCCAAGAATTTCCAATTGAACTCTTTGGGTCTCCAGAACAGTCCGTAACCCAATCCATCTCGCTCGGCGCACATGGCACCAGCTCGGCGCATCCGTTGCTTGAACACTACGCGCACGAACCGCGAATGGACAATTGCCATGCTACACATGACGCATGGCTCATGGGTGAGATAGATAATAAGTTCCAAGCAGAGGTATGCATTTGGAGGAAGCGTAAGGGAGTGAGGAGGAAAGTGGGCCTTTTCAAGTGGTGTGAGCGGAGTGTCTGTGAAGGGCGTTAGTGGCTGTGGTTGTTGTTGGTGGTGATCGGTATCCGAAGTTAAATCTGTAGAGGAAGAAGGCGGCATAGGCGGTACTGGGAGTGGCGTCTGGGCTGTGATTTGAGATGATTGTTGAATTGTCGCCTCGGTAGATGGGCGACGTGACTGCTTTGCGGACCCAGGCCTTGACGGCGTCTCCGATCCAAGAAGCTTCCTCTTCCTGGCGACGAAAGCAATTGCGCGCATCGCAGCATGAGCCATGACATTTCCCGCCTCACATCCGTCTTTTGGGACATCCTGGTGTGCGTCGCCATTCTCCTTCTCTCCTTGTAGACCGACCCATCTCGCATCTCCGGCAACAGCCACGACTTTTTCATTTTCCTGGGTCACTACTACGGCTCCAACACCCTTTCCAATTCCCGCTTGGATGTTCTCTTGAGCCACCTGCCCCGCAAGAGCAATCCATCTTCCAGCGCCATCATTCTTCATCAGCTCGTCCTGGCTCCGGCGAACATACGAGGGATGTGGACCGTAAGGATTTGTGAAACGATATGCGACCGGCCAAAATTTGAGGCTCCACTCTTGAGCCTGGGTGGTAGAAGTAGGGGCATAAGCTGGAACAGGCGTTATGCGAACTCTTG
>Ga0181460_10070_pt1 | contig 10530 bp, 11 predicted proteins | sample InSIn3SAF170_FD_119808 | JGI IMG/M metagenome (GOLD analysis project Ga0181460, IMG submission 119808) | Clean room microbial communities from NASA Spacecraft Assembly Facility at Jet Propulsion Laboratory, Pasadena, California, USA -... ... | reverse complement strand
TCTGCTGAGAACTCAGTTGTCATAGTGTTTTCCAAAGGGTCAGAAAATATGATGCTGGAGAAGATCAGCTATATTAGAAGATTTCAACCTAACGAGAAAAATTTGTGGATAGCATCGGAGAAATCACTTTCGTTGCCATGCATTAACTATGTACTCGATCAAAAAGATATCTTGTCTGAAGAAAAAAAGCTCTATTCCGATCTCATAATTGATATTGACAAATTTTTGCATGAGAAGGGAGACAAGAGTCTTAAGATTTTTCAATAATATTTGGTTGTAATTGTCATCATTTTACCAAACAACTCTCTTGGGCTATTTAGCCGATCAAATCGTTAACCCCCTTGGTAAGAGTACAATTCGTAGATATTACCGCTCGACTTATCGGTATAATTCCATTTATCAGATGGCATTTTGACTTTGGCAAACTTGCTCCTGAATGAAATATCATTGAGAAAAATATCATAAATTGACTTGCCCACCAAAATCTGACTCGACTGTGCCGCAGATGTAATCTTTGACGCCATACTTATACTTGGACCGATCAGATCGATGGGGGCATTATTTATTTTCTTGCCGTATAATATCACCGAAGAAATGCCAATATCTAGTCCCATCTTTACAGTTATTCGCGGAAGATTGTTATTCGTGAATACGGGGTTAATACATTCTCTAATAATGGAAAGAATGCTGCCCGCACAATCTAATGCGTTAATGCATGCTTTTTGCTTGTCAAATTCTGCAGGAAATATGCCAATTATGGAATCGCCAACATATTTCAATACGTACCCTCCATGTCCAATAATTGCCAACCTTGCTTCTTGCGAAAAAATCTGCACTATCATAGCAAAATTTGGCGGCGGCAAGGCGATACTCATTTGAGTTGATCCGTTAATATCAACAAACAAAACAACCATTGTAGTGTTTGAATTTACATGTCGCCTCAAGAACTGTTTACATTGGTCAGTAGTCAAGTCAAATTCTAACCCATTACGAAGGGTATGTAATACCCTGGCTTGAATACGCTGCACGTCTTCCGTCGATGCAAGCATGTCTAGCTCCCTTCGTTATTATCATAAACTGTATCCTATAACCTTACCCGATCCAAATAATTAATTTTCAAAGTGCAGAGCTATGTTTGTCAAAACAAACAATTGGATTGTCATAGTTACGATACGATAACAACCTCAAGTCCAAAGCTGAGGAATGTGGTTTATTCTGTTCCAACCTTCTTCTTCAGATCTCACCGCTTCTACTGTTATGTCATCAAAATATTTATCCAGAACACTTACCTTTTCCATTGCCAACGGAGGTGAACAATAGTCTACTTCTATCCATAATACGTATCTATCATTAGTAACTTTAGCATTCTTTAAACCATAACTTAGTGTTTCTCCAAATGGCTTTAGCTTGGATATTTTGCCAGATTCTAATTCCTTTCGAAGCTCTGAAAGTTCCTTCTTCATTCTTAGCCCTGACAATATAAATTGACAAATCAGTGTTTAACGTTTGTATTGATAGTGATTAACTTTCTCATGCCAATAGCTCATGTCTGACCATTTGTTTCTCAGGTCTATATCTCTGTCGAGAACGTTTAGCTCTCACATTGAACAGTATCATAGCCAGTAAGCCAAATGCTCCAATAATTGCAAGCATGTAGAGTGTGTCCATATAGATAATATAATATTGGTTCTCATACTTGATAAGCATTTAATATGATCATTCGGCCAAACAATGCATAATGTAAGCTGATCGTGAATTCGTAATAAACATGTTGATTAACTAGATTTCATGTTAGAATGTGAATTTGCGTGTAACGGGTGCGGTGCTAAGTTTCATACCCAATTTGAATTAGAAATAATTGTATGCGTATTAATTCGCCACTGGAGTAAGCTAATAGAGACCACAAAATTCATTTAGCGTTCTACTAAATAGAATCAAATTTTCGTTCAAGTTAACATGATATTCTACAAGAGTTAATGCAAGACTTGTCAGATAATATTCGAGAAATATCGAATCTGGCCGTGCCAAAACATATTCCCATTTGTCTATCTGATGTCTCTTAGGGTATATAGGAATGCAAAACATATCAAGTCATTGCAAAATGATCATTTAGGGAATAATAGACACTATAGTTCCTATAGCGTTTGGTGACTGTCGTTAAAAAATCTGATTTAATCTCTAATAAGAGTGATATTCGCTTTTGTGTGACTTGACTAGCTTGTACGAGGAGAACTTCGTATTGCATTTGTCACATTTCCATCGGAATAATCTGGCTTGTTCATAAGAGACATAAGAGTGGCCATCTTCATCATTATATGCGTTGGTCATAGGATTGTAAGAAATATCGCGCAAGTTTAGTTTGTTCCTAGTTGAAATAAGCATAACGCATTAGAGTTATACCATTTGATTGGTATTAAACCTGCTGTTAATATTAGAAAAAGTGACAAATGGAGTTGAGATGTTCTGTTATTTTGTGTCTAAAAAATGACATCATAAGTCAATTTAGTGCTAATTAGAGGGTTAATAAGATGAATAAAAAAGGGTAGGAGCTATTTGCTCTATTCAACTTTAAGAAGTCATATTAGATGATGGAGTAGTCCAGTTGCCGCCAGCTGTCATGTTGCCGGTCATGTTGCCGCCAGCTGTCATGTTCATGTCAGCTGTCGTGTTGCCCATCTCTTGTGCAATAACTTCTCCAGCCATTTGTGAAGCTACTGATAATGTTGCAGCGAAAGTTACGGCGATTAGGACTGCCATCACTATTGAGTGATGATGTTTCATTCTATCAAGCTACTTAATGGCTATTAATATGCCTTTCTTATGTGTTGTTTTGAAATAATATACAAATTTGGAAACGAACCATAATTGAGTCACGTTACTGAATTAAAGTGCGATTTACTATCGCATTGTCATTGTAAAAAAATAACTGATGCCAGGTACTCGTGGTGATTTACAAAATTGTTTAATGCTTAAATACCTTGTGACACATATAAGGGCACTTCGAACTCAAGTTAAAGCTTCTAATTCAAGAATCAAAATCGACGTTAGATGGCGAAAAGGATTTGGCCCATTTTTCTACTGAAGCATTTTGATCACAAAGTTAGGAAGTGCAGTCGCGGAGCAGCCTCTCTGCTTTGATACAATCACTTCAACACATTCAAAATATTCATTGAATTCAAAATTATTCTAATGACTTCATTTGATTGTGTAGATATGGACAATCTATTTTATTAATTTCAATAAATTGACTTAGATTTCTGAATAAATTGACAGGCCAGGACAAAGATAACTGTGGGTTATAGTGCCTGACCCATCTAATGTCTGTAGTTCTCGATATTATGAAAATTATTAAAACATCGTTGTAAAAATGAATTGCCCATTGGTACGAAAAAGTTAAGGGTTTGATTGATGTTGTCAGCTAAAGGAGATAGCAAGATTGACGACAACAATGTTCCTGTACTCTGGTTACGAACCAGACCCTAATTTCGTTCCCAGTTTACCAAACAGTATGAAGAGTGCATTCGAACATGGAAATAATGGAGATATGGCAAAGCACTGTTGAAATGGAAAAATGGTTTGATCCTGCCATTTCAGGAAGTTGTCGATAAGGAATTAATTCTAGGACTCTTAAAAATAAGACTCTTTAACGACTAACTAAGGCTTGAAATACCAATTTCAGCTAGTTATTTGGTAGGTTGGAATTCAGAGTAAGATTCCTAAAAAAGAAAGAAAGGAAGGTAAATAGCTTAGAAATGCTTGCTTGTAGGCTGTGGTTTTGTTTTGGTATGTTTACATAGGTAAAGAGAAAGGACTATTTCCTTGCGGAGCGATGCTAGGTAGTGTATTTGTTGCTGATGTAGTGTTTTGTAATTGCATCTCAGAGTCGTCTATAATGATTTGCTCGTCTACAATGTTAGAATCATTTTCTCCATGATCGCTTCGAGTTGCGGATTCATTTCCATTTCCGTCGCCACGCAAGTATTTCTTGTTTCCAAGTATCTTTGCTTGGCAGCTATTATCTTCCGAATCCGTTTCATCACAGCTATTCTTCTTGGCATATACTGAATTAACACTAAAAGTAATTGTTGACATAGCTACTGCGGTCAACATTCCTACAGAGAGCATTACTAGAAGTGTTAGTTTTGTTGTTGTGCGCATTTTTGTTCTGTAAAAGAGAAGGACTTTGCTATATGTGGGCTGCTAAAGATCATCGGGTAAGAAACTTTGTGGAATTGGAACTATTCAAAGTACGATGAAAAATGGTCAGCTCTTCTATCAATGTTTTTTAGAACTGTATTCCATTAGCATTAAGATTGGGTAAATGACATGCCAGCCTAAAGTAGTCAGAATATAGCCAAAAATTTATTGGGACATTGCCGACCTCATTTGGAAGCCTTAAATTATTATTTTCGAGAACTTTCTAAATTGAATTGAATTGGACTCACTCAACTAGTATTGCCACAAACAGAACACTGGTCTTACTTGAAAGCAACTGACGGTAAGTATAAGTTATGCTTCTAGCCATATTTTAGTGAGATTGAACAATATAGTATTTTTGGTCGGAATAATTACGATGGGACTTTTGGTAGCTGGAAATTTCGGCGGTGTATTTCTACTAAGCGTATCTGCTCAACCACCTCCTCCCGGGTATCCTACCCAGGGCAATTTTCAATTTGGAAACATTGCCAGCATACAGAATGACAATGAAGGTAAACCTTCTTGGATTTTGTCTGGACATTGGAAATCCAATCTCCTAAACGCTTCTGGAAGCGATCAAGCCAATTCTTCAGTGTTCAGCACATCGTTTGAGATGGTCAAGTTAGATGGCAAGAATTCCCATACACATGCTTTAACAAACTTCATTTCGACAAACAAATCTACAGAAGGTAATTCTACCCAAGTTTTTAGTGGCACTTCTTCTGTTAGCCTTAGAGAGGGGATGGTACAAGATATTCCAACAACTATCAAATTCATGGACGATAGAGTAGTGAGTATTTGGGTAGACCCTGCAAAAGTTGACAATCACTTCGGAGACACTCCCATTTATGGCACCATTGCAAGAGGTGATCACGGTGCTCAGAGAATGGATTCAGATTCTACGTCCTGGAAAAAGTAGAGACGAAGAACTATTATTGTATAATTTCTTTAAATCTCGATAATATCAATATAATACATAAATACGCCATTATTCTTTATCGAGTAGAGTAGATAGTTATGCATAATAGATTTATTACCCTAGTTAGTTTGGGCGTCTTTGTTGCTTCTATAGTAATGGTACCCTGTCTTGCGACATCAGCATTTGCCGTAGATGAATATACGTTTGTCCGCAAGTGGGGTTCTTATGGTGCAACGGCAGGACAGTTCTCTCAACCAATCGAGATAGCTATTGATTCGAAAGGTTATCTCTATGTTACCGATCTTACCGCTGTAACTCATGATGTACAGAAATTTACCAAGAATGGGACTTACGTTACTTCGTGGGGCTTCCTTGGATTTGGACCAGGAAGGTTCACGAATCCAGCAGGAATTACTGTAGATTCCTCAGACTATGTGTATGTAACTGATAATGGCAATCCAGATAATGGAGTACAAAAATTCACTGACAACGGTACATACATTACTGGATGGGGAACAGTTGGACTCCAGCCTGGAGGATTCATTAATCCCTCAGGAATCGGCGTGGATTCATCTGGGAATGTCTATGTGAATGATTTTGGAGAGAATAACAGGGTACAAAAATTTGACAGCAATGGCAACTTTATAATGCTTTGGGGAACAGTAGGAAGGGGTGATGGTCAATTTATGAACCCAACCGACATATTGGTCGATCCCCAAGATCTTGTGTATGTTGTGGATAGTGGTAATGATAGAGTGCAAAAGTTTGACAGCGAAGGTAAATTTATCTTAAAATGGGGTACAAAGGGCACAGGTGATGGTCAATTCGACCGTCCTGGTGGAATTGCAATAGACTCTTCTGGCTATATTTATGTAAGTGATATAAGTAACAATAGAATCCAGAAATTTACAGCTGATGGTGAATTTGTTACAAAATGGGGGAGCTCAGGTAACGGCGACGGCCAATTTAGTGGTCCCATGGGTTTAACAGTCGATCCTTCTGGGTACGTTTACGTAGTTGATATTGGTAACAAGCGTATCCAAGTTTTCGCCCCATCAAACCAGAGTTCTGTCTCACCCACTCAGTAGTCTAGTAGAATGGAAACTGACGACCAATCAGATGAGAACAAGCAGTTAGAGGATGAATTTGAAGAATTTTTGATCAAGGATTTAAAAGATGAGCAAGAATCAGAAGAATCCTCTGAAGGTCAAGGAGAGTAGAGTAGTGTTGAAATCTTTATTCATTTTTTTGGCTCTGCATACTGGGCCATCCTAAATCCCCATAATGCAAGTCACATTTCAGATAATATGCCATGTAGCTCGTAATTATTGTTTCTTTTCTTCCGGTTTAGTTTTATCTTCTACTAGCTTGTACTTTGAGAGAACTTTGTAAGCTAGGAACACAACTAATGCGATTATGAGGAAATCTATGATGTTTGAAATCAGATCACCGTATCTGAATTGAGATTGGGCTCCATGAATACCGGTAATGTTTACAGCCAAATTTTCAAGACTTCCTTCAGGTAAAAATAATCCTATAGTTGGATCAACAATATCATCAACAAATGAAGTTACCAATTTGGATGCCGCTTGGCCTATCACAAATGCAATTGCCAGTCCTATTACCCCGAATGCAATAAGGAAAGCAACGTACTCCTTCTTGAAAGATTTCTTCTCTACCGGAGGCTGTTCGGTCAATTCACGTCACGGTATTCGCGCATTTAGAAGATATCACCATTGGTGTTGAATAAAGTTGACCCGGGAATATTCCTCTTGTGCTTTCTCATAGAAATCACGCCGCGTCATGCAGCGAACTTGCTTCAATCAACCACGAGAAGAAACAGTCATATAACATGAAAAAGTGAATTGTATTTGAATTTTGACTCTCGCAAGATTTACTAAAGCGCATTTGATTGTGTTGTTTACTATCTTATTTCCAACTGCAGGTTCCTCTCTAACTAACAATTTATACACTCAAGATCATTCGGCAAATGCAAGTGTTGCTCCTGTCTCTCCAAATAATACCCGAAATTTCGAGATACAATATCCTGATTTTAATTTCGCTTCTGCTGGTGATTTTGGCTGTAGCGAAAGAGCTAATAGAACAGTCAGCAATATGTTGACAACGGATCCTGAACTAGTCATTGTAACTGGCGATCTTTCCTACCAGAAGGGAACAGATTGTTGGTACAATACAGTTGCTCCAATAGACACAAACGGAAGACTCAAGATTGCATTTGGCGAGCATGATATTGACAAAAACCTTACCAAATATAATAACTACTTGAAGCATTTTAATTTAACTAAACCTTATTACTCATTTGACTATCAAAATGCTCATTTTTTGGTGATGGCTACGGCAAAAAATGGTGCAGTCCCTTACTCGAACGGATCGGAGCAATACCAATTTGTAATTAATGACCTGAAGAATGCTCATGAAAATGATCAAATTGATTGGATAATAGTAGACACATTCAGACCTCTATATTCTTCCAATACAACTCATCCGGGAGTAGATCAATTACAGGATATCTACCATCCGATATTTGAAAAATATGGAGTAGATATCGTTCTGCAGGGCCACAATCACAATTACCAACGAACTTACCCACTTTCATATAACATAAATACACCAATCAAACCCATAATCACAGATAAAAACACCCAAGAATATGACAAAGATCATGCGGGACAAATTTTTATTACCGTAGGAACAGCTGGAGAGGACCTTTATAATTTTACAAGCCAGGCACCGTATGTAATAAAACAATTCTTACGACATGGATTTCTCAATGTGGATATAACTAATAACGGAACAATTCTTAATGCTACATTCTACGAGAATAGGGAAATATCAGATAAAGACCACTTTACTTTCATAAAGTCACCCAATAAATGAAGAATGAATAAATGAACAATTAAGAATATTTCTCAAGCCAATCATATCTAAATATTGCACATGGTCAATTAGAATATATGATTTGACATTGGTAATCTTCTTAGGTATTATCAACTGCATGTGCACAAGTGTACGGAATCATTTTAAAGACATTGGTTGACGCAATTCATATCTGTAACTAAATATGTTTGAATTTATTCCAGGCATTGTGAGACCACAACTCTTTCCATTTGTGGTGACATTTATTACAAATCATCAATTGTAATTTGTTTCCATCACTCCTACGTATGGATTCTATGCTCTTTAGCACTGTTTTACATGTAGGGCAAATAGCATAAGGTGGTATCTCCCTACCACGTGTCTTTATCGGTATTTGACTTGTATGCTCCGTCATCGGGTTTCTGGCCAAGCTATTAGTCAGCTTCTTTGTATTTTCTATAAACTCGATCTATATATTCAAGCCAGGAATTTTGTACTATAATAAAATGCTAGTAGAATTAGAAAAAGGAAAAATGAAGCAAAGATTAGTGATACTATTGCTAGTAATAGTTGATCAACTATCATGAAACAAATTGCACCTAATTTAAATATTAGTAGACTACCTGCAAAGTATTTTATGAATTGACCATCAAAGTGACATTTATGCAATGCTATCGGACAATCGTTTGGCTCTGCTCTCGCATAAATTGAGTAAGGTAGTATCTCCCCCCCGTTCCCTTTCCAGTTGTTCCAGAATCTTTCCACCCGCCAAAGGATTGACGTCCAACCATCGCCCCGGTAGTGGCACCTGCCTTTCTATTCACATACACCACTCCAGCCTCAATCTCTTTCAGGAATTTTTCAATCTCCTTTTTTCTCTTAGAATATATACCAGCTGTTAATCCGTATTCAGTTGCATTACACAAAGATAAAGCCTCGGCAAACTTATCATATTCAGATACACAAAGAATTGGAACGAATAATTCATCTTTGAATAGCACATGGTTCTTTGGTAACTTGTTTACAATAGTGGGTTGTGCATAGAAACCATGTTTCAAGCTACCATCCCTTTTAAGAGAGCCGCCAGTTAGTATTTGACCATCTCTGGCTGCCAATTTGGAGTATCTTTCAAATTTTTTTAATGAATTTTTGTTAATCAGTGGACCGACATTGGTATCGGCATTTATTGGATTACCTATGACCAATTCTTTAGTCTTTTTTATCAGTTTTGAAATAAATTGCGGTTTTATGTTTTTTTGAACATATACTCTCGAACATGCGCTGCACTTTTGTGCTGAATAAGAAAAGGCAGCCTTTACAACACCTTCCACCGCTTTATCAATATCCGCACTCTGCGTAATAATTGCGGCGTTCTTTCCGCCAAGTTCAGCGATGACAGGTCGTGGTTTTACTTCACTTGATGCTCTAACTAACTCATATCCAACCTCTCTGGAACCAGTAAACACAATACCCACAATATCCTTATTTTCCACTAGTAGTCTCCCAATTTCCTGGCCAGGGCCTGTCACAAAATTTACGACACCTGTAGGCAACCCGGCGTCTATCAAAATCCTCGCAACTTTATAGCCTACGATAGGCGTGTCACTTGCTGGTTTGATAATTACTGTGTTACCAGTGATTAGTGCTCCAATAGTCATTCCTACCAGGATCGCTGCTGGAAAATTGAAGGGAGCGATTATGGCCCAAACACCGTATGGCTTCATCACACTTGTATTTTTTTCATTTCCAGCTGAAGCTTTGCTTGGTGAGACGAATCCTCGATTAAAAATTATTTCTTCTATGTAATAATTGATAAAATCTATCGCCTCGTCGACATCGGCTATAGCTTCATACCTGTTCTTTCCATTCTCAAAACTCAACCACGCGGCTAACTCAAACTTTTGTTTTCTCATTATGTCCACAATTTTTCTCATAACTTTGATCCTGGACTTGTAATCAGTAATACCCCAAGTATCAAATGCTAACCCAGCCGCCCTACTCGCGCGACCAATTTCGCGCTGCGAGCCTTGTTGAATATATCCCAGTACCAATTGCCGATCAATGGGAGAAACGTGTCGAATGCTCTTGTTGGTTGTTACGCTTTTTCCACCAATTAGCAAAGGGTAAGTATTGCCAAATTCTGATTTTGCGGAACTGAGCGCTTGCTCATATTTTTTATGAAATACCCATTCGTTACCATTATCTATGTATTTTTGAAAGGTGTCTTCATTTTTAAATCCCATAAATAGTTGTCTTATACAAAGGAGGTCTTAAATAGTATATATTCTAGATGTGGATTCAATTAGGACGCATTGATGCCGAGCGAGATATGCTCATGAGAAATATGAGAATCTTCTAATATCTAAGATTCAGTAAAATATGCGACGTATCATGAACAGTATACCTGGCATAAAAGCAACAAGCGTCATTAATTCAATAACAAACACTTCTTACAATTCTACTTACACTTATCCCTTGGTTATTAAGACTGGCAAAGGATGTATGCTAGAAGACATTGATGGCAACTGGTACTGGGA
>Ga0181460_10068_pt1 | contig 10761 bp, 11 predicted proteins | sample InSIn3SAF170_FD_119808 | JGI IMG/M metagenome (GOLD analysis project Ga0181460, IMG submission 119808) | Clean room microbial communities from NASA Spacecraft Assembly Facility at Jet Propulsion Laboratory, Pasadena, California, USA -... ... | reverse complement strand
TATAACTCAGAATGTTGATCCTTTACCTTTGTCACCTACTCACAATTTAAGTGCTATTAATGGCCTTAATTATTCTATCGTTTATTGTGCTTTAAATACCGTTACAGGTGAGCGTTACATAGGTAGCTGCGCTAACGGTCGTACTCGCCTTACTAAAAATTTCGAATTAGGTCAGATATACAGCAAAAGGCAGACATTTATCATGCGCAGTTTACTATGGTATACTTCTGATTCATTTCTTTGGTACGTCTTAGCTGATCACGTACCTGACCGTCGTGATAGATTAGCTATTGAAAAAAAATATATAGACCTCTGGAAACCCGAGTTAAATAAATTAGCTATCCCCACTAATAATGAGGGTACCCAATTAACCGAGGCCGATAAACTATATCGTAGTCACATTTCGATGGGTAACACTAGAGCCCCTGGTGTTATTACTATTATAACTTGCATCGCTACTAACCCTTTAGCTCCTACTATCCCTATTCCTGGAGTAGCTAAGGGCGTTATACCTAACACTGATACTTCTATTAACCCTTTGTCTTCGCTTGTAACTGATGGGGTCAGGTCTAATATACCTCATTATAACCCTGATACTCAGACTTGAACTTTTAGGACCATAACTTCAGCTTGTAAATTTCTAGGTGTTTCTTATTCTTTGTTAAGTAATCGCGATAATTACGTGTTATTTAATAAATGGCTCATTAAATTCAACAATGTTTCTATCACTAATTACGTTAAAGAGCAACCTGAATATATTGCAAGAATGGAGGCTCGTAGGAATGCACTTGTACCTGTTGCTATTAAAGATATCAATAGTCCCGCTATTATTTTCCAATTTAAAAGTTTAGATGAAGGTGGATTATTTTTAGGTGTAGATGAATCTTTATTACTAGCAGCTGATCGTAACGGTTCAATTATTCATTCTATTACCGGAGCTAGGCCTGGTTCGTATAGAGTCACACTTAATGTTCGTTCATCTATTGAAGAATAATTATAGGGGAATCTCTGAAGTCTCTACTTATTATTATTATTATTATTTTTATTATTTATTATTTATTACTTATGTTTAGCTTATTAACCCAAAGGGCCGTCGTTAACTGCGATGCAGCCGAGGCATGAGCTACCAATTTACAAGATAGTGCATCAGCAAATTTTGATAGCATAATTGATTTACATGACTCAATATGTTATTGGCTTATTATTATTATAGGATTAGTTGCCACTTTTAGTGCTATGTTATTTTTCCGTACTAATTCCTTATTAAGTATGCGTGACGTTACTCACGGTACTGTTATCGAGCTCATTTGGACTATTATTCCTGCATTAGTGCTTATTGCTATAGCTATACCTTCATTTAGAGTGTTATACATTACTGATGAAGTGTTAGCTCCTAATATAACTATTAAAGCAATAGCTCATCAATGGTATTGGTCCTATTGTTATGATGACTTATTACACAACATAGCTTATGATTCTTATATGACTAGCACTGATATGCTTGATCATGGTGCATTAAGATTACTTGATGTAGATAACAGTATAGTGTTACCTATTGGTACTATTGTACGTGTACTTACCACTTCTACCGATGTTATTCATTCTTTCGCTATTCCCAGCTTAGGTATCAAATTAGATGCTATGCCTGGTCGTCTTAATCAGACTAATGTCTTAATCAACCGTACTGGTACTTATTTTGGCCAATGTTCAGAGTTATGTGGTACATACCATGCATTCATGCCCATTAAATTAGATGCCGTAAGTACCGAACAATTCGTTGGTTGGTTGAATAGCAACGTCTAAATACTATTACATTAACTCATATTTTTCCAGTTACTTACTCTTATATTACATATAAGATAATTTTCCCCATCTTATATGTAATATAAGAAATAGGGGAGATAGAGGTGGAAAATGCCCACACATATTATTCTTTATAAAAATGCTTATGATGATAGCCTTACTTGGTCTTGTAGTCTCCTCCTATATTAGAAAAGTACTCATAGCCTTATTAATAGCCCTTGAGTTACTATTACTCTCAGCAGTGCTAGCTAACATGAGCACATATTTGATTTTAGACGAGTCCACTGCTCAGGTGTTACTTGCCTTAATTATTACCTTAGCCGGTAGCGAGACATCAATTGCATTAGCCTTAATAGTGCATTATTACCAATATACTTCAACTGTATCGCTTGAGCCTATTAACTAAACAGTTCTTTTTATAGTTACTTATCTTACAGATAAGTACTAGTAAAAAGGCTTTTCCTTTCTTATATTACATATAAGATTGGAAAATTAACGCTTCCATTGCATTTATTAATCAACCTGCACCTGGTCACAAAAATATTTTTTACTAACTAAAGATATATAAGCTTAGCCTATATCTTTTTTTATTTTTATTTCATTTTAGAGGTTTCCTCTTATCCATTATTACTCTACAAATTACATGACAAGTACCAACATAGGCTCTGCCACAAATATAACTAGATGACATTACAGTACCAACGCTAAAGACATAGGAACCTTGTACTTATTATTAGCCTTAGTTTGGGGTACCATAGGTACTGCACTAAGCGATACTATAAGATTACAATTAATGATGCCCAATTCATTATGGCTTGCCAATTCTTCCCAATTATATAACGTTATTATTACAGCTCATGCATTAGCCATGATCTTTTTCTTTATTATGCCTTCATTTATAGGTGCACTTGCTAATTACATTGTACCCTTAATGTTAGGTACTATTGATATGAGTTACCCTAGATTAAATAATGTTTCATTATGGTTATTATTACCCAGTAGCATGCTTTTAATCTTATCCTTACTCATTGAGAATAGTGTTGGTTCAGGTTGGACTATATATCCTACCTTATCCTTATACGAGTCACACAGTAGCATAGCTTTAGATAACGCTATCGTTAGTCTTCACTTATCAGGTATAAGTTCATTATTAGGTGCTATTAACTTAACTAGTACCATATTAGGTATGACTGTCTTAGCTAGTGAGCATTATTCATTATTTGCTTGGGCTATCTTAGTTACAGTTATCTTATTAATTATTTCTTTACCTGTGTTAGCTGCAGCTATAACTATGTTATTAAGTGATCGTATGATGAATAGCACTTTCTTCGATAGTAATTACGGTGGTGATGCATTATTGTATCAGCATCTTTTCTGGTTCTTTGGACACCCTGAGGTCTACATCCTCATCATACCAGCATTTGGAATAATCTCCAGTGTTCTAGCAAGTGCCGTAAACAAAAACATATTTGGGTTATCCGGTATGTTATACGCTATGCTTTCTATCGGTATGCTTGGTCTTATCGTCTGGAGCCATCACATGTACGCCGTCGGTTTAGATATTGATACACGTGCATACTTTAACGCTAGTACCATTATCATCGCCGTTCCTACTGGTATAAAAATTTTCAGTTGGATAGCCAGTATGTTTGGTAGCACCGTTACTAATAACATTAACGTGTTATGGGTTATATCATTCGTGTTATTGTTCACTTTCGGTGGATTAACTGGTATCATTTTAAGTAATGCATCACTTGACTTAGCTTTACATGACACATACTACGTAGTCGCACACTTCCATTACGTGTTAAGTTTAGGTGCAGTGTATGCCTTAATTGTCGCAATTTATTATTATAACGGTAAATTATTAGGTACCACCTATAACAACATTATTGCTTATGCTCATTTCATATTATTTATTATCGGTACTAATATGACCTTCTTCCCCCAGCATTATCTTGGACTTTCCGGTATGCCCCGTAGAATAACAGATTATAGTGATGCTTATGCTTCATGGAATATGATTAGTTCATTCGGTGCAATAATAAGTACCTTTGCTTCATTATGGTTAGCAAACACATTACTTAATCATGACATTATAGGTTCAGTAACCTCTAGTAACACTAATGATGCTTTAGAGAACAATAACGTTAGCACCATTACTAACGCCGCCTTGTCTGAGCAGCAATTAGAGGCCCTCGTCCCTAATGTAGTATCTTATCATGCCTTCAATGATCTTGCTATTGCTTAATTATTACCTCTTTACACTATTACATTAACATCATATCAAAAAATTTTAGGAATACAGTGTGAGCGCTCTAGTGCTATCGTATAACAGTCATTACACTTGGCTCATAACCAATAGATAGCAGTGCGACTCTGCTTAGCACAAAATATATACTTAATTATTCTATTTTTCATCTATAATGCTAACTAGCTACGTCATCCAAGCTTAAAAATTTAAATGACTTACTAAATAACATTTATTATGACTAGTATGTAATAATAGGAGGCAAGACATTATTTGTCGGTAACCCTGATAGGATGCTACATGGATCCCACCTAGGGAGACGTAACCTTACGATCGTTTTTATCATTACATTTTTATAACTTCATATGTATTATCTATATAGTATGTATATCACCTTCCTATATTCTATATGTAATATGTATACCCCTCCTATATACCTCTGTATAGTATACCTGGTCCCCATATGTATCAGTATAGTATAGTATAGTATATTAAGTATAGCTCTATAGTTTCTATAAATATCTAGGTATATTTTACCTAATAAAATTCCACCCACAATATGCGATATCAGTAATCAACCACTATATTGCCAAAAAAAGGATGCTATATAACATAAGTAGCAGTTAGGGCATTCTATTGTGACATGCATGCAAATATTTAGATATAAATAAAAATTATATATAATGTGCAATCATGCAAATAATAATCATCATAAAGTCTCTTTTCCAGTTACTTATCTTACAGATAAGTTACAAGTAAAAGGCTTTTCCATTCTGATAGGAAAATTAAAGACTTTAGCTTATAAGGTCGTTATCCACCTACGGGTCGCATATATCCCCCTTAAAAGTATCTTCACGGATACAGCATGATAGAGGTAACTCACGAGATATCCTGCACTATTACTTGCTTTCTTATTCAGGAAAATGTAATTTAGTGTTGGTATCGCAGCAGCATGAAATTTTTGTCAAATTAGTAAACTAAGGACAAGCATAATAGAATAATGATCTTAGTATGACGGATCATATATACTTTATAATAGGAATACGTTTTTATTATTAAAGTAATAACCTGTATCCAAATACCGTGCCAGCAGTTTCGGTAATCCGGTATACAGTAGCCTAATCAGAGTAATGTACATAAGTGTTAGCTAGATAGGTTTTTTCTATATAAAGTAAATGATTATTATATTCTCCATATTTTTAGTAGTAGCGGACAATTATATGAGGGAAATAACGTAAAAAATAATATAATTTACTTACAAGTAGACACTACAACATTTTGAAAGCCAAATGCATTAGCCAGCATAACAGTCATCTTGTTTACCTATGCTAAATCATATTATCTAATAGATAGACTACGTCACCCTTTTTCTATCTCCCGCAGATAATAATGCAATTAACGTATAATTAGTAATCGGCCGAATAGGCAATATGTTCGAGATACTAAAGAATAACTGCGACATGGGCCCTATAATCATTAACTCGTGCACATAGTACTATTGGTAGGCAGAGGTATAATTATCTTATCAAGCCAGTTATTGCATGGCCGTCGTTATACTATAGTGGGGTACGATTGTACCCCTATTAAAGGATACTACAGGTTACACGGTACACCAATAGTAGAGGCCTGTGACAGTACAGTATATTATGGGGAGCGTTCCGCGCTCTATAATCTAACATTACTGTATCGTACGAATTGTAACCTGATAAAGTTACATAAAGCAGTAGCAACTAGTAAGCTTATTAAATAAGTAAGCCGAATAAATATTTTTTGTACCTACGCATCGTCCAATAATCTGGACTAGCCAACATAATAAGTTAATGACGCGTTACCTTTATTTAAAAGATAACAGTTACTTAATGATAGATGGTGAGTTAACTTCAGAAAAATTGTAGCATATTAGCCGTAACAGAAGCTGCGGCTGCATAATATCATCCAGAGAGACCAACAAAAAAAGTCTCGCTCCATTACATTAACTATTTACGTCACCTATAAAAATGGATCATTCCCCAAATGGATCATTCCCCAAATGGTCATCACCAAGGGTCTTTATTCCTTCTATATTCAAAGATAAAGACCCCAAAATAGCTTAGAATCTTCAACTATGCCCGTACAAATACGTTTACTTGGTCTTATAGTCTCCTCTTTAATCAGTTTGTTTGCCATTAGCTTAACCTTAGCTAGTGGTGCATTAGAAATAACTTATAGCACTATAGTGTTACATGAAATTAGTACCTTATTTGTCATACTAACTAGTTTGATATTCCCCGCTGCTATATTAGCCTCATATAACAATATAGTACATAACGAGATTACTTATTATACCCTAATGATTTTATTAGAGGTTATATTATTATATCTATTTATAACCAATAATGTTATACTTTTTTACGTTACCTTTGAATTATCTTTATTACCTTTATATTTATTAATAGGATTATTTGGTGCCTCTCAAGCTAGAGTAAGGGCCAGTTTATTATTATGAAGTTACACCATGTTAGGATCCGTTAGCCTATTCATCGCATTGATTTGGTTAATTTCTACTATGGGAGTAACCGATTACACCGCATTAAATTACAGTCTTTTAAATTACAATAACTATAACACCGCTTGGCTATTACTCGGTCTTGGTCTAGCTATAAAAGTTCCTAGTGTTCCATTACATATATGGTTAACTAGAGCTCATGTTGAGGCTAATGTGAGTACAAGTGTTGTATTAGCCGCCGTTATATTGAAATTAAGTACATATGGTACTATAGTCTTCTTATTACTTATCCTACCTTATGGTTCAGCTTATTACTCTTCATTATGGTTATTATTGGGCTTAATTAGTTTCATACATGCTTCATTAAGTACTTTAAGTCAGATAGATAGTAAAGTGCTTATAGCTTATAGTAGTGTAGCTCATATGAGTATCATTACTATTGGTCTACATAGTAATCATTATATCGGCATCATAGGTGCCTTATTATTAGCAGTAGCTCATGCTAGTAGTAGCAGTGCATTATTTATTATTTTCGGTCAAGTACTTTATGATAGATTACATACTAGAGTACTTTATTATATCCGTAACATCACTAGTTATTCACCTAGCTTAAGGACAACTCTATTATTCGCTATAGTTAGTAATGCAGGTACCCCTAGTACTCTTAATTGGGTAGCAGAATGGTATGCTTTATTAGGTATAGCTCATAGTAATTTATTAGTCTCAGTGTTATTAGCTAGCACCGTGTTGTTAACCGCTTCATATTCTTTCTGGTTATATTCATACACTACCAGTCAAATAGGAGGCGCAGCCTCTTATGTCTTATATGACTTGACTAATATCGAGCAATCTAATTTATTATACCTATTAGTGCCCAATATTTTATTAGGCCTTAATGTTTGGTTGATTGAAAGTTACCTAATAAACGGTTCTATTGCACTTATGTATTAGAGCCTTACTTTCCACCTCTATTCTTCTTCTCTATTCTCGTCTTATCTGTAAGATAAAAAAGAAGGAGAAATAGATAAGGATAGAAAAAGAGGACTATAACATATGTACGAAAATTAACAACAGGTGTATATAACAACCTACGTCTGAGCTTAAAAATTTAATTTACTAACTAAAGATATATAAGTCTCGTCTCCTCATACATAGGTCACCCCTTTCGTTTGTATTTTTTACATACTTCCGCACCAAAGGTGCTGTTATTATCTATAAGTACCTATACCTCCCAAGGTACTTTTCTCAATTATCCATACCGTATTTAGAGAGCCGGGTGGGCTCTTTCATTTTTGTACAAAGTATATTCGGATATAGTCCTTGTATGATATATACTGCCCAATATGGTATAAAGCCATCGCCTTTTAGTATATTCCACTTTAAAATTTTTTTATAACTTAACCATGCGTTATTCCAAAATCAACCCCATCTTACGTGCAGGCGTAAGTAATATAAACGACAGTGCAACCCCCAGTTCAATAACCTATGCTTATAACATAGGGTCATTATTAGGTATGTTAATGGGTATAATGATTATAACCGGTATCTTATTAGCCTTACACTATATTGCATCAGCTAGCACAGCCTTTGATTCCGTTATTCACATAATGAATGACATATCATTTGGTACTATAATTCGTTACTGCCATGCCAATATCGCTAGTTTGATCTTTATTTCATTATATGCCCACATAACTAGAAACATTTATTATTCTTCATTTAGAGCACCCAGGACAAGTACCTGGTTAATAGGTATAGTCATCTTAGTGTTAGCCATAGGAACCGCTTTCTTAGGATATTCATTAGTATTCGGACAAATGTCCTTGTGGGGCGCCACAGTAATCTGTTCCTTATTCAGTGCTATACCTATATTCGGTAATTACATAAGTATTTTATTATGGGGTGCATTTAGTGTAAGCTCAAGTACAATCACCCGTTTCTTTGCATTACACTATTTATTCGCCTTAATAGTAATAAGCGCTGCAATAGTTCACTTATTAATGTTACACATGCATTCATCAAGTACTCCATTAGGTATTAGTGGTAATTACGATCGTCATGCTATGAGCCCTGTCTTCTTAATTAAAGATAGTATAACAATGGTAATGGCTATAATGGTCTTATTATTCTTAGTAAGCTACATACCTAACTATTTATCCCATTCAGATAATTACGTAGTTGCTAATTCATTAGTAACCCCTGCATCAATTGTACCCGAGTGGTATCTCTTGACTTATTATGCTATCTTAAGATCAGTGCCCAATAAATTAGTTGGAGTGATCTTAATGTTATTAGCTATAGTATGGTTAGCAGCTCTTATCTTAGACGTTAGTATCATTCGTAGTAACTCATATAAAATTGTTACTCGTATTTTATTAGTGTTAGGCTTATATTGCTTTGTTGTCTTATTATCATTAGGTAGCAAACATATTGAGGCTCCTTACATAGTCTTAGGTCAGAGTACCACATTAATTTACTTTATTACCTTACTCTTTGCTCTACCCAGCATTGGTATATTAGAGAATTATTTAATGTCACGTAACACTGAAAGCAATTAATCACCTTCTACTATTACATTAACTTATACGCTTTTCCTTCTTTTTCTAGTTACTATTTCTTATATTACATATAAGATAAAGTACAAGTAAAAGGCTTTATGTTTCCCAAATTTCACCTATGATAAGTATCACCTTAGCCTTATGTTTCGTCAGCGCATTATCAAGTAATGTTATGCTAAGCATGCTATTGTTTCTTGTGTTATCATATATAACAGCAGCCTTATGGCTTATCCAGCACAAATTACTATATTCTGGTATAATTTATGTACTAGTATACGTAGGAGCTATAGTTGTCTTATTCATCTTTGTCATTCAATTAACTAGCACCACCATTGGCGGAGCCTCTGCGACTAGTGTAAATAATAACAGGACCCTTTGGGTTATAAGTAATTACCTAAGTATGATCATTATGCTATTATTAGCCTATTTAGTTATACAATCATTTACTACAGTAAGCACCGAGTTATTGCTATATATAAGTAATAATAACATAAGCCCTCTGGGCACAGATAATGTCCTTATCCAGCATGATAATTTACTCTCGAATACCAGTGTATTTGCTACAAATGGCGTAGGCTCCGCCTCAGGTAATATAAACAACATCAAATTATTAGCCCAAGAGTTATTTACTGAATATGCATACGTCTTAATTATAACCATTCACGCTATAGTCTTATCTATAATTGGAGCTATACCTTTAGCCCTAAGCCCTTCGGGCACCAAATAATATATATATCCACAAAAATATGCCCCAAATGCTTCCTTATTCCCTAGAGTTACAGTTTGTTAGCGCATTGATTATTTTAACTTGCGCCATCGTAGTATTAGCTTGCTACGTGTTACCTAATTTATTACGCCAATTCACTGCTAGAGTTGTGTTACTCTTAGCCTAATTTTTGCGGCCCCACCACAAAAAAGCTTTTTCACCTATATATTATATATAGGGAAAAAGAGCCGTCAATAAAAATGTATTTATCTCCCTTAGAGTCTTTTAGCATTCTTAACATTATTGGTATCACTTCCCCACTTTTAAACATTGATTATCAGATAACTAATAATTCATTGTTTTTAATCATATCATTAGTACTCTTACTTATATTAATGATGCCCAACAACAGTCTAAGCCCTTTGGGCATAGGTAATAAAATAATTCCCAGTAATGTCAGTATCATGAGTGAGTCATTATGGGCAAGCGGCTTAACTATGGCACGTAACAGTGCAAATAATCAAGCTTATTTACCTCTTATCTTATCCTTATTCGGTACTATATTATTAAGTAATGTCATCAGTAATGTACCTTATAGTTATGCATCAGCTAGTTCATTATCCTTTAGTCTTGGTCTTAGTGTAACTATTTTCATAGCTGTAACTGCATTAGCCTTGAATTTAAAAGGTATCACTTTCTGGAGTACTTTCGTACCAGCTAGTGCACCCCTTGCATTAGTTCCCTTATTAATAGTTATTGAGTTAATATCCTACTTAGCTAGAGCCTTATCCTTAGGTATCAGGTTATTCGCCAATCTTGTTGCTGGTCACACTTTGACACATATAGTATCTAGCATGTCAGTAAAAATATTATTAAGTGGTGTAATAGGTGCATTCGTCTTTATTGTACCTATGATATTATTAATTATGCTTACTGGTCTTGAGTTAGCTACACTGCC
>Ga0181460_10005_pt2 | contig 10880 bp, 8 predicted proteins | sample InSIn3SAF170_FD_119808 | JGI IMG/M metagenome (GOLD analysis project Ga0181460, IMG submission 119808) | Clean room microbial communities from NASA Spacecraft Assembly Facility at Jet Propulsion Laboratory, Pasadena, California, USA -... ... | reverse complement strand
GATGTGGATAGAGGGTTAGTAAGGTTTGGGGGTTAAGGGAAAAGAAAAGCAGAAGGGAAAGAGAAAGGGAAAGAGAAAGGGAAAGGGGAAGGGAAAGAGGAAGTGGATTCACATACCTGATAATTGATCAAGCCCCATTGCTCGAGGAAAGCGTGGACACGCATAATGGCGCAGACATCACCGGCAAGGTTCCTCCTGCATGCCGTGACAGTCAGGTATTCGGCAGGGTTCAGGCGGTAAGTGTTGATCATGAAATCGCGATAGTCCTTGTAAACGGCAGGGGTCTTGCTTCGGTTACGGTTGTTGAAAAACTCGGGCAGGGCCTTGCGTTCGAGGTTGTGTATTTGATGCATATCGAACCAGGCGCTGTAGCTGGGGAGGATGATGGCATGTGCCTGTTCAATGAGGTGGCCGCGGGCAGTCGACTCGACGTTGGGCTTTGCCTGTTGAGGTTGGGGTTCGAGAGTATCTTCTACGGCTTCGGGGGCATCGTTGTCTGCATTGTCTGCATTGTCGTCGTCCTTTTTGGCATCCTCTTGGGCCTCGGCCATTTCCTCATCCTCGAGCTGGTCATTGTCTGGTTGTGGAGCGTCCGGGGCATCGAGGGGGTTGTCAGAGGGCGCGCCAGGAGCTGTTGACAAGGCATCTTCAGCATCGGGCCTTGAATCGGCCGTGTCGTCCATTGATGTGTCTTGGTCTGAATGGTGTGTTAGTTGTTTGTCGGTGGATTACTCGGTTAGTTGGGGTTGAAGCTCTGTACCATTGGCTTGGTCTGCTTGTTGCTTTTCAATGGCCTCATTCTCGGCGTGAATCAGGTCGTCCGAGACGGCGCCTGGGGCATTTTCGTGGTCCTCACTGGCGAGGTTGTCCATGATGGGGATGCGAAAGTACTGTTTGTACTATTTGATTGATGGACAAGGCCAGGCTTTGCTCTCGCCTGTAACGCCGTCGACGAGGTTCCGGCAGAGACGATGGTACAATGTCCGGATTGTGCAAAACAGGCAGGTAGTTGACGTTTTCGCAATACGCGTGATGGAAACGATGTCGTGCAAATATCACGCCCGGCGCAACCTGGAGTTGATTGATGGACAACTTCGCGATAACTTCACGCGCCGACCAAGGGACGACCAACGACCGACGACGCTGTTGGCTGTTGCTTTGGCCAGAAATGGTCCGAGCTTCTTCTTCGTCTACAAACCATGTACCTAGAATGACATGTTTGCCCTGTTTGTCCTGTTTGTTCAGTTGGGACTTTCGTCTTCGATACGAGGATAACATGGATGTTTGCCCTGTTTGTTCGATTCGGAGCTTCTCAATCTAACCTCGGCGATATCGGCAAACACATTCAGTACGAGTACTCGGTGACAAGGTCCATTGCTGCATCACACGTTTGTTTCCATAGCGGGGTGCACTCGACTTTACTTTCGCCCGCCATTCCCTTTGTCTGCCATTCCCACACAACCCAGCAATCATGTTCTCGATAGTAAGAAAGACTGCCTTACGGCAAGCGCAATCCTCTCTCCGCACACCAGCTCCAATCGCCTCAGTCACACGCAATGCCTCTCTGGCACGCCTCCTCTCCACCCTCGCCGTCCTCGAGCAGCGCGAGGGCAAACTCAACATGTCCTCGCTGGCCGCCGTCTCCGCCGCCCAGAAGCTCGGAGGCTCCGTCACCGCCTTCGTAGCAGGCGGTAACATCAAGTCTGTCGCAGAAGAAGCCGCCAAGGTCGAGGGAATAGACAAAATAATCTACGTCGACAACGCCGCCTACGACAAGGGACTGCCCGAGAACTACGCCCCCCTGCTGGTCGAGAATGTGAAAAAGGGCTCATTCACCCACGTCCTGGCCGGCCACTCTGCCTTTGGAAAGAACCTGATGCCGAGGGTCGCCGCTATCCTGGACGTGCAGCAGATTTCAGACATTACCGAAGTCCAGAGCGAGGACAGTAAGTGACACCTTCCTTACTCATCTCTCCCTCCCTGTCCCTCCATGTCCCTCTTTCCTCCCTGTCCCTCCATGTCCCTCTTTCCTCCCAGCTAACCCCCCAAACCACAGCCTTCGTCCGCCCCATCTACGCTGGCAACGCAATCCTCACCGTCCAATCCTCCGACTCGACAAAGATCATCACCGTCCGCGGCACCGCCTTCCCCTCGGGCGCAGCAGAAGGCGGCAAGGCCACCCTCGAAGAAGGCGTCGACCCAAAAGCCGAATCCCTAACCGAGTGGATCTCCGAAGACCTCGCGACCTCGGACCGCCCGGACCTGGCTACCGCCTCGCGCGTCGTCTCCGGCGGCCGCGGTCTCAAGAGCAAGGACGAGTTCAACCGCATCATGCCCCCGCTGGCCGACGCCCTGGGCGCCGCAATCGGTGCGAGCAGAGCAGCCGTCGACTCGGGTTTCGCGGACAATTCGCTGCAGGTGGGCCAGACGGGAAAGAATGTCGCCCCGCAGTTGTATCTGTGTGCCGGTATCTCGGGCGCCATCCAGCATCTGGCCGGTATGAAGGATAGCAAGGTCATTGCCGCCATCAACAAGGACGGCGACGCCCCCATCTTCCAGATTGCAGACGTGGGGCTTGTTGGCGATTTGTTTGAAAAGGTGCCCGAGTTGACTGAGAAGCTCAACAAGGCTTAGTCCGACTTGACGTCGTTAGTGTGTTGAGAGTCTCGCTTTTTGCATGAAAATGGCGTGTATCATACGGTTCTACGGCGCAAAAAAGGCGTTGTTCGAGGTTCACTTTCTGTCAATATTAACACAGCACGCATGTCATTGTCTGCACGAATGAGGTGGATTTTTGGCAGTGGTAGACGAGTCATATCTATCTACCTACTTTTTCTTTGATGACTTCATTCTGCGCCTTTTGCAGTGTCCCGTCGTACCCGAGGTCCGCGTCGTCCTGTAATGTCGTGGTTGAGACGACCATCTCCCCATATCAAGAGATCCGTCTGCTGTTTCCCAAACCAAAGAGAGGGGGTATCTGAAGAAACGCCCTGACCAGAGATGGCGGCCAGCCCATCAAAAAACCATTCCCTGTCCCCTAATAAAACTCCCCAAAGGACTGTCCAGAAGAGACACCGTCTCGGAGATCCCGACCAAGCCATGAAGCCTTGATCCACCGTAAAACACCTCGCCAGCCGAGTCCCAACTCCGCCACCCACGACTCTGCAAATCAACGGAACAAGCTCCTCAGACTCTCCATCTTCTCCTTGAGACTCTCGACGCCCTTGCTGCCCTTGCCACCGCTCTGCGCCAGCTGCGCCAACTCGACCTTCTTGCGCTGCAACTCGACAATCTTCTCCTCGAAGCTGCCGTGCATGATGAACCGCTTGATCTCGACGTCGCGCTTCTGGCCCAGCCGGTGCACGCGATCCACCGCCTGCATCTCGACGCCCGGGTTGAACTGCGGCTCCATCATAAACACCTTGTTCGCGGCCGTGAAGTTCAGGCCCTGGCCACCGGCCTTGATCGAGACCAGGATGCAGGAGATGGCCGGGTCCGTCTTGAATTGTTCGAGCACGCGGGAGCGTTGGGCCACGCTCATTTTGCCGTCGAGGCGGAGGTACGTGATGTTGTTGTCGTTGAGCGCGATTTCGATCAGGTCGAGGTACTGAGTCCAGCCGCTGAAGATGACGCTGCGGATGGGGGGCTCGCCGATTTCGAGCAGAGGCTCGGACTCCTCTTTGAAGCGGAGGAGGTCGGTCAGCAGGGCCTTGACTTTGGTGTGTGGGCCGCCGTAGTGGCCGCCTTTCTTGGTGGGTTGAAGCTTCTTGACCTGACGACGCTCGATATCGGCTTGAACGCCGGTCTGGCGGATCTCAGGCAATACAGCTTTGTTGTACTGTTCGCAGGTAGGGCAGATAAAGTAGTTGTCCTTGGTCAGCGTTTCGGCGAGCTGAGTGCGGTAGTCGTTGATGCAGCGAGGGCAGATGGCGTGAAGACAAGGTGTCATGTAACCAATAACGTCGTTCACGGTTTCGTCGTCGTAGATGTCGGCCTCGCCTTCGGTGGTTTTGCCAATGGTGTCGTTGCACAGCCCACACACGTCCATGCCCGATTCGCGGAGAAGGTAGAAGGTGTCGTAAACCTGCTCCTCGGTCATGGCCGTGTTTTGCTCTTCTTCAACGGCGCCAAGATCAATGGCTGTATCCCAGCTAGATCCGGCGAGCAGCTTCATGTCGTCTTCACTTAGTAGTTCTTTGCCGTGTGCACAGACGAGGCGGAGACGTGTGATGTTAACGAGGACGTGGGCATAACTTCTTCCCTTGAGACCCCCACTACCAATCATGGCGTTCAGTTTTCTGTTGGAGTCTTTTGCAAAGGCCTGGTACAGAGCTGATTCGGACTCGCTAAACTCCAGTCTGACGAGCGATTCAACTCTGCCTGGAAGATCAATCTTCTCCTTGCCACGACGAAGGGTCATACTACCAACAAGAAGATGCAGGTTGGAAACGACTTGAGGATCGCCAGACTTGAACGGGGCAAGGAAGTGCTGCTCGAAAGAGCCCTTTTCGTGAAATGGAAATACCTTTAGGAATTTGATCAAGGCTCCGAGATCATCAAGACGGTTCTGAATGGGTGTTCCGGTAACTGCCCAACGACGCTTTGATAAGATGGCACAAGCTGCCTTGAAGACGTTTGTTGTTTGGTTACGAATCATGTGGGCCTCATCGAGGACGACACGGAACCAGTTCAGCTTGCCGATTGCAGAGTAGTTGCCAGAGCTGGATGTGAATTCACTTCCAACGGTACTGTACGCAGTAATGACAATATCGTACTCTGCGAGCTCGTCAATGTCTTGAGTCCTCTTTGGACCATGGTAGACGTAAAAACTGATCTTCTCGGCGTTAAGATGGGCCTTGATTTGCTCATCCCAGTTGCTGAGAACACTCTTTGGGCAGACGAGAAGAGTACCTCTAGCGTTGCGGACAGCGATACCATGATCTTCGAGCTCCGAAGGCAGCTCTGAATCACCAAACGCCCTGGCCTCCTTGAGCGATGCGCAGATGCGGGACATCGTGCTCAAAGTCTTACCCAAACCCATCATGTCGGCAAATATGCCTCCAAGTGTCAAATCAACAAATTTCAGCTCATCGCCGGTGATGACGTTGTAGAAGGTCTTTGTGCCATCCTTTTTGTAGCTTGGCTTCCATAGGTTGCTTGGTGCTTGATCAGCAGCCGGTGGCGTTTCTTGCTGGGTCAGGAAATGAAGAGCTTGCTTTTGATGCGCCATCAATTCGGTGTTGACGACAAAGGTATCGGCCTCCATTGTTGGGAGTTCTTCGGTGTTGATCAAACGGTCAAACATTCCGAGAACATCTTGTTTGATCTCCTCTGTAGTACGCTCCTTGTAGCCCATCTGTACCTGACGCTGAGAAGAGCCATTACTGACTTTGGCGGGTCCCTTGTAGGTTGGCACATGAGGGTTGATAACTTCCTTACCCTGCTCAACAATCATGGGCTTGGACAGGAAGACTTGACGCTGGCTCAAGTACTTGCCAATGCTTGAAACTTGCTGAGCAGAGGCGTAAATTGTGATGCTACAGGGCATGGACTTCGAAACCTGAACACCAGGTGCCTCACCTTGCTCGCGTGGGCGCTCAAGCAAGATCCCTCTCAGACGGAGTTTGCTCATGTGGCTAGCTTTCAGCGGTGGAGCAAGGGCGCTTGCAACTCGCAAGTCAAGCTTTCCGAATGGTTGTTCCCGGCTGTCTAGGACCTCGATGACAACACCGGCCCCAAGTTGGGGGCGGAAGCTAATCTTGCTAGCTGGCCAGGTTGTTGCTTTGTGTTTGTTAGCCAGCTTGTTGCTGACATATGGGATGCAATCGGCCATGACAGTGGCAGGAATGGTGCCCATGCAGACTTCACGCTGAGGATCTGGACCAGTCGCTTTGACGAATTGTATGTCATCATCGTCGTCTTCGGCGGTCAAATCGATAGGGGCTGGAGGACCAGCTTCGGCAGCGCCTTCGTCACGGAGTCGCTTGATTTCTTCACCAAGAGGACCATGGCTGCGACCTCCACTGAACTTGGCTTTGGCCTTTCCGTCTTGCTGCTCATCATCGGACTTTTGACGCTTGTGAGGCACGTATTCGCGATCTCTGACACCAAACTGCTTGGCTAGCATGTCTGCCTGACCGAAAGTAGGTCCGGTCGCATCTTCATTGGTCGCGATGCCATCTGCAGGCTTCTCCAACGCATCGTAGGTACGCTTCGCCTTCTTGGGGCTGATTAGCTTGTTCGCGCTCCACCTGGGGCTGCCTGTGCTGCTGCCACTATCGGACTTTGCGGATGATGCTTTCGATTCTGATAAGGAAATACCGTTATTACTCATGTCCATGTCGCCGGTAGGGAAAGTGGTTTGTTGAGCGAGCCCGTCTGTTGAAGCAGGTTCGTATGAAAGATGTTGACTCTCTGGGGCAATGTTGGATGAAGTGTTTGGGTAAGAGGACAAGTTGTTGTGCGAAAGATCTTCACCGTTGTTGGTGAGGGGGGTTGCTTCTGAGTGAATGAGTTGTGGCATGTTTTGCTCTTGCTTGTTGAGGTCGACGTTGTGTTGATCAAGTAATGATGATGAAGTAGAAGTAGGAGACATTGAAGATGACATACTTGACGCCTTCTTCGGATTGAGAAGGGCGGCTCGCTGGGCCGAGTCCATGTTGCTGTGGATATTTGAAAGATGAGACACTTGCTCAAGAACACAGCAGACCCCACAGCCAGCGCAGGTACTATGTAAGTAAGGTGTGTTAGTGTCCAAGGTGTTCTGGATGAATGTGGCGTTGATAAGTCGAAGCGTTGGTGGAGGAAAGCAGGTGTAAAGAAGCCTTGAGAGTCAGATGTTTTCCAGCTTTATGTATGAGGTTGAAGAAATTGCTGCCTAAAAAGTTGCAAGTGAGCGTTTACTGAATTAAATAGATAAGGTGAATAGTAAAAGTTGATCTTATTGTTGACGCATCGATTTGCGATACACCTGCAACGTGAACCCCAGAAAGTGGGTGGCGTTCGTGAGGCTGAAAAGTGTGGCTGAGTCGAAAAAGGCATTCAATTGTACAAGTAGAGCAGCACAGTTGGAACAAATTAAGAAAGATTTCATGCAACAAGGAGAAGACTTGCTTCATGTCCGTCGTAAAAGTGTTACATGACCCGATACGCCTTTCAATGCATCCCATCTAGTCCGGTATCGCACCGTATACAAAATGACGACTCCTCAGCACCAAGTGAATACAGGATTCCTGCCCTTGACCATTTCCAATCGTTCCACAATCACTTTGCGTCGGTTTCCTTCTTGGTCTTCCGCAGCAGCATAGCCAAGGTCACCTTCCTCATCATCAACAGCTCCTCCAAAAGCACCCGTCTTGCCTCCTCCAAGGTTGAAAGAGAAGCGCCTCTTGCGCTCGTTGAGATTGTCAAATAGCCTTCTTGGCTCATCATAACTCACTCGACTTTTGTTGCCCGGTCGTCGCGGGAACTTTGTCTCGTTTGCGGTGTCAAAAGCGAAACCCTGTACGCTTGCTGGAGACAACGGGGCATCATCCTCGCTCTGACGGACATCGTTAGTGCTATTCTGGCGCGAGACATTGAAGCGATTCTGTTGGCCCACATCTAAATGCAAACCTAACAGATCATGATTCATTTGTGGTGCCGAAGCGTGGGCAGCACTGATATCCATTTCCTCTTCCTCGGCAATATCTTGCGCTCGGCTTGAGGTGTCAACCACCGTCTTACGGCGTTGCTCATCAGAATGGGGTCGCATTGGTACAGCGACAGGGATTTCGACAAGGTCATCCCAGACACAGACCCGAGCTCGTCGGGTCAATTCCAGAGGACCGTGATCGGGTGTCTTGAGAGTCTCAACCACATTCCAAGCCTGACCTTTCATGACAGCCATCTGGCGGGCAAACATCTTTTCTTGAAAGTCGGAGTCTTGCTCGAAGCATCGACGCAGCGCAACCTGGGTCTCACTCCACCATTGCTTGGAAGTGAGGAGGGGTAGGAAGTGCTGCTTGGTCTTTTCCGAGAATGGGTGGCCGATCAGAGAAACGGGCAAGAACAGCCAGCCGAAAGGGAAACTACGCCAGGCATCCGGATGCTTCCATGGCCAGGAGAGACTGTTGTCGATGGCGCCGATGGTGACCTTTGCGTTGGAGTTGTCGGGCTTTCTTGATCTGGTAGTCATGTTTTCTTGTCGTTTGTATGGGTCACTGTTCCCCTCTGCTCTTCCATTTGCTGAGTTGTCGTGCTTTGGGGGCTCAACGACAATACTGGCCTCTTGGTTCACCGGATCTATCCGGATCATCCAGTTGTCAAGTCCTCTATCAGTGTTTCGCATGATATAGTCAAGGATGACAAGCTTCTCCAGTTGCTCTCGGAACGACTGTTGCAAAGTATCTGTCCAAAATACGTTGCGTTGATTTCGTCTCTCGCTTTGTGTCGCCTGTTCGTCAAGATCTTCGTCTTCGTCATCCGAAGGTGCTCCCTTCGGTCGACAGTCTTCGCCCCATTTTCCGAGGCCCCTGCCACTCTTCTTTTTCGGAACACCGTCTGTTCTGAAGCCCGAGTTGTGCTGGTCCGGCCATGGGTGCTCTTTGAGGAAGATGTTGGCGTCTTTAAAGCCTTTAAGGAACACCTGGAAACTGCCCTGCTTCTCTGGGTATGCCTTGCCTTTCTTGTAGTGTGCGCGCCTATCCCAAAAGTCGTAGAAGAAGGCATCAGAGGAGAGAGAAACAATATCAGTGTACGGTACAAGATTTGTGCGTAGCCGACTATCAATAACGTAGGCTGCGGCTTCGGAAACATAACTCAGGTTGGGGATCAAACAAGCCCTGCCAAAACCAAAAGGGAATAAGTTTCGATGTATCCACTTCGTCCATTTGGGATTCTTAGATGCGTAGGGTTCTTCATCCTTTGGTTTGAAGACTCCAACAACCTTGCCATTGGTGTTCCTAGCAAAGTAACTGCCTGAACTACCTTGGGTGATAAGTTTTGGTTGTATGCCCATCTCAATGGCGACTCTGACACTCTCAACAATGTCATCAAACTCAAACTTGGATATCCGGTCGGCTGACTCCTCGTCGGGTTCAGCAAGTGTCTCGGGGGTGGCCGGTCGGATCCAGTCTGGGGCTTGGAATACAGAGTGATGAATCTCCAATTGTTCCTCTTCCTGAGATTTGCCCTGGACCTTTCGTATCTTGAACTTTTGTGCGATTTCGTCTGCCCATCTCTCTAGCCGCGCATTTATCGCCTTGATATCAACGCCGGAGTTGGCCCGCCTTCTTCTCCCTTCAGAGGGTCGCCGTAATCCAGAAGATTCAATGCTAGCTGTGCGCATGTGATCACGGCGCTTGGGTTGTATGGGTGCATAACTGTGAGTGTCCTTTGAGATTGCATTCGGGCCAGTATAGGGGTCGTCATCCTCTGAGAAGTATTGTTCAACTTCTTCCTCCTCTTCCGCCTGCGCTATCCTAGCATATCCTGATTTGGCAGGTCGTCCAGGCATTGTAAGCGTATTTCATATCAACATAGCTTGAGGCGCATAGAGAGTTGGTCACTGAGGTCGGCGAAGCCATGAGCGGTTGTGACGATATCGCCAAGACCATGTCGTACACAAACAAACAGTGCAAACTTGGTTCCGCCTGGACCTACATGTCTATTTTACCCTCGGTGAGAGCGACAGCTTTCAATAATCAAAGCTCAAGAGCTCGGTCTCCAAGTACAGGCTTATGCGGCAGGAGTTCAGCCGCTTGGTAGTGGGAGTATCAAGGTCATGTCAAAGTGGAGATCTCTCTCCATCCGGAGCTCAGACTTTCGACGTCGTACTCGAGCTCGCGACTCGACTTTACAACTCGTCATCAACTCCGGACGCATCTCCTGATACTCCTGTTTCGTATCCAGCATGGGAACCCCAATCTCCTACATGTCAACCGTTGCCTACTGCGGATGCTGTATCAGAAAAGAGGATCACAATCAGCGGTATAACGGACTCGCCAAACAATCGCCCCCCGGATCTTCGACCTCTTGGCAGCGGTAAGGGGCACAATTTGAATGAGCTCAAGGTAGGGGAGGATGCATGCATAACGCAATACTGCCTCCACCGTCCGGGTATGCTCATTGCTCAGCCTTTCAGGGTGTCGGGCCAGGGTCCTTTACTGTAAGCACAGGCTGAAGATGGCAATTTCAGCTCATGACATAATTGTCAATGGCCAGATCCAAGCCATCAAAGGCGCTGAAAAGCTTCCTAAGATCTCATCAAGGCTGTACCCCGTGTAACAGCCTTGGTGATATTACACAGCCTACGAGCTTCCCTTGATTACAACGTTGATCGATGATCGATACCCATATCATGGAAGGATGTTCATGAACACCGTTATGCTTGAATGATTGCGAACTGTCAAAGGAAAGAAAGTGAAACCGTGAAACACACAATCAAGCTTCGAGGCTATACTACTTGTAGGCTGGCTCCCGTCGTGATCATCCGCGTACCTGAACCGGGCTTTGGGTGTTTGATTGCAGCGTCGATCCAGCTGTGCTCTGTTTACAGTGTGGTCATGCTGACCACTTATGCTTGTACAGGGCAGCCATAGTTCCTGCACTATGAGCCTATTCAATCCTTCTAGAAGAAGGCACAAAAGGGCATACGTGGACCGAAAAGGAATGGAGAGGTCTCCATCTCGAAGCTCCGCAGCAGCACCTCTTCCATGAACGGTTGTTTTGAGGCTCTATCAGGTTGTTTATGAACTGGAGTTTGGCATGCCAGAGGGAACGGGTAACGTAAAAGCGCTGGCCAACGTCCAATAAAGCCGGTCTGAGCTCGCTGTTGTTATGCTACCTGTCATGCGCCCTCATTTCATTTCCTCCGGCGGGACTAATCAACTAATCGATAC
>Ga0181460_10063_pt1 | contig 10963 bp, 5 predicted proteins | sample InSIn3SAF170_FD_119808 | JGI IMG/M metagenome (GOLD analysis project Ga0181460, IMG submission 119808) | Clean room microbial communities from NASA Spacecraft Assembly Facility at Jet Propulsion Laboratory, Pasadena, California, USA -... ... | reverse complement strand
TTTCTTGATATACTTCAGAATTTTTAATGTTCCTTATATAAGCTTTGAATTCTTGCTTCCGACTATTAAATTTATCTGCAATTTTTTGTAATTCTTGGTCATCTTCTTGAAGTGAATCGTTATCATTGCTCAAAATAGCTACGAAGCTATCAAGTTATACCGTAAAGCTGCTAAACAAGGATATCCAGAAGCACTCTCTAACATTGGAGTGTTATTTGAAGACGGTCTCGGTGTCCCGCAAGATGATGAAAAAGCTATCACGTGCTACCGCATGGCCGCTGCACAAGGAGATCCCTATGCGAAAAGCAACCTTGGTCTTTATGCAGAAAAAGATGGAAATTTTCAGGAAGCAAAAGCAATTTATGAAGAAATAATACAAGAAGGTACTACTAATAAATTTGCCTATCTTGACCTTGCTTATCTTCTTGAAAATCACCCTGAGCTTTATGAAGGAACAGAGGAAGAGCGGATTGAGCACATTGTTTATCTTCAAGAACAAGGTCAATCTATGCGCGATGTTTGGCTAAAATCTCGAAAGTTTTAAAATAGAAAATTACATGTAAATTATAATATAAGCTTGGGCATAAAAAGATCATCCTCAGAAATTCTATCATTTGCAACTTACAGAATTATTATGGTTATTTTTAATAATTTAAATTGATAACTAAATTGCAATTCCTTTCTAAAATAATCATCTTGCATCTTTTTTTATCTTTCATTTTCAGTTAAATACTTGTTTACAAAGCAAATTATTATATTTAATTTTATATATAAGTTAATTAAGGATTTTACAGTTATGAGAGGCTTATTTTTTCTGAAATCCCTTCCCCTAAGCATTGCTATGCTATCATTTTCGCTAGTGGTACCAGCGAATAGCTTTGCGAGTCCATTTTCTAAATCTGACTTAAACGATGAAATAATTTTTAATCTTAAGCACACCTCTATCATTACAAACAAAGAAGAGAAAATTGAATTTGAATATTCATGGGCTTTACCAGCTGCTACTTTAGAAGCCCAAGGAAGCTACCCTGTTTTCTTGACTTTAAGAAGATACGTAGAAGATGCGTCCTTTCTTGACATTGACAGAGGTTTATCTCCGCTTAAAACTAAGGATACCTTAAACTCTTTTCAAAAAACTAGATTTCTAAGAGCTATAGAAAGCTATAAAAAAGGACACGGTTACCTTGAATGGCAAAGGGGTCCTTTTCTTTTTCGCCAATATTATATGGCACCAGGAGAACTGTTAACCCTTTCAGGGCAACATTTATCAGATAAGAAGCAAACCAAAACTTACTATAAACAGGAAAGATATAGTGACCCGCAGGAGACATCCATAGAAGAGGTCTATAGTGATTCGCGCTATCAATTAGAATACTGGCATGATCAAGGTGAGTGGGTCGTAGAATTACCCTATGAAGAAGGGGGTAAGGAAAAACGCTATGCAGAACGTTTTAAAGCCGTAAAAAGGATTAAAAAGTCCTTTAAGCCATTGCATGCTTATGAAAGAGGCGAGGAAGGAGAGTTAGTTTACACTCAACCTAGACAATTCGCTTATCCACCCTATCGTCTAGAGCTTGAAAGAAGGGAAGTAGAAGAATTTTTAGATACTCAACCTCAATTGACCAAGGCTTTCTTGTTAAATGCCCTCTTACTAAGTGGTGGTATCGTTGATAGCTTGCGGAGTTCATCATTTGTTTCATCCACATCGAGTACAACAACAGGAAATTCTTTTAATATTTCAGACTGGATTTTTTACCCTTCCAGCTCTTGGATACCCTATGCAAGTTTGGCAAGTGTATTAATTCCCTCTCAGCCCCATTTTATGGGCCCTAAGCTTATGCCTTTTGCAATCAGCATATTAAGCCTTTTCGAGACAACAGATGCAGTAGGTTGGAATGTACCGGTAACGCCATCACCGTATCCTAAACCTAAACGTACACCGATTCAATTTTCAAAGATGATAACCACAGCTGCTACTCAGTCATCAACTTTACCAACTTGGGAAACATATTTAAAAAAATATGAATTTGGTAATATTGTTAATGCAAATTCTAATTTTTTAATAGATATGTTTAATTTTATAGAACTATATGATAACGATTCACTTCAAGAAGATGACCAAGAATTACAAAAAATTGCAGATAAATTTAATAGTCGGAAGCAAGAATTCAAAGCTTATATAAGGAACATTAAAAATTCTGAAGTATATCAAGAAAAGTTTACGAAAAGTAGCTCACCTTTAGAAGATAATTTAGCCTTCTTCGAAATGGATATTGAAAAAGCATTAGCTGTATTAAAAAACGGGTATCATAAAGTAAATTATGATCCCTATCATATCTTTTATCAGGAATGGTCAATACCCGTTTTTATACGTTCTTATGACTTACTTTTTTCACAAGCATGTAGTGATAACAATATTATTCTTAGGGAGATATCTTCCCTTACTAACAAATATGTAACTGAGGTTAATTTAGAAAAAAGGGATATAATTGTTAAAAGGTATATTTATTATATAGAAGAATATAAATACTTATTAAATTATGTGCTAAAATATTTTGATAGCAATAAAATAAATATATTATTCTTTATTACTAGAAACTGGGAAATGCTGAATCCAATTGATGACTATATGCTTAATGAAAAAATCATAGATTATAATAATATTAACTGTAAACTACTTATTTTCGAAAGAATTCCAGAAGAATTAACGAATAATAATACCCATGAAGAATTATGATTTTTTTATATTATGTCGAATAATATAGGAGAACTTGCAAGGTAGATAACACAGGTCTTAAAATCCATGGGGAGCATGAGTGGATTAAGCCTAAGCAAGGACATGGGTATAAAAGAAAGGTCTGGCGTAAGCTGCACATCGGTATTGATGGTGAAGGTATTGTTAGGGTTTCGACCATGACCACTCATAAAGTTAAGTTAATGATAGAGCTTGTTTTACTCCTTTAATTGCTTCTCTTGATGTTAATTATATTAATGACGTTTTAGCTGATGCTGGTTATGACAGTCATACTGCTTATCATGAGGAATCTCAGCCCCCTTATCCCTCCTTCCCACAATGCTAAGCTCTCAAAAAGGAAAGAAGCTTCCGTTGAAAGAAACAACACAATTGCTTATGGGAAAGGAAAAGGGATACAATCCTGGAAAAAGAAGCATGATTATGGCAGACTCAACAGAGTAGAGAATACTTTCTTCAGGCTTAAGACCCTATTTGGTTGTCACCTCGTATCAAGAACCTGAAATAATCAAGTAAAAGAATCCATGTTCCTTTGTACTTTTCTCAATAAAATGGCTCTTCTTGGAATGCCAAAATCTGTTAGAATTTGTTAAAATTATAAATTAGGAAACAACTTCCCTTTATTCCTGATTTACGCAACAACACTAGACCCTGATAAGTTGACGATAGTTAGGCATTTTTTAAATCTATAGTTGCAACAACTGCGCTAATCTTCCTAAGGTAACTGCCCATGCTTATCAGGAAGTTGAACCTTTAAAGTTTATAAGAGCGGTTTTTCTTGATAACTTTATACCTGATATTTTTAACCCTTTTTAGTTTTCCATTCTTGCTTCATTTTTTTATACTGAGGGTTTGCTTCAGCTTCTTGCCATTTAGCATAAAAGATACTAGCACTTTGCGCTTTAAGAGGATCTTCACTAGCACGGGGCAATTCTTCGCCTGTTTGCTTATCATATTTACGCCCTGCTTTATGGTTTGCATAACGCCTTGCTCTCGTATAGCCCATTTGTAAGTATTTTCGAGCCATATCAGCGCCAACGAAGTCCCCTTGTAATAAATAATTTTCAAACATCATAAATATGTGTTCACTGCTTTTTTTGGCTATTTCTGGTGCCTTAAAACGCCAATGAGGTAGAATTTCTGATTTATAAGGTTGGCATAAAAGCACGCCTTGCTCGCCTTTACCAACTTTGTATTGTTCTGGTTGTAAACGATAATCAGTATCAGAATCCCAGGCATATTTTTTTTGCTGTTTTGACCAACTTGTAGCCTTTTGTTGCTTAGTGGAGGGGATATAATTTAATTTAAGATTTTTTAAAGGTTTATTTAAACTCATATCCTCATCCTTTATTTAACCAGATAGTTTTTTCGGCTCTCATGGTATGGCCTGAGCATCTACCTTATTTAAGAAACGATTTTTGTATTTAATTTACATTTTTTAAATCATCCCCAATGTCTTACGAGGTAATCTCTTGCAATAACATTTTCAAATTTTGCACAGCAGGTTCAAAGTTACGCTTAGCTGCCTCTTTTGCTTTTCATAGTCCTAATCAATCCTATAACCCTTTTCGTACATTCGAGTAAAAATATATTGCGCTTTTATATGTCCTTGTTCTGCTGCTTTTTAAAACCATTTCATTGCTTTGTATGGTTTTCATAAAAGATGAGTTTAATAAGACTTTGGCTTTATTAAGAGATTCTTGCATAGTTTGGTCAGGATTTATCCTGAGATATTCATCTGGAGGGGTAGCTAGACTTATAGTGCAGTTAACTAAAAAGGATAAGATTAAAATTATACGCACGCATCCATTTCTTCCCTTATTGCTGACCATAAAACAGCAAAACTCAATACATCCTTTTAAAAAAATGTAAATAACATCAAAAAAATAAACTTAAAAAACAAGATTTTCTCCATCAAATATATAGGTAGGGCAAAAAAAAGTCCTATTTTCTTACTTCAATGTTCGGTGATATTTATTGCAATCTTTTTACAAAGATCATTTTACTCATAAATTATTTTTCCACATATATCTTTGAATAAACGATTTTTTAATAAGATGTCGTAAGCACATGTTTTCCTCTGTTACAAACATAATATGAACTGCTATTTAATTTATTGAGGAATTGAAGACATTTTTATCCTAAAAATTTGCTTAAGCAGACAGTATGAGTGAAAATTACTTATGTCTTTATGAGAGAAAGCATGCTTAAGCTCAACACACTTGTATCTAAAAGTAGAGCACTTCTTGAAAAATTTTTCGCTTTGTTAGTTAATGTCACAATGCAAATAAAGTAATATTCTCGCTAGCCTGCCTGGAAAGGAAAAAAATGCGCTGCGGCAAGGTAAGGGTAACTTTTTTATCGTAACTTCAATAAAAAATTTGTATATGAAACGCCCATTTTTAAACTTTAATTCTTAAATTATTGTGGATATTTATAAAGAAAGGGCATATACCTCTGATTTCTTAATATCCCTACATTAAAAAAGGAAATTCAATGCGTATTGCCGGATGGAAACTTCTTTTAATTCTCATTTCCTTTGTTACCCCCCTTATCAGTTCATCCCCTCGCGATGATGAACCACATTCACATTTAGGGATAAAAAGAAAAATCCTGCCGGTTGTTTTTAAAGACTCTCTTTCACCTTCTCTTCCTCAGGGAGAACCAAGAAGCAAGAAGCGTTATATTACCCCTGAAGAAGAAAACGATACAAAAACTGAAAAAGAAGAATCTTTAAGTCAAACTTTGGGACAAAAAACCTGCGGATTTGATGCTTCTCAGGATCCAGAATCCAAAGAATTAACTCAATGTTTAGAACATAAGGATGCTGAAGGGCAAAAGAGTTCTCAGAAAGAGGCGCTAATATATTTGGATGAAGGGGGGCCGTTTGGTAATTCTTCTCTAGCCCCTCCTATATACGGTGGCCTGCCTGAACGCCCTAACTTTACTCAATTTGTTGAGCACACCCCTGCAGAATCAGATAAAAGTTATTTAACCTTACTACGAGAAATCTTTGATATAGAAGAACCTTTTCAAGATTCAAAAACGCTTTCTTGTTCTCTCCTTGGTATCCCCGGTATAGGTAAAACATCATTGGCTTTGGCCTATGCTTATAAAGCTAATGACTATATGAGGTATGATTTAATATATTGGTTTCAAAGTGAGACAGAAGAAAAACTTTTAAATGGCTATAAAAATCTATTAAAAGCTCTAAATATCAGCCATCGGTATACCCAATTCAAAGATAAAAAAAACCTTATAAGGTTAGTAGACCGACAGCTTTCTACCTTTAATAAGAAATGGCTCTTAGTGTATGATAATGTGCCTGATTCTGATTTTCTAGAAGGAAAAATACCCCAATGGGGTGGGCATGTTCTTATTACGTCTCGTTGTCTAGAAGGATGGCAACACCCCTTTTTCCTGAAGGGATTCCGCCCTGAAGATTGTGAGGAATATTTCCGTAATACCCTTAACCTGAGTTATACAATATTTGAACAACAAAAATCTCTTCTTGCTCAAAGATTACTGTATTTCCCTTTGGCTCTGTCCCATGCGACAAGCTTTATTTCTTTTAAACGATACTCGTTATCAAATTATTTAAAGGATTTTGAGCAGCAACATGCAGAAATTATTTCTGCACAAACGCAATCTACTCACCAAGACCCCACCACACCTTATGAAAACGTGATCAAAACCACATTAAGAATAATTCAAAATGATCTTTCCCCTTTAGCGCAGGAAACGCTGTACTCCTTAGCTTATCTTGATTGCGATTTTATCGTTAAGGATTTATTTATAAAACAGACAGAAGATACACATGATATCGATGGGGCTCTTGCAGAGCTAAGCAATTTTTCCTTGATTAAACAGCATCAAGACTCTATCTCATTCCATCCTTTTCTTCAACATATTATGAGATTAGAGCAGGAAGAGAAAGATCTTCCTTCTTATCTTAATAGCACTATGTCTTATTTAATATCATATTGTACTTTATTAAGGCAAAGAAATGTATCTGAAGGTGGCAACAACAAAGGTGAGCATTTTTACCTTAAACAACATTTATATAAAGTACGGGATTATTTAGAATATCTTCAACAAAACCATAAGATGAAAGAAGAAAGACTCCTTACCTTTAAAATAGGTGTCTTTATCTTAGTGGAACTCTTGAAGCAGCGAGAATTAGAATTTCATGAACCGGCATATTATCCCTCTTCTAACGGAGAGGACCCCAAGAACAAAGAAAAATCAGAAAAGAAGTTTATCACGAACAAGCAACACTTTATTCCTTTTATACAAGAAGCATATCAAATGCCGACAATCATCAAAAACCAACCCCAGCCTACCCTTATTCCTAAAGAGTTCTTAGAAAACCAAAAATATGATGAAATGGGCCCCTCAGAGGAGCTGGATTGGATTACCAAAATTCCCGGCGCCTTATCCTCTTACCTAATGCAAGAGCTTTACGAACACTACAAACTAGGGAAGTCAAAAAGATTGAGCCAAGGGCAAGGTATTTTAATGCAACTTGTACCCCGAGTAATCTCTTCTGAAGGGCAGAAATTCATTGAAAATATTACGCCTTTATTATCAACTTCTATAGAAGAAGAAGTCCTAATAAATATTATCGGCGCTTTAGACCCGCTCTATTCTATTGAAGAACAAAGAGCACTTTATAGAATAATTGCAATATTGTTAGATCACAAGGAGCAGAACTCCTTATATAGTCCGTTATGGTTAAAGGAACTCCTTGATATAACTAAAATTTATCGAACGGCTCCTAAAACCTTTATCCATATCTTAAAGCGTTCTCTTGCAGGCATAAATACCGCTGATCCCCATTTTCTGGAAGACAGTAAAATAATAATTGGCGAAATAGTCAATCTTTTTGGCCAATTTGGTAAGGCAAAAACAGTTGAAGTAAAAAACGTCATCTTAGGAAAATTAAAGTCTTATGGCCCTAAAGCTAATGGATGGGCAGATTATTATATAGGTTGGTTGTATTGTCGTGGCCTAGTAGACAAGGGATCTGAAGAAGAAGGAATTACTTGGTATGAACACGCAGCAAGCTTAGGCCATAAAGAGGCACAGTTTGAACTTGCTACCTTCTATGAACGTATGCCCAACCGTAAAACGCAAGCCATAATATGGTATAAAAAAGCAGCAAAACAAGGGGACATTAGGGCCCAATTAAATCTTGCCACTTTATATGAAAGGGACCTCATCAACGATAAGGCAAAGAAATTTTATAAAATGGCTGCCCTGCAAGGAGACAGCCGTGCTCAGTACAAAATAGGGAAAATATATGAAAAAGAAAAGAAATATGAAAAAGCAAAAGCAATCTATGAATTAGCTGCAGGATCAAATCATGATAAAGCCCAATATAAGCTGGGTTTATTTTATGAAGGAGGACAGGGAGAAATTAAAGCCGATAAGTTTAAAGCAAGAGCGTATTACGAACAAGCAGCACGAAATTTCAATGCTAAAGCCTTGTATAAATTGGGATTGTATCATGCAGAAGGCAGAGCAGGACTTACGGCTTCCCAAGAAGAAGCTTACAAGCTTTATAAGCAAGCAGCTACTTTCGGGAACAAAGGAGCTTTTGAAGAGTTAAATAAAGAAGGAAGCCAACATGAGGGAAGAAATGACCAATAATATAAAGTATATCATGAGCTTTCTTATTACTGTTTTATTCATGCCTCTTCCTGAAGCCTGTTGGGCAAGCAAAAATGAACAAATCCAAGGTCTTATTTACGAAGAAAGTGTGAATGACTTTTCTTGCTCCCCCGGAGGTACCAAAATTGGGACACAAGCAGCAGGTGAAAATTTTTATCATAGAGACACTTCATGTCAGGAGCCAGACGATCCAAAAGAGGACCTTAAGTATAAAAAGTGGCATAAGAAATTAAGGAAAGTTTTAAATTATCATCCCGCTAATTTACCCGAGAAATTCATGCAAGCCATACATAATTTTAAGCATATCTTACAGTTACCTCAAGAACCGCCGGAAGATGACTCTATCATTCCTATCTTTGTTATGGGGCCTCCACGTTCAGGTACAACTTTAATGGGAGCATATCTTGGAAGTTGTCCAAGAGTATATAATTTTATTGAATATACAGGCTTTTATCTGTCTCTTGAAATAGGGCCAGAATGTCAAAGCAAAGTTGAAGCTCCTTATAAAGAACACTATTACCCCTCTCTTTTTAAACATGCAAAAAAATTCTGTGTTAAGCAAGCTAGAGCTCAAAATTGTATCGCTTACGTTGACTCCAACCCTTTTAATTTATTAATTATAAAAAAATTACAACAAAAAATAAGCCCTGCTATTTTTATTATCATGCTTAGGAACTATAAAGGGGTTATTCCAAGCCTTGAACGGTCTTTTAAAGATGATCGCCTCTGGGCTGGTGAAACTGATCAAGCAAGAGCAGCCCTTTATTTAAAATTTTATAGGTGCCTTGATGATGTTGATCCAGCACGTGCTATTTATTTGGATTATGATCAACTCTGTCGTCACCCTGAATCAACACTCAAGGAATTTGAAAAAGCATTCCATAGCAAATTAACTCAAGTGTGTGGTACTCATATACCTGAATGGAAATTTAACCGTGAAGTATTTTGCCAAGCCCATGCCACGAGCAATAAAAACATGAGCAGTGAAAAAAGGTGCATTGGGAAAAGAACTCTAGAGGGAGGCATTAAGCTAGAATCTATTCAACCCTACAATGAAGAAGAATGGCCACTGGAAAGAGAAAAAGCTCTCCAGACTCTCGTAGAGCAGTATGACCGGATTTTTGAAAAGGAGGAAGCTAAACCTAGAAGCTCTTCCTTCAGAGAAGTGTGGTCCTGCTTTTCCTGATGGCTATGATCCTATTACAATAAATTTAAGTCAAGAGCTGCCTACTTTAGATTCGATGCCTACCTTTCCTGAAGGGTCTGAATTTGGTAAAAGAAAGCTTACTCAAGAATTGCTTATGGTAGAAGATATGCCTAAATTTCCAGAGGGGTTTGAGCCTACTAAATTTAAGAAAGCAAAAGCTTTTATTAAACCGCTCCCTGAAGCATAAGATGGAGGACCCTGTTTCAAAATAAATTATGGCCAGAAATAACCTTTATTAAACAGAGCCCTTTTTTTATAGGGAGAAAGGAGCTCTAAACACCATTGTCTGATCGCCTGGTGACATGAATACCCCTAAGACGCATCATCACTTTGACCTTCGTAAACTTAAATACAATATAATTCTTACTGTAAAATGCAGGCCCAATTTGATTTTCCGAGCAGCCGATCAAGCTCATTTTGTGCGGTACAATCTTTGTATTTGTAAGATAGGAATGATGGCTGTAGAAACTGCATAGCTTCCTCATGTGAACCGTGTGCTGTTGTAGTCCAGAATTCATAAAAAAAATCAAAATCATCTTGAGCTTTAACATTTAATCTCGCAACAGCAATACTGAAAATCTTTAAAGCTTCTTCATGGGATAACTCTATACCATAGCCATTTTCAGGCGCCCATCCCAGCATCGTTTTTGCCTCTCCATATCCTTGATCGGCAGCAAGGCAGACCCATTTCATTCCTTCTTCATAAGATTGTTCTGCACCTTGACCCCTGGCATGCATCAGGCCTACATAATATTGGCCTAAGATATGTCCTTGCTCGGCTGCAAAAGTAACCCACCTCAAAGCCTTTTCATAGGATTGCTCTACGCCATGCCCCATTAAATAACACCCTCCAAGCTCATATTGAGCTTCAGCGTACCCTTGATCAGCAGCAAGGCGATACCACCTTGCAGCCTCTGTACGTGACTTGCGTATACCTTGGCGTTCCCCTGGTCCATCATCATACATTTTACCAAGCTGATATTGCGCAGCTGCAATTTTTTGATTAGCAAGTATTCTAAAGCACTTTAAAGCTTCCGTATAATTTTCTTGATTATAATATAGAACCCCAATATTAACTTTAGCTGACTCAAATCCTTGAGCAGCGGCCTTCTTATACCACTTTAGAGCTTCCGTATAATTTTTTTCCCTCACATACATTACTCCAAGATGATTTTGAGCAGCAGCATACCCTTGATTAGCCGAAAGACGATACCACTCTAAGGCTTTACCATCTTTCTTCTTCTTCCAATACAGCTCCCCTAAAGTATCTTGAGCAATGGCATCTCCTTGAATAGCAGCTTTTTTCAAGGCTATTTTCCTAGATGAAGCAT
>Ga0181460_10058_pt1 | contig 11026 bp, 10 predicted proteins | sample InSIn3SAF170_FD_119808 | JGI IMG/M metagenome (GOLD analysis project Ga0181460, IMG submission 119808) | Clean room microbial communities from NASA Spacecraft Assembly Facility at Jet Propulsion Laboratory, Pasadena, California, USA -... ... | reverse complement strand
GCGATCGCTCTGAATTGGTTAACGGAGAAATTGTCCCAAAAATGTCACCTACAAGTCCTCATAGTCGCGCTCAAAAACGTTTGCTTATACGGATCAATGATTGGTGCGAACAGACGAATCTTGGTGAGGTTAACCCAGAATGGACTGTTACCCTAAAACGCAATGGGGTTGATTGGGCCCCCGTTCCCGATCTCACTTATATTTCTATGAGTCGAATTCCGAAGAGTTGGGATGGTCAAGGTCCCTGCCCAGGGGTTCCCCAATTAGTCATCGAAATTATCTCCCCTGGTCAGTCTTTTGGCGAAATGACAAGCAAGGCAACGGATTATTTGTTAGCTGGAGTAGATAGGGTATGGGTAGTTGATAATCAAGCCCAGTCTGTGACGGTTTTTGGCGGCAGTGAGTTTCCTCAAACTTTTTGGCTTAATGATACTATTGGCGATTCTCTACTGCCAGACTTGGCGATCGCTCTAACAGATATATTTATACCGAGGCGACTTCCCCATGCCGAATAACACCAGTCTAACTAAATTAACGATTGAAATTTCTGCTCCCCAGTTTGACCTGTACGAATTTTTGACCCTGAACTGGAACGAGCAAGAACGAACGGTAAAAGTGGTAAGGCGCTGGTTTGATTTAGAAGACAATCAATGGTGGTACAAAATCCAAGGGTCTGAAATACTTTACCCAGAAAATGCTTTATCTGTATTGAGGCAGCTTCCCTATGCCGACTAAAATTCAAGATAAGTGTAGGCAGTGCAGCAAGCTAACAGTCGAAAGTGCGATTGCCCGTCATGGAACTGATGGCGATGCGTGTTGGGTAGGCGAACTATGTCACAAACGCCGTACCTATTATAAAAAACGCGATTTGTATAACCGCAACCGTCGCCTCAAGTATCGAGGCAAGAAAGAATCAAGTCAGCAGTTAGAGTCAGTTAATATTCCAGTAGTCCCGGCGGTTATTATCTACTTTTACCGAGGACGCAAGGATGAGCCACTTCATGCGTTGTCTGTCGAACTATGGGTAGGACAGCAAAAGAAAGCTGTGCGCGAACCCGTCCATACTCTAGGCTGGAAAGAAGCAAATGTTAAGGAATACATCAAAAGTGCGATCGCTTCTTTTTCCCAGCAGTATGAGATAACTATCAATGGCGTTGCAGCAACCGTCGAACTTAAGCCCAGCTTGTGTCCCCTCTCTCCTTGCCCCTTGAAGATTGGAGATGACTACTGATGCTGTGACTTTTCTCAATAGTTGGACAAGTTGACCGATTTATACTTCCATAATAATTTGTCCAATTTATGCTTCCAGATTTTCCTATTCTTCATTTGATTTAAAAACTAAACGTATCCATTTTGGCTTGAAATTTATTGGCGGGAAGTTTAATGAGTTTGAGCGGTATTTTGTCTTCATGACTCAATTACTCATCTTTAACTTCTATACCTATTTCACGGCGTACTTCATGGAATGTAGCCCGTACTTCTCTGATTTTCATAAATGCTGGTTTATTGATGACGATGCTAACTCGTCTAGCTGTTGGGTATATTCCCTCACTATTGAGCCTGAGAACAGTCTCTCGAACTTTTTGACAAAGCAACTTCAAGTTTTGCCTACTACGAGCTTTTTGATAACTAATGTATCGAGCTGCAATTGTATAGCATTCATCTAAAAAATGGTCGTATAGAGTTGATGTGTGACACCGAAGCCTGTTAGCAACATCTTTCACAGAAGGTGGAGGATTTTCATCAGATATTATTGCTGCCTCTATCCCACCTTTCAAGGTCTCCCAATATTTAGTTTTAATATAATTAGTATGGCGTTTAGAAATAGCTTTGGATAAGTCAGCCGAGTGCCAGCGCAAAGAACTAATAGACTGATATCCAAATCGTTTAACCACTTCCTGTAGAGAAGGAGGTGGACTTTCTTGGAGCGCCAGTTGCATGATAGGTATGACTTGTGCTGATGTGAATTGTTTTTTTCTATCAATCCCTTTTATCAGAGGCTGACTTTGTATCAACCGAACTACTACATCATCAGCTAGATTTAGAGTCTTTTTTGTCAAAAAATCTAGTAGCGAGACTTCAAGGCGATAGCAGATTTGTAAAAGCATAGCAAGCGGTGGAAGAAATTTCCCCGCTTGCCATGATTGCAATGGATAATACGGCAGGTTTAACATCCGAGCAAACGCACTGGAATTTCCGGCTGCTATGTTGTCAATACAAGCGGATATAACTTGTGCCACCTTATTCCTCTGTGGCGGAAGGGGCAAATTGGCAGCGTCCGCAACTAAGTTTCCAATACTATTTGCTGCCCAAATCCACTGATTCAAATCCTCTTTTGAAGCTAGATAACAATCAGACGTTTTAGTATCTAGGCTTAAACCTAACCACTGTTTACATACTGAACAATGTCCAGGCTGCAAACACCGAATGAATGAGAGGTTTTGCTGGTGACAGTATGGACATTGAAAATGTAATCGTTGATGGTGGTGTGGACAGACCGTAACCGCGTCTATTTGCCAAATCAGTGGTTTATAAATTGCTTGCTCCATCTTTCGCCACGCTTCATAGCAGTACGGACACCAAGCTTCATAGCGACGAAGCAATTTAGCTGGAGTCAGGACTTCTTTCCAAGTCAACATTGTCAAAAACTGCAAGTCGTCCCTCAGTGTAAGTGTTTGGAGAGATTGAACAAGCTTGAGAGCGTTCGTTGTAGTTCCGTTTAATGGAATAACGCTAGCAAGGCTAGCTGAAAGCCGACAATGATTCTGCTCTGTACTCCCGTTTTGTGTGAATTCTGCCAGTTCTCTCACAAATAAAGTTTTTATAGCAATCTGATGCTCTGCAACTAGACGAGCTGTATAACTCGTCAAACTTTCCACTAATAATGTTCCTACTCCCATTGCTTGCAAACTATACAAATAGCTGCGCTGTGGCATTGTGGGAGGCGTGCAATTCCAAGATGGGTAAATTGTCAGTTGGTCATTCGGCATAGTCTTTGATACCCACTTTGTCTCGCTTGGGCGTGCGTCTGCCTCGCGCTCCAGCTTTTTTGATTGGTATGCCTATGTTGTTCCCTCTAAGTTCTTCCCCTCCAACCTTTTTTTGAAAAATTTTGGGTTCTAGTCCCATCATTAGCCGCATTTCACTTAAAAGTGCTTCGCTTTCAGAAACCCGTTCCTCACCATCAAGAGCAGCTTTTAGCATTGTCATGCACTGTCTGGGAGACCATGCATGCTTTTCCAATTGCTTGCACTTCAGAGTCTTTGTATTTTCATCGGTTTGCAAAATCGCATTGAGTGTTCGTAGTAGCCAATCTTTTAAAATTCCTACACAACCAATTGTTCGTTCATAGCAGTAATCCCAGTGCTGCAATAAATCTGGTTCTTCCACCAGAGGTAAGTGGCGTTGAAAAGTCTGCACAACACTTTTGAAAGTTTTAATATCACTGGTACAATCAGCATAATAGCGAGGAAAATGAATATTCACGCTACGACGGCACAATTGATCGCTCAAGTCGAGCAGTGTGAGTAAGTCGTAGGTGCCAGTTGGAATTAGACGCACTTGAGAGATATTGGCGATTGATTTAAGACAATCTGACTGGTCTCGAAGTTTACGCCCACTTACAACTTTTCCCAAATTTTGGGCTTCATCAATGTAAAAGGCATCCGGACGACGATTTCGTAAAGCAGCTTCTAAAGCTAAACGCAAAGTTAATTTTGTCTCTCTATAGTTGATTTTCTTAGTGATACATGGTTCTTTGAGTGCAATTAAGCAACGCACATAAAAATCTTTCCAGTCGAAGTTACTGAACTCTGGAGAGACTGCCTCAATACCAGCGATAGGAATCCGTCCCTTATCCATTACGAGATCACAAAGGGCTGCTTCGGTGAGCTTCTGAGCCACCCGACGTAGTAAAGTTGACTTGCCAACCCCTGTTGGTCCAAAGACAAAAATGAGGGATGCTCCAGCCGGTTCAGAAATTGCTTGCATTAATGCTTGAGCAGCAGCTAATAAGTGAGGGTGTGCCATTGTATAGCGTTCAAAGTAGGCAACTCGCTCTGTAACTGATTGATGCAGTAATTGAGGCGGAAAACTATCTTGATTCATTTTTAAAACTCATTGTAATATTCAAGGATATCTGAATCGCTGGAAACATCCGTCCTACAGCCTTGGGGTAGCTCTACGGCTACTTGGGGTTGATCTGAATTCGTTGGTTCGACCGCAGAAAAGATAGATTCCTGATTTGGAGTCCCCTCAATGACTGCTAACACTGTTCTATTTTCAACAGTTCGCAGATGCTGCTCCAACCAGAATCCCTCTTTTGCCTCAACAGAGTTGAGAAATTTCACAAGTTCTTTATCACCATCCAGAATACTGTCGCCAGCATTTTGCTTTCGTCGTCGTAACTCCGCACTCACCAGTTTAATTTCCCTCTCTGAGCGCCCTTGAAGGTACTGATAGTAAGTAGAAATACATTGAACCCACTGTCTCCTAATTAGCGCGTAGGTAACACTTACATCGAATGGGTCATACTTTACATCAACCGATGTCCTTTCAATTTCAGGATCGCGAAAGGCATTGGCCCAATAATAGATATTGTGGATTTTCACACCCTGCCCAGGCTGAACTATCCGCTTGCCTTGTTTAGGAGAAGGCAAGGTCAGTATGCGGAAGGTGTCGTTGTATTCAATTCGTCGATGCAGCCGACTGCCTCCCAATATTAGTCCAGTTTCAAAAGCTGTTCGTGGGCTTTGCCCCAAAGCCGGATGGGGTCGCTGGTCATAAACTTCATAAGCCCATCGACAAAGATATTCATACAAGTCACCTAGGTGCCAAACAGCTTGTCCTTTAGGGTTAAATGATTTAGTGATTTGGCGGGGTTGACATAGCTGCTGTGTATTGCCACTCAACTCATGAATAAGCTGAGTGTTAGCAGTGCCAAAGAGTCTTTCTACCACGGAGCCAAATCGAGGCACAGCCGGGGGTCGATGCTTTTTTGTACAAGCAAAATGTGCCAGAAGTTGCTCAAAATAAATACTATGAAATTCTGGTCCGTTGTCTACCACAATGCTTTGAGGCAAGCGTCTGAAACGCTGGACACAGACCCGTAGCACCATCATGCAGGAGCGATAGCTTGGTTCTTCAAACGTGATATAGACAGCTAGCAGCCTCCTGCTGTAAGCATCGACCATGAATGTTGCCCATGGGCGACCTAGGTTATGACGGGTCACTGGACTGACAGTATCTACCCTGCAGGTTATTAGAGCAGTGAGCGAACTTAGCAACTCCACATCTAGTTGAGTATGATCAATATGCACAATTTCAAAAGGCCGATCTCCGTGCTGAGGAGTAGTTGGCAATAGCTCCCAGTAAAATGGCTCCTTTTGGATAGCAGCTCGAGGTCCCTCGCGTTTCTGAGTTTGCTCAACTCCAGAGCGCCGTTTGATTTCCAAGTAAAACCGTTTTTGACTAGGGGCAATTAGCTTTGGTTCGTGGCTTTCACAGGCCCGCTTGAAAGCCTCATACACTCGAAACTTACAACTTTGTTTAGGAGTTTCATAATGCTCCTTGATAAATTGGGGCATAAATGCCTTGACCGCCTCATCCAATCTTGCCGTCCGATTTCCTTTAGCCTGGTGATTAGGTAAGAGTCCGATATAGCCGCTTCCATAAAGTTCTGCTGCCTTACGATACTGGTCTCGCCAGCGCCGAATACTGCGTGGCGGGTAAGTGGGTGATTGAGTGTGCAGGTATGGTTCAATCGCTTGGTAACGACAATTCGCTTCGGCAATGTCTTGGGGGCTAGCGTGACGCAGAATCTGTTCAATTTCAACCTCTCTGGCTGAGGCTGTCTGAGGCTGCAAAGAAATGATCTTGCCCTGTAAAATCATTTCCTCGAAGGCAACATTGGGTAGTTCAATGAGTATTCCATCTGTTCTAAGTAATCCTATAGTTGCTGTTCCGGTATTGACAACTTTCCAAAGCTGATCATCCCAGCTAATAGAAGTTCCTACAGGGGTTTGAAATAATTGGCAGCCAGTAGTAATTGCTGGAAACACTGCTGTTGAAACTTGTGCGTAAGCAAAAGCGACATTCTGGTTCAGAAACACCTGTACTTTTTCCGGCTCTACGAGGCGGGCAGTGTGTAGATTGACGTAGAGCTGCTTGGTGGCAATCAGCGTATAAATGGCATCGGCGCTAACTCCTTGACCTGTTTGAAGTAATGTAGCTAGGCTAATTCCTTGATTTGCTTCGACTACCAGACGCGCTGTAGTGGCAACTGCTTTATCAATGATTAGGGACTCGGCTTGGAAGTAGTCTTCTAACCAAATGATGTTCTGTTGAAATGTCCAATTAATCTCCGCATCTGACCGGAGGTGAAAGGTCAAACCTAAGCGTTGAGCATACTCAATCCCTGGCAGACAGTACCACTGACCATTTTTGTTCTGTTGATAGCGGTTTGGACTATTTTCTGCTAACTGAATTAAGTCCTTCTCTGTCTTGCATTCTTCCCAGCCTGCTGTGTCCTTCCAAATCACAAAGAAGTCTGGGGTATAGCAGTGACGGTTACGCCTTCCATGCTTACTCAGATAAGTAATTTCAATTGGCGGAGGCTGGTCATAATACTCCAGCACATCCTCATCTTGTTCCAATTTATAAATGTGCGCCAGTTCGTTCCGGTGAGACTCAAACTGAATAGTAAACCCCATCTTGTGGCTAGGATATCGTCCAGTAACATTCTTACGACGACTTTGTAATTGACGGGAAGGTTCTGATGAGCGGATCTGGTCAATGAGACTTCGGGCTGAACCCGCAACTTTGCGCTCCTTGCACCAGTCATTAAAGTCTTTCTCACTGAGCATATGTATGACCTACTCATTTGAAATTGTTTAATCGTACCTCTACTGATTTTGTTTGCTCAACTCCTGTAAAAAATCTTATCAACTCACGGTTAAGATAGTTAGTATTTCGATCTCGGCGGGTAAGAGCTTACTTAATTATAAAAAAACTTTATTTACTTACTAGAGTCCAGTTTATACTTCCAGTTGTGACTTTAGTCCAACTTATGATTCTAATTCTACTTCTACGAGCTGATAGCGGATTTTTAAAATGGACATTTCAATCTCTAGCTTGGTCAAGTTATGCTTCCACATACATCCAACTTATGGGTAAAGTCACAGATGCTTCCAAGCTATAAGCAACTGGAATTAGATTTATGGGGCGACCTGACAACTGCACTTAAGGAACCAGAAGCCGCCGACATGGAGTTGCTTTGGCATTCTTTAGATCAGGCGATCGCATTTCAAGATAGCAATGAGCAGTTATTAGTGGCTGGAGATGCGATTGCTCAAATTGTTGAAGTTTACGTTAAACGCGCTAAAAGTATTTTAGATAGTTTGGAGGTGAACGATGATAGCGGCGAAGGTCCTGTTTTAGATGAGGATTTTTTATCGGGTTTGATGCGCCAGTCGATGTCAATTGATTTGTCGGACTTGATGGAAGAATTTACTTTTGATGATGTTGAGTCGAGTCCCGTTAGTATTGGTTCGCAAGTAGCGCTAATCGACCGCAAAGAAGCGAGGATGATCGCTCGTCAAGAACGGGCGAGAATGAGGAAAGCCTTGAAGGAGTTGGCAGAAAAAGAAAATATCCCCAAGTGGCAGCAGGCGATCGCGCTCTGGATTGAGCAGCATCACGGGAAAAAAGTTTCTCTAGAACAACTACAGCAAGCACTAGGTATGCCATTAGTTGAGGTTTGGTTAGGGCTGCTGCATTCACCTACGCCTTACCAGTGGGACGGGCAAGGGGAGTTTTATCGGGATGTGTGGGATTTGTGGATTAGCGATTGCTAAAGATACACTTAGATACAGTTGTAATAATGCATTTAACAAATACTTTAATTTATTTTGCAGTCGTTTACTAAATATTGTGGCTTTTAAAAATGCTGTAAACGTTACTATATCCAACTTCACTAATCTGATTGCTATGCTCCAGTTGCATATGGATTAGATCCTCAACCATCTCGTTCTCTCCACCCAGCGATACCCATTTCTATGTCTAAGAATATAAGTTTGTTTAATAAGTGGGATATTAATGAGATATTAAATTGAAAAATCAATTCACCCAGAAACTTATGGCAACCGAGCAAGAGCTTCAATCTCTTTTTAAGACCTTAGATGGCGATCAAGATGGCAAAGTCTCCATTAATGAGCTTTTTTTAAGTCCTAGCTTAAGTGCAATCATCTTATCTCCAAACAGGTATCAGTTTCAACATTCGGTACTGAATCACCTTTTTTATAGCCACTGCCTTCTTCTGACCAAAATATAAGGAATAGTAGCTTGTTAAAAATTGACAATATACGCAGTCGATTTAATGACTTAAAAAACAGAAAAATTCCACCACAGCAAGTGGAGGAAATGCGCCAGGGGTTAGTAGAAGAATCAAGCATAAGTATTACTTACCTTGTGTTAATTCTAGGTTCCTGTGTAATTGCTACATTGGGACTGCTTTCTAATAGTGTGGCTGTAATCATTGGTGCGATGATTATTGCTCCGTTAATGTTGCCAATTCGCGGGGTAGCATTTGGAGCATTAGAAGGCAATGTTATCCTTTTTCGTAAAGGTTTAACAGCAATATTGGTAGGAACTTTTCTGGCAATTACCTTAGCTTTGCTTATTGGTTATTTAGTAAGCCTTCCTGTGTTCGGTAGCGAAGTTATTAGCCGTTCAAAGCCCACTTTACTAGATTTAGGAATAGCGATTGCCGCCGGGGGAATTAGTGGTTTTGCTAAAGTACAGCCGAAGATTTCGGAAAGTTTAGCCGGAACTGCGATTGCCGTTGCTCTGATGCCACCAATTTGTGTTGTTGGTTTGGGTTTAGCTCAAGCTGATTGGTCGCTTAGTTTCGGCGCAACTCTCCTTTATTTGACCAATTTGCTGGGAATTACTCTGTCTTGTATGCTGACGTTTCTGATCGCGGGTTGCACTTCTGGTAAGCGCGCGCATAAAGCCCTTCTTTGGACGCTAGGTTTTACTGCTATACTCCTTGTTCCTTTAGGTGTGGGCTTTTTTCAATTAATTAGACAAGCTCAACTTGAAGCCAGTCTAAGACAAGCATTACTGAATCGAACGGTTACTTTGCAGAGGATGGTATTACTTAATAGTGATGTCAATTGGTTAACTAACCCGCCCCAAGTCCGTTTGAATGTTCGCACCAAAGAAGCTGTAACCCCTAAACAAGTAATGCTTTTAGAAGAATTTTTAGAAAAAGAAATAGGTCAAACATTTACCTTAATTTTTGAAGTTGGTCAAATTAAAGAAATTAGAAGAGAATCTCCAGATAGTTCTAACTTTTAATAGATGTTTTAAATTTAGTAATTTCGATCTAGCTGGTGTAAGATAGGAACGTATATTGCTGTATCTAGCGCATTACCAGATTTTGAAAGCCCTCTGGCAAGATCAGCAGTTAGTTGATTCAAGGCTAACGCGGCAGTACCTAGCTCAAACTTCCCATATTTTTGTGCAGGTCTAGTAGCCGTTTTTCACAGCAGTAGTAGCGATGGTAATGACTTCAGTTGCTGTTATTGGGTTAATTTACCGCGCTGTTCGCCCTAGAAGAATATACATTACTTGGAATGGACTGACGCTGGTGACCCTTTACATTGGTGGAATGTACGTTATTTATCGCAATTGAGAGCAGTCAAAAGTTGGAGCAAATTTTAAGTTTTATTAGCTTTAATACCGAAATCGGGCTAAAAATATTAGTTACTATAGCCTTCCTAATTGTACTTTGGCTGCTGCGTCGTATAGCTAAGGCTTTGATTAGGCAATCGCTACGCGATCGCTACAACGGGCGGATTTGGTTCTGGGTAGGGCAAGGATTAAATCTATTAACCGCCCTACTTTTGATATTGGGACTGCTAAAAAATTTGGTTTGACAATCCCAATCGACTCGCTACGGCGATCGGATTAGTAACAGCAGGTGTCGCTTTTGCTCTACAAAAAGTAATTGCGGCGATCGCGGGTTACTTTTTGATTTTGCGGGGTAACATTTTTAGTGTTGGCGATCGCGTTACGATGGGTGGCGTGCGTGGCGATGCGATCGCTCTAGGTTTTATCCATACCAAAATTATGGAAATGGGACAGCCTGTTTCGCTTCAAGATCCAACTTCTCCTAGTTGGGTCAAAAGCCGTCAATTTACTGGCAGAATTGTTACTGTCACTAATGACAAAATTTTTGAGCAGCCTGTTTACAACTATACCCAAGATTTTCCTTATCTTTGGGAAGAAATCAGCATTCCCATTGCTTACAGCGCCGATCGCGAACTTGCCGAACAAATTTTGTTAGAGTGTACCGCCCGTCATACGGAAAATATCAATCAGATGAGTCAGGAATCATTGCGGCTGATGCGCGATCGCTATTTTCTTCATACCACCGATTTGACACCAAAGGTTTACTATCGAATTACGAACAACTGGCTAGAACTAACTGTCCGTTTTGTTGTTAGAGAACATGGAATTCGCGATCTCAAAGATACTATTAGCCGCGACTTGCTCAAAGGTTTCGATGCGGTTGGAATTAAAATCGCCACGACGACTTACAATATTGTCGGATTTCCGCCACTCGAAATTGACAAGGGTGTTGACAATTTAAAAAATAATTCTCAGCATTAGTCCGCTTCAAGCGTTTAAATAAAATATTGTTTGGATTTGAACATCATCAACCTGATATAAGCTTTCTCCCAAGCGTTGATAATTATATTTTTCTGCTGTTTAGAAATGATATTTTCCTAACTGTAGGTAGATTTTTAATCTGGGTTTATCCATTAGTATTAGCATTGTTTTTTAGTAAAAATACGATTTTGATACTCGTAAAAATACACTTAGAAAAGTGTAAAAATCGCCCTTTTAAGTTCTAAGATTTAAAATTTAAATTACTGGTACTAGGATTAACGGCTATGGATATTCAGTCAGCAATAACAGCAGCATGGAATAAGATTGGAGGACTAATTCTGAGAATTATTTT
>Ga0181460_10062_pt1 | contig 11063 bp, 16 predicted proteins | sample InSIn3SAF170_FD_119808 | JGI IMG/M metagenome (GOLD analysis project Ga0181460, IMG submission 119808) | Clean room microbial communities from NASA Spacecraft Assembly Facility at Jet Propulsion Laboratory, Pasadena, California, USA -... ... | reverse complement strand
CAGACCCCTTTGAGAGAGAGTATCCTGTTGATCCATACCCCAAAAACTCCTTGGCAGGAGTTGATGATGAGCTGGAATTTATAGTAGTTGGATTTTCTGGAGGAGAGCTAAAAATAATAGAGCTTAAAAACCAAACAATAGCTACAAGGGGTGCGCTTAAGCAGCCAATTCCAACAAATAAATTATTTCTATCTTTTTTATATAGAAGCTCCAAGGTTTGCTCCCATGCTGGAGTTTTAGCTCCAATCTTTTGCCCTACCACACTCATGGACTTAATTGATTCAACGTTTATACCAAGTCTAATCATGTCTTTACGGATGGCCACAGTTGATTCCTTTTGCATTAGCTCTTGATCCGATTCAAGAATTACTTTCAGGAAGCCAGCTCTTCGACTAACCTTTACGTTAGTTCCTTTTTGTCGGAATGAGAGATTGAGTACATTTTCTATTTGTCCTGGATCTCCTTCCTTTGTAACTGAGAAGGGTACATCACTGTCTAAATAGAAATTTGTTTTTCTCAACGAAACTTCTGAACCTGCTTCTTTAAATCTTTTTTGTTCGGTTTCTGCATCCTGTTTAGTAATTTTCATTTTTACTACAACAGGAAGAGAACTAATAAGCTGTTCAGCTTGTGCTTCTGTCAATTTTGTTTGTTTTAGTTCTTTGGAAATTTCTTGTAAGCTTGCTACTTTTGCTACGTTTATAACTCTTTTAAATACTTCAGCGATTTCTTTTGAACTAGGCGTTGTTAGTACGCTGATAACTTTCTTTTTTTGATGAACATCAATATTTTCTAAGTAAACGTCATAGGCGGGTTGTAGCAAATTTTTGAACTCTAAACTTTTACTTTTTGTTATTCTTCCTGAAACGGTAATAGTTTCTATATCTTTTACTCTCAATTCAGTTAATTTATTTTTGATAATCTCATTCAGCTCTAAATAATCTACATAGTTGTTATCTTCTCTATCGAGCAAGATTGTTAATTGTTCTTTTATTCGCTTAATTTGAACTAATACTTTATGATGATTCAGAGCATTCTGTATAACTTGTTGAATTTCAAGGTCAGTATAGGAAGTCTCTGATAAAAACTCTACTTCTGCTTCCATAGTGGGTAACGTCGCCGAAGAGGATATCACCACATCTCCGCCTATTTGTTGCCTATTAAACTCAGCTATATTAGTAGACCCAGACTTTAGGTTGAGGACAAGAATTCGCTGCCATGTATTTTTGTCTGTTATAGCTAAAAACCTACGTCCATCACAAAGTTCACAAGAAAAGCAGACTTCGGTTTTATTACCGCCTGAAAGTATGCCAGCAAGTCCACCTATCACTAGACCAAGACCCCCTGTAAGAACCCCTCCAGCAATTGCACCTACAAAACCCCAGCCAGCACTGCCAGCCAATTTTTTTAACTTATCCTGTGTTTGTATTTCGGCACTTACAAGCCTTTCTAGATCAACAGAACTGGTACTCCAAGTGCGGAACATCTTACTGAGTTATAAATCTTTTGGTTTCAACCCCGTCTTCTTGGCAATACGAGCCAGCATTTTCGGTCCAATCTCATCCCCGTCGTGGAATGCAAACACCACATCAGCCCAGCCTTCACGCTCAAGGATTTTGTGGGAAGAAGCTGTTTCGCGTTTGATAGTCCAACCAATACTTAACAGAGCAGCAAGCACCCGCTTTACTTTGCTAGAAGACCACTGGCTCATAGAGCAAGACCCTCACTTGAGGGCGTGAGTTTGTAGCGAAAAAATGTCACTATCTTTGGAGTGACTTCGCCGTGCTCTATTCGCTCTGCCAGTACACGCAACGCTAAAGCAATTGCTTTATCAATTGCTTCTTGCTCTGTCTGCCCATATACCAACACTCCAAGTAACTCAACTACCTCAGCAATCCATCGCCCGTCGTCCTCAATTTCAGTCTCTAAATTGAATGTTTGCACTGACCCTTGCTTCACTATCGGGATTAGTTCCTCAATGGATAAATCGGTTTCACTCTGTGGGTTAGTCATAAAAGCTGCCTTTATTCCTAATCTACTTTCATTGTTGCGGGGGACACACCCCCGCACTAATTAATTAATCCAACTCAACTTTCAATTGCACGGAGAGCGCCTTAACCTCGTCTAGAGCAAGGTCTATCCCGTGAGAAATCGCTGTCAACAGAAAGTCCTCATGGTCTGGATGTTCAGTCGCAAGCTGAATCAGTTTCAGTTGATGTGTCAACCGCTCTAATCGGGTCGCTATGTTCGGATCAGAAGAGTAATCACTCATCTTCTTCCACCTCCCAGCTGCGGCGCTCCCAGTGACCATCAGCTACCTCCTCGACCTCAATCCATAGACGATCCAAACAATCGCTAATGTATCGAGCGAAAGCGTCATCTCCAAGCGCAGAACATTTATCACCTGTATTTGAGTACGACAGCGAACGAAAGAGAACTTCCATGAGGAAGTGCAATCTCATTGTTTCCAAAATCCAGTGGTTGACGAACTTCTTGGGCAGCAAGACCTTGGGCAAGTTTTCTTCAGAGCGATCGCTCATGGCAATTCCCTCCCCTGCGTCTCAGCTTCCTGCGCTGCGGCAGCGAGTAAGCTGGCAACTGTTTTCCAGGTTTGCCGTATTTCAGGAGACTCATCAACGTTCTCCTGATTTGCATAATCTGACAGACCTTGAAGGACATCGGAGAAGTGAAGCCCCTGCTCCTGCTGAACAATGGCGACCACTTCACCCATAACGTGCATCAAGCCTAACCGTCGCAGCCGAGCCAGTAGGAGCCGCAGCCCAATTGCTGTAAGCGCAAATCCTTGGGTTGACTTCATGCCGCCTCCTTCTGGGATTGGAAGTTAGGAGTTAGCACTGCGAATTCTGTACAAACCTCGGTAACGGAGTCAACCGACGATATCACGCGCGTCGCCTGCTGCTGCCGCTCAAGCTCTCTCCACTTCTGCATCGGATCACCTGAAATGTCTAGCTTCCTACCACTGGCAAGAAATGCTTTCCAGTTAGCCGCAGCGCCCTTGGCTCCAATTGGGTTAGAGCTATATGCTGGCATCGAGATGAGAGGAATCCGATTCTTCCCCTCACTCTCGGTTGTGAACGTGCTCAAGCATGAATCGGTGCTGCGGACAACAGTAGCTTTATTCCATGCGTCAACAATCGCCGCCGTTGCTTCCAGTTCCGTGTTGTAGCGATGGCGAGCGCGTCCGTACTTTGGGAAAGCTAGCCACTTGCTATCTAGTGGCGAACAGCAGAAAGTACCTATAATCGCCATTCTCTTCCAAACACGGTATGTGGGGTAAGGTTGGTTGCCATCGCTGTCAACTTTAATATCGTCATCTGTCAGTTCAGCCTGCTCTAAAAGAGCTGCGCGGATAGCTTTAAAGGTTTCAACGTGCAATGGGATGGCTCTGTTATCCGTGAGCTTGACCCATACTATGTCGTGGGAGATGCCGATAGTTTCAATTTCCGAAGCGCTGACTTCCCGTTGTGCGTCCCAGCTAAGGACATCGGCGATGATTTTGCGGTCTGCCACAGTGAGTGGAGAGCGATCAACCCGACTTGCGATCGCTTTTGATTCAGTTGAAAGCATTGATATAATTCCTTTATCGAGTTTTCGAGTAGAGAAGCGCTTTAGTTTTCCAGACCGGGCGCTTTTTCTATATCTATTGTCCGCTAGTTAACTACGCTTGTCAACTAACTAGGTTGCATAACACGCTAGTTAACTGATATTGTTGTAGCAGTAATATATTGCTATGGACATGAAGCAACTTCGAGAAAAAGTGGGACTAAGGTCGGTAGATGTGGCATCCAAATTAGGAATTGCTGAGTCTACCGTCCGAAACTGGGATACAGGCAGGCACTCCCCCCGACTACCGATTGAAGAGGTGCCGAAGTTTTTAGAGGTTTATCAATGCACGCTTGAGGAAGCGATCAAGGCAGCCCAAAACAGTAGGCGGAAGTTTGATACTTCACAGGTTGCCTCAGATAGTAGCGATCGCCCCGAAGTTGAAGTGAGAGGTACAGCATGACTAATGGAAGCAATGATCGCCTCGACAAGATAGAGGCATTGCTAGAGCGCTCTATTGTTGCCAGCGACGAGCGCATGACACGATTGGAGCAGTCAACGGCAGCCAGCGATGGGCGTTTGACTCGGATGGAGAATCTGGTCGAGTTGAATCGCCGAGAGAGCAATGAGCGCTTGACCCGCATTGAGTCAGGGTTAGAACGCCTTGAGCAAGCAGTCCGTTCAAATAATCGTTTCTTAGAATCGTTCAGCACAGATATCAGACGCTACGTTGACACTATGAACAACTTGGCGACTCGGATTGATGGCATCGTTGCCACAAATAACCAAGATCGACAAGAAGCTAACTCGCGGCTGGCTACAATCCAGCGCCAGGTGTCTGCGATCGCCAAGCATTTGGGAGTGGGTAACTATTGAGTCACATCGATTACGCATCCATGACGCTCTTCTGAAGCGAAACGGTACTTCTTAGAACATCGTGATGACCAGGAAGCCTTTTACACCTATATGGACAAGCTTCGAGTATCTGGACGAGCTATTGTGATTGACCCAACAGACCCGGATTCAGAACTAAAAGCGATTGCTCAAATTCAGGAACGTTTAGGGCAAACAAATGACCCACTTTAATGGCAATCGTCTCGACCGGAATTTAAAAAATGCAAAATTCTTATAACTTTGTTGCTAAACGAATTTATCCGAGTGATGAAGGCTTGCAGATGGAATTTGGAACAGAAGCTGAAGCATTGAGCTTTTATGAAGACGGCTTGAGTAGAGGTATTACTAATAACGAACTTCGCGGACTAACAGTCATTAAAAAGTTTAAAACCCGCTCAAAAACATATCTTGACTAGAGGAATCAATGACAGAAGCTAAATCAGAAATCACGCTTAAGTTCAACGAACTGCCTGAAGCCAAACCAGTAGAAAACAAGAAAGTTGAAATTACCCTAACCGACCAAAATGGAGTAATCTTCACTACCCTAATCAATGCCAAGAGTTGGCGTAAAGCTGAGGCTGATGCAGCAGCCTTTACTGAGTGGGGCGGAGCAATAAGCGGCAAACTGGGTCAAGCTACAGAAAATGGCTTTCAAGTAGTTGATGCTGGCATCAAGGTTTTTGAGAAGAAGGCTAAGGAACCGCAGCCAGAAGTTAGCACTAATAGTGCTGATGCAATGCCCGTTTCATAATTCAAAATCTTCTTAAAAAGGTGAAGGGAAGCCGAGTTTATATTTTGCTTAGTTAACAAATCTATTACGTAATTCCGTAACAGGGGTAATTGTTGCGGAAATTATTTAGATATTTTTCACCGAGCTTTGACCGAGCTTTGACCGAGCTTTGACTTGTTAAAAGAGAAAATTACGGAATTCCGTAAGGTATTTTTTGCTCCTGAGTAGGGAGCCGAATTATTTAACAACACCTTTCGTAACAAATGCCAAATTGTTTGTTTTCTGCTATTATTTTTGAGGCGAGGTGCATTTGCATTCTCGTCGCAACAATTTTTCAAACACAACAAAAGACCCCAGCTCTACAACAGAGTTTCTTTAATGAGGGGGTCTTTTTTGCGTTTAAGGAGAGAACGTCTGAGCTACGTGATCGCCATGATCAAAAACAATATCAAACTAAGGAAAAATGACGGATCTTGTGCCAGATACTTGGGACAGCGCGGTGACAAAAATTCTCACCCAAAAATACTATGCCTGTGTTCCTTACGAACCAAATCTTGGGCAGCGACAACATATTCAGACGCACGTTTTAGTGTGGAAAATTGCTCTGATTCAAATGCTCAAAATAGAAGAGGAAATAAAGGGGAAGTTAAAGCTCCCCTTTACACCCCAATTAGTTGAACTCCTAAAGCCGCACGCGAAGCACCTGCACAGCATTTATGTATTGTGCAAGGAATGTCACATGGGACAGCCTTTTTTAAGTTATGAACTCCCCTACAAACACGGTTTTGAGTGGTTACACCTGATTTATAAAGAATTAATCAACGAAGGAATAACAGATGTTTTACACCCTTCTACACAATCGTCAAGTGCTGATAGAAAAAAGCTTTTAGATAACGGCGAAATAAAGCGGCACACACTTCGAGAGCTTAATGACAATTGTACAATGGTTGCAAACTATGAGAACCCTTTTAGGGAAAACCCAGGATTACATAACTTATCCAGCCTCCTGGACGCGGCGATTTTATTAGCCGAATCTCGTCCATCCTTTAACAACCGTTATTTCAAACCATATATAAAATCTTGGAGGGCAATGCTCAAATCAATGGAATCCCCAAGATTTACGAGGCACTTCGTAAAGGAGGGGGAATTGCACTGTCAAAGCGGTTCGGGGAGACGAGTACGAAATATAACCAAAGAAAGCCAACCGCGAAAACCACTATTAGGTAAGGGTTCCAAGACTTACCAGCAACTTTTTAAAAAGCATTAAAACTCATGCTTAGATGAACTAGAAGGAAAACAGCTTTTAGGCGCATTTATGCCCAACTTTTTAACCCAAATTCAATCACTCGAAACCAGCACCCCACAACCTGCACAGACTCGGCTCGAACCGCGCAGGGCGAGACGACAGAAAGCTAGGGACGCTGTGAAGAGTGTCAAAAAGACGGGTTAATGTTCGATAATTTTTTAGGGCTATGAGTGCTGCCTGAAGTTTGGCGACTAAGGAGCAGCACCCCGCCCCCACCAACGAAACACCCACTGAGGCTAAGAACTTACAGTGGGCATCTCTATGATATGAAACCTGACTTTAATTCTACATCAACACAGAGTCGGATCTACTGCTTGACCTCTGTAATTGACTCACTGCAAGCTTTTCAAAATTTCAAGCCCGACATTAGAGCAGCCGCGATCGCCCTTCGCGCTTCTGAACTAGGCATCAACAGCCTGCACTTCTATGTGATCGCCCTTCACGCTGGTTTGGAGGTAGCACGATGAATCGCTTAGAGACATTCGATATTCGCAATTTTCAATCTGGCCTCAACATTCTCAAGGAAGAAAGCACCCAGCTAGTCTGCGAATGCCCGGTCTGTGGTGGGCATCGTCTAACAATCAATAAAAAGAATGGTGCTTATCAATGTTGGTCTGGCGACTGTGCTGTAAAAGATATTCGGGAAGCTCTAGCACCTTGGGATGAGATACAAGGCGATCAAGTAAATCGCTGTATTACTACTGCTACTCGTTCTAAAACTAGCAAGTTAACGTTGCACGAGCCGATTCTAGTAGCAGAGGCTAACTCTTTAGCAAGGCTGCCCTACAACGCAGACATTCCCCAAAAACAGCGACGGCTTGACTCAGAGCGGGGTGAAGTTTGGGAAATTCAGTATCCATATTCTGATACTCAATGGGTGCAACGAACCGAATGGGCAGACCCAGGCAAGGCTAAGGGACGGGACAAAAAGACATTACCGTACCAGGTTACTAGCGAGGGTGAGATTAAGTGCAGCAAGGGCGATAAACCTTGGACACCTTACCGCTTCAATGAAGTAGAGAAATATGGGTCGGGTTCGTGGGTAATCTTTTCAGAGGGTGAGAAGTGTGTTGAATGTGGACGTTGGCTTGGGCTAGTTAGCCTTACCCTTCAAGGTGGCAGCTGGACTGACGTTGCGATCAAGAGCGCGATGCTCCAGATGAAACGAGCGGGTGTTGCTGGAGTAGCTTACCTCCCAGACTATGACGATGCTGGAAGGAAGAAAGCTAAGAAAGTTGCGATTGCAGCTGCCAAGACTGGAATGCCATTGCTTACCATTGAACCACTAGCACTCTGGGAAGATATGCCCGAAGCTGGGGATATAGCAGATTGGGTGAAATGGGGTAAAGCGCAAGGTATGGAGCGTGACGATTTTATCGCCAGGTTAGAAGAGGAAATTCACGCGGCAGCTGCTCTTTCCATTGAAGAGCAGAAGCAGAACGATCCAGATGAGCGGCTAAGGCTAGATTTACACGCACTCTTAAAGGAATCTGACCCAATCAAGCGGATGCGGCGACGAGCTGAGATTGCTTCGCATTATCGGCTGAAGACATCCGACATCCAAGAAGCGCTTAAACATCTTGAGGGATTAACCAGAACAGAGGAATCACACTGCTGGTCGCTAGGTGAACTATTTGACCTTCCTCAGACTGGGATTGACTATTTAATTCCAGGAATGCTGCCAGCTGGCGAGACAGTGTTACTCGTCGCAGATCCAAAATCAGGTAAAACCCTACTCGCCTACGATGCTGCCTTCGCTGTAGCAACTGGCGAAGATACCTTTTTAGGTGAAACAACAAAACAAGGCAAGGTGCTGATAATCCAGTGCGACGAATCACGAAGCACGGCTATAGGTCGGTTGATTAAACGGGGCTTTCGTCAAGAGGATACTGATAATGTGCAGTTTATGGATGCCTTTAGTATTTCTCAGTTGTTATTACTAGAAGAGCGGCTAGAGACATTTAGACCGAGCCTGGTCATCATTGACTCACTGCGGCGCATTAATGCAGGTCGGGAAGTTTCAGAAAATTCAGCAGAGTTTACGGATACGCTCTACCAGCTAAAAGAACTGCTAACCCGTTACGGAGCGGCTGGTATTGTGATTCACCACAGCAATAAGAGTAACGATGCTGTTGGCGTTGGTCGGGTTCGGGGCAGCAGTGCGATCGCTGGTGCGGTTTGGGGTGTATGGCAACTTGACCATATTCCAAAACGTGACCCCAATAATAAAAAGCGGCTCATTATTGACCCAAAAGACCCAGCACGAATTCTCAGTATCACGGCACGGGATATAGAGGGACAGCGCCTCAAGATTGAACTTGACCCTGACCGCAATCAATGGAATAACTTGGGCGAGGAAGGAGCAGTAGAAGAGGCAAGCGATCGCGCTGCTCAGACAGATTTAATCTTGAACCTGCTTAAACCTATAGCACCAGTTGGACTTGAGGCAGCAGAACTAAACGAAAAACTTACCTTGGGCAGAGGCATCTATTCAGTTCTCCACAGGTTGCTCGGCAAGGGTATTATTGGCTCCCGTCCATCATCTATTGATAAGCGACGCACAGTTTATTACTACCCCTCTGACACGAATAAAGACCCTAGTGAAAAAAAGGGGGACACTCCCCCCCCCCCCCACCTAGTGTTCTAGATGTGATCGAATACTCTGAAACCTTTACTATGCCTAACTTACAGAGGTCGATCACAGATCGATCACAAATCGATCACACATTGATCACAAATGTAGAAAAAGAAGTGATGCGATCGCACTCTAACCCAGTCACAGTAAATTCTCCAGAGGTCGATCACATCTCTGCAACAGAAGGGGGGGGAGTGGGTGTCAATCAACCGCAAAGTGCCAAAGTACCCGAACTAAAAACACCCTTTGTAAAGAAAGAAATACCGTGTGTCAATCAACCGCAAAGTGCCAAAGCACCCGAACCGTTTAAGGTGGGCGATCGCGTCATTTGGGATAGCTGCCCTGGTTTCTGCACTGATCAAAATCCTTTCTTAATCACGGCGATTGAGGGGGACTGTGCAATGTTGGACTTCATCGAAAATCCTGTTTTGTTAACCGCTTTAAGGTTCGAGCAGGAGGAAAACCATGAGTAAATCAAAAAACAAATTATCTGCTCAAGAACAGCGCGATCGCACTCGTTTAGAGCAGGTTGTTACTCAAAGTATCCAGGTAGCTCAAGAACAGTTATTAGAAATCGAGCGAATTGGGATTTGGCGCTCAACCCATAAAAGCTTTGAGGAGTATTGCTTTCAAAGGTTTGGATTTGACCCCTTCAACCTAGATGCCGAATCATTGATCCAATTAGTAGATAGGCTATCGGGCGATAGCGCGTCTTTAATGAGGTCGGAGGACGATGAGCCATGAATGCTAATGCCTCCGTTATTAGGGTGCAAAATTCCAGTCCTTTTTTGCACCCTAACAGCCAAATCACTCCGAAAGATGTTGCCCCTCATGCTTATCTGTGGAATTCTGACCAGTTAAACGAGATGCTAGCAATCATCAATGGATTGCTAGATGCCCAAGGGACTCAGTATAACGGCGACGTTGCTAAAGTTCCCAAAAATAAACGTGGGCAACCAGCGGGAAGCGGTTATTTTGAAAGTAAGCTTATTCGTGGCTATGGGCCCTATCTTTATTTGCGCTATTGGCAAAGCGGTCATCGTCGCTCAGTTTATTTAGGCAAGGCGAATGAGGAAACAATGATGCAGATGGAGTGCAATGTGTGAAGACCATCTAGATTTAGCCAAGCGCAGCCCTCACTGCCTCAACCGCACGTATTTCCTGAACGGCGAATATATCAGCAAAATTCGTTGCCTGCGCTGCCCACTGTGTAATTCACGCCTTCAAAGTCATCCGAGTTTATTGGTTGGTGTAGAGGCTTGCGGTAGTTGTGAGTACAAGCGCCAAGTATTTACTGATGAGGAATTAATGCAGTTAATACCAATAGGAAATGAGTATAAGTAGAAATGCGGCTTGTCAAAAAGCAGCTTGTAACAGTGCATCGAGAATGAAATCAAACGAGGTTAACGATTGGACTTGCTTTGCACTTAACTGTTTGAGTTCCTGACTTACTCGTTGTCTAAGAGCATCGAGAGAAGGAAAATTCTCCCCCTTCCATAAGCCCTTCAAAAACTGCCAGACCCGCTCAATCGGATTCAGTTCTGGGCAATGGGCAGGTTGAAAAATGGGAATGATGTTCTCCGACCACTCGATGGCTTGAGCACGATGAGCGGGTGCTCTATCTAATTGCATGACCGCCACAGTTGAACCTAATTGGGCTGAAAGGTCATTGAGAAATGCCTGAAAGTTTTCGCTGTTCAGTTTGCTGTACTCCCTCGTCCACTGCCAACCTGCGAGTGGTTCGACCACGCCATACACCCAAAACGCTTCTCGAGGCCACTGTACTTTCGCTTTCGGCTTGAACCCAATGCTTGTAATCACTCGCTTGGTTTCTGTTTTACGCCCGATGCGAGTCTCATCCTGGGCAAGGTAACGCAACTGGTCAATCCCCAAAATTGCCTCTAACTCCATTAACACGCTTGTGAAGTTTTTTT
>Ga0181460_10060_pt1 | contig 11210 bp, 10 predicted proteins | sample InSIn3SAF170_FD_119808 | JGI IMG/M metagenome (GOLD analysis project Ga0181460, IMG submission 119808) | Clean room microbial communities from NASA Spacecraft Assembly Facility at Jet Propulsion Laboratory, Pasadena, California, USA -... ... | reverse complement strand
AATGACCCTCACTCACTGACTCACCTAAGTCACGCGTCCTGTACCTTATTCCCGTCCTGTGCCGTCCCGTACCGGCGGATGTGGCATGTGATGAAGGTGAACGGGTATGCAGGTGAACGGGTATCATTTCCTTTTCCTTCGTCTTGGCCAGTGTGAATCTGGACCCCTCTCGGAAGATGTGGGCTATCGATCAGTCACTATTCGGCAAGCATAAGAAACCTTCCAATACGGACGGAGACCTGGGATATTATTGATTGATACCCGTCGATTGAGAGAAGGAGAGAGATTTATGACTGATCATTATATATGTCATTTCATACATGACCAGAGAGATGTGAGTGAGAGAAGGTCCGGATGGAAGAAGTTCACAATTCGATCTCTCAAAATAGCATAATGACATATATAATATATGCATGATCTGCTAAAGCGTAATTACCTATCTCATTCAGGCAGGGAGATCGTCATGAATTCGATCATGACCGTAATGACATATATAATATATGAATATGAAGGCTGCCGGCATTCGAAAGGCCCTATATTCTTTAGGGGTCGCTCACTCATTCATATGGGTGAGGGTTCTTTTCACCTTTCCCTTAGGAAATTGATTTCCATGATGATGAGTGCTACTTTGACACTATGTCCTGGGCCCCGTAGGTCACCGAATGAACACGCCCAGGCTATATGCCCAGTAGGGGGCCAGGGATGCGTCTTTCACACTTACCAATATTCCCTCTCCGTATAGTCGAGTGTGCTAACGCACCCATGAATCGATCAATCAGGACTGAAACTTGTCCGTGATTCCAGTCATTATTTATATACCCCGACTCCTGGCTTGAAGCAAGGCACGTGTGGGCATAACAAAGGTTGGGTAAGCAAGGCACTCCGTGTAGGTTGGTTAATTCCAGCTGTAAATAGAAGTTCTATAGCAGTACCCAGTGGATTAATTAATCAAGTGTATAGGGAGTTATAGGTCTGAAGGTGGGTAACTATCCGTAGCAAGCAGTATAAGTAGGAGCAGATCCATAGCAGTACCCAGAAGGTGATATGTGGTACCCAGAAGAATTCATAAGGCAAGGGATTTATATGGTGAATAGCGAGAGTGTCGTGTCTACTCACGATTCCTGGCTAAATGAATTGGTTTATAAGGGATAAAGCTTCCTCCGTCCATCCATATCCTGGGGTGAAGACAGTAAGAAAGAGAAGGGCAAGGTTGATCCCGTTACTACAAGAGAAGTCTATAGCAGCAGTACCCACTCATTTGACTAAGTGATTCATTAAGCAAGTAGGGCTACCAGGTCTAGGTATTCAGGTGGGTTAGTTTGGAAAGCAAGGTAGGTGTTCCCAATTTGGTTTGCTTACCGATGGAAGTGGTTACCAACAATGGTTACACAATTCAGGTTCGATGAAGTTACTTGCATGCATCAGGTAGGTACAATGCATGTCGAGTTAGATGTTTATGCCGATTGGCGTTGGCAATAAATAGCGATGGAAATGAGCAATTAACGATGGAAATAGCGTTGGCAAGGGCAGATATACACATGAAACTTTCTGTTTACCTGCCCAGCTCGTTCTATCCGACTACCCAAGTACAACATGCCATACGCATTTCCTCTTGCCCCTTTCTGTCAGCCCGAAACAGACTACACTGGTACGGGGGGCCCCGATGCTAAACATTATCTCAGCAGCTTAGAGCTTGGTTACACAAATGATGTTATTCGATGAGGGATGATGATTGCTACCGCGAAGCAATGATCGCTACCGCTTGCCCCATTATTTGGATCGCTACCGCTCGATACAACATCATACGCCCCGCATTAGGAACGATACCGCTCGATACCCGCGATCACACGGATTTACATAGCGACGAGAAAGACACCGGTGCACGCTGCTACGATACACATTTTGCGATTCCCAATAGCCACACGTATCCCCACGAACATAGCGAATTTGACCATCTACGTTCTTATTCTTACTTATTCCGACGCGGTGGACAGTGAATCGTCCGCCCGTTGTACCGTCCCCCTGAATACGCGATCAATCGAATCAATGAGTTACTATCTGGTCGGTGCCACCTCTCTCTTACAGGCACTTCCTTCCTAGCGTGAATGAACTATGTTTCTGGGGATGATTCCAAACAGGTGCCATCGTAAGTAACGCATTCTGAATCAAACCGAGTCACTTCAGCTCCGTAGGGTGAGTTGGAGGTTCGAGGGTCGAGATCGAGGCGGGGAGGTACTCGAAATATATACTATAACCATATGGAGCCTTGGTAATGTGGTTACCTGAGTGGGCTAGATGGAGGGAATGAACATGCGTTATATATGATTATTAACTGCTTTAAGTTAATATTACATTCAGAAATAGCCCCACATAGCAGAGATACATAGCTCCCCTACCAGCCAGACATAGAAGATCTCCCACCACGTAGCACCAGCCCCACAGCCCACATTGCAGCAGCCATACGCAACAGGCAGAGAGGGAGGGACAACATAGCTGATTTACACGGAGACCACCCGACATAGCCAGTAATAGCTACCGGGCATAGCCAGTTGTAATTGCTTCAAGGTGCGGTCATTGTCTAGAGACGGGAGGCCTAGCCGCCTTGACAGTCAGAGCTAGATAGCTCCTATTCAGATCCGTAGACTGTCAGAAATATGTATAAGCAATATATGCCTGGTATGCTATCTGTTTCTGTGAGCTATGGGAGTAAGGCTATGATAGAAAGAGGTAAGGGTAAGAGGTAAGAGGGCCTTCCGTAGGTTCTTTGTAGAGGTCGAGAGAGAGGTTGCGTCAATGTAATGTAGAGGTTCGAAGAATAGGTTCTAGGTTCAATTTGTTTGTATGACCGTCCCAAACCAAATAGCCGCCTAGTCCATAAACCCACCAGTCCAGCAATGACTGTTTCCATCCCAGCTAGGAATCGAGATGCGTGGGGAATATATAGGGTTTTATTGCTTGCTCTTCCCGTTCCGTCAAGCGCTTTATTGAGACGAAGGGAGCCGGCGCTTGTAAGACTGTGATACTTACTACGAGTGATACTTTGAATGGTACTAATCCTACCTACAACCAATCTATACAAGCTATCTAGCCCTACAAGCTACCTATACATCCTATCACCCACACAACAATACATACCCATCGAAAGAGAACTCACCTGACAAGCTAGACTGATCCCAATGAATTAACCATACAAGCTAGATAGACTTAACTAGCCATACATCCCTGCTAGTTAACCCCAGAACCCTACCCATCAATCATACAAGCTATCTAACCCCCTACCCAGAGGATATGAGACCGAGATAGCTACTGATGAGACCAGCTAGCTACCCAATCAACCAGACATACACTTAGCATACACTTAGGTACAGGGACAGCTAAAGGTACAGATACAAGTAATAAAGGTACAGCTAGAGGTGGGACAGCTACAGCTGAAACAAGGAGAAGGACAGCTATTAGAGGTACTGATTACAGCTCATATACCGACTGATATTGCTACAGGTACAGCAGCTATCATACCCAGCTAACTCAACCAATCAGACAGACTCTATAGACTAGACCGAAGCTAACCTAGCCCTATTGTTTGTTCTCAGAGCTATTGGTGTACGAGAGAAGCAGTAGACGGTGAGATAGCTTGGTTGAAGGCTATAATGGTGAGATAGCAAGCGCTAGAAGTAGGTGAGGGTGGGATAGCTAGCGGAGGTCTTAGCCTAGTCTGTACAGTAAGCCCTTGTTGTACACTTGCTTTAGTCTTAAGCTGCTGTATAGAAGCTGCTGTATAGACGAACTCCTATACTTTGTACTAGCCATAGAGTCTCACTATTAGCTTAGAGTTGATCTTTGCCAAGTGCCTTAAGCCAGTGAACTAACCAGTCTTATTAGGTGAACTAACTCTGTGTAAGCTTCGGAGAGTAAGATCTATATCGGAGAAGAAGAGGTCAATTTACCTATCATTAGATGCAGATATTAGTAAGTTAACATACCATTCTGTGGTAGCTTCGTAGAGGAAGATCTAATGGAGAGAAAGAGAATTCAGAGAGAAAGAGAATTCAGAGAGAAAGATTCTCATTAAAGCGGGAGATAAATATGAATATGAACTATGAACAGATATGAATTGATGTATAGATTGATTCCCAACGCTACCTTTTCTTCTTTGGCCACTTTTATGTACTGAATTTACCCCTTATCTTGAGCTGGTGGGCAACTACTACCACCAATAGAGAAACCACCTTATATTACTTCAATTCCACTTATTGTAAGGTCGGGTTCAGACTCTATATCATCTTGACCATGCCACCTTTTCATCGGACCCATGAAATGGATTTTATTATTAATGAAACATGACATTTTGAGAACCGGACAGACCTTACCAAACCCCCAAACCCCCCGTCTTATATATATAAAATCGCATCTCTGAACGACTCTTCACCGGAACAACTTGAGAGAAGCTCTTCAGCTATTTGGTATCCAATCCAAAAGGGAGGGGAATACTGGCTTCCACGTGAGAGGATTTTGTCACGTCTTTCACGATGGAGGAGGGGAGCGGGTAAACCGGTGTCCAACTTTGCCATGCATCTAGATAAAATTACCAATGAACAAGCGGGTCAACCTCCTTTCTTTGGATATATTTACAGAGATGAACTATACCAAATTCCATCCCTTGGAAGAATCAATCTCTCTCGTAAGGTGATAGCTATGTCGCAATAGCTTAGATAGCAATAGGTAACTGTACTAGGCGCAGTAGTGGAAGGAAATATTAGTAGTGTATAGGTTGGTTGGATAGGTAGTGAAAGTAGCAGTAGTGGAAGGATAGAGGGCTATGGCTTGGCAGGTTAGTTCGCATGGTTCGATGGCTATAGTAGCATTGATGGTTAGCGATGGCTGCTATTAGCGATGGCTCGATTGCTTGGCTGTATGGTTCATCAGCCAATCTAGGTAGGCAGGCTAATGATGACTTGGATGTGGAGATTGGTTCGATGGCTATGGCGTTGGTTAGATGGCTCGGATGGTTCAATTAGTTTTCGATAATTGCTGTAAGGGTTGCAACCCTATATTCGGTGATCTATTGCTTTGGTTTAGCCCCAGTGCTAGTCTAAGTCCAAGTGTTTAGCAGCCCCAGGGAGTATAGCAGTAGGAGGATCCAGCCCATGAGCAGCACGAGGTCCGGGATGATGGCCAAATAGCAGCACGAGGTATAGAGAAACTCAACTAGCACGAGTCACGGTTGACAAGGACCCGGAGGGCGCTTTCCTGTAATCAGGGAAGGTAAATCATCCCTTTCTCTAACCCAGGTTCGTTCAATCAATCATTCTATGTAGGCCGGTAAGGTTGCTTGGGTTAGTTCATTACTTGCTTTACTTGACCAACTGTACAGGGCCAAAAGAGTATGGTTTGCTAGCCTTGGTTCGTTCGATGGCTGGGATGGATGTCTTGGGATGTCTGGTATGGCTTGGGCAGATGGGATCGCTTGCTTGCTGGATGGAGTGGCTGGGATGGCTGGATAGCTAAGTACATAGAATGCTCTCCCACACGATGATCCGTTATTAAACATACCGCCATACGATGGACGCTCCTCGATCTCTCTTTGGTTGATCGAGTGGCTTTTCGCTCCTCGATCTCTCTTTGGTTGATCGAGTGGCTTTTCGCTCCTCGATCTCTCTTTGGTTGATCGAGTGGCTTTTCGCTCCTCGATCTCTCTTTGGTTGATCGAGTGGCTTTTCGCTCCTCGATCCGATCAATGCAAGCTAGTATGCACGGTTCACGGCCCGCGAGCTTATCTCTTTCCCATCCCTTTGTCGGCGAACCAACCCTAATCTTTCGATGAACGAAGGAAGATTGACCGATACGGGAACGAGGGAATCGTGAAAGCCGAGGAACTCACAATCCGAGGACTGACCAGATACAAGCCAACTCGGGATCCGATCAATATTTACTTCTGGATCATTTGGTTTGGGAAAAGTGTGCTGCAAGCCGAGAGAACACTATCCTGCTTTCCCAATCCAGCTATCCGGAACCTTGCAGAGAAAGATGAGTACGGGAATCGGTGTGAGCGAGGCCATTTCTGGTTGTTGTGGGCCGCGAGTTCCGACCCCTCCTCTTTCTCGATGGTAGACACAGAGAACAAGCACGGATTACGGAAATAAGTGGACTGCTATCTCTAGATAACCTATTGTTGGGCGACTCTTATATGTAATATGCTGTATCTGGAACATACAGGATGTGCTGTAGCCAAAAGAGGCCTCCCGGTTTAGTTTAGGAATGGCACCAGGGAGGGTAAAGACTGCTGTAAGGCATGTCCAAACTGCTGAGTGTATGGCGGGGGTTTTCGCTGCAACTGCTAGAAAGATGGTGTCTGCGCTGGATGGTGGTGCTGGACCATTGCTACTGCTCCTGTGGAGACTAAAAACCCTGTGATCAACGTTTTTGCTAAGTTGAAACCCGCCGTGAGAGTTGAGTGGCTGATGAAGGTTGCCAGACATGTGAGAGATGGTGGTAACAGAGCTGCGGGTTGGTTGTATAATGTTTTATCCTGTAGTTTGCAAAAGAGAGCTGAGTGGGTGACCATAGTTGGCTGAGTGAGCTGCACATAAGCCATAGTATCGTCATCCCTGAAAGACTCTGGACTTATCAAACAACATAGCTGTGTGGGTTGGAGAGGCGGTTTTGCATAGAGCGGAGTCGGCTCCCAGGAAGATAGAATCATGTGCATATAGAAAGGAGAGTTGCTGAAGAGGGAGCTGGGGGAGGCTGAGCTTGAGATGTCCAGCGTAAGATATAAATGGGTGGCTGAAGGCAGATAGAGGGCGTTGGATAGATGTAAGGTGGTATGACAAAGTCTAAATATAATACGGGTAAGGGGTCGATCCAGCCATTCCCGAGAAGAGAAAAGGGTTTTGATAGCAGTACTGACTCACTAAGCGCCTCATTCATCAAAGTGGTGTAGGGGAATAGGTCCATAGGTGGGCAGGGCGGAACGGAAACACTGAAGTAAGGGAGGAGGAAAGGGAAAGGAAGGGGTTGTATCATGCATGCCATACCATCTGGCCCCTATAAGTTAATAGCTGTACCTTGTTTCTTCTCCTAATTGCTTCATTCAGTAAGTGATCTAGGTAGGGCTAACAGGTGCTAGGTCTTCCGGTGGGCAGGTCTATTGATGGCGGCCCCTTGTCGAGCCTGTTTCCGCATCCTGATAGGGGTTACCTTATCAGGAGAATGACCCAGGTTCGTCCCAGCCATATGGTTGTAGGTTTGCGTAGCCGTGATGCCGGTGAAATGGTCCGCAAGGGTGCAGATACCGATCAAGGAGGTTGCCTTGCGGTGTGTCCTTGTTATCGTCTTGGGGGCACGAGGATTAGGAGTGTAGTGCATGATGAGGGTGAAGGGAAGGAGTATCCAGTGTTTGTTGTGTGTTGGTCGATAAGGCTTTGCTTGCTTGTTGGCATCCGATGGTTAGCTCCTTCTTGGTTCCTTGGTTTCCTTAGCGTTGATCTTGACCGGATCCATGATGAGTGTCAGATTGGGGGTCGAAGGAGTGGTTTCGATCAATGTGTGAGTGTCATTCGATGATCCCCAATCCGGTAGGCGGGCAATCCCGACCAAGCTAATTTCTGCCAACCTGGATCATGGTACAGTGACCGCGACGCTCCGGATCGCGATAGTAAGAATGATTTTGATAGCTTTCCTCACCATATGAATAGTGAGTCCCTCTCCTTATAGTCGAGAGTTCGGCAGGCTCACCCTACCGGGCCTCGACCTCGTAACCTCGGCCGAGTCCCTCCGGGCCTTACTAAGAGAGCTTGGCTTTCATCCTCAATTTCCATTTCAATGAGAGAGATTTGATCCGATTAGGATCTCTTTTTTTCATGAATTATATATGTAATTACGGTATCGAATCCAATCTGCTATTATATATGTCATTTCGCTTTGATTTATTCCCCTCAATCTAGCGAAGGGTTGGGATAACTACTTGACAGTAACCGGTCAGGAGATTGCTGATCTGATCCGAAACACTAGATTTTGTTTTCTAATCAGGTTGAAAGCAGAGCTAGACAAGACACTGAATTCTCCTTATTCATTGTCGACGACTTTGCTTAGGCTGCCATGTCTTCCTTAAAGCCAAACCCTCCCTTCCCTTTTAGACTATCTCTCTATATACGAGATTCTGTTACGATCTATTATGATAGCCTAAAGCGTAATTACATATATAAAGTGGTATTTGGGCTGGCTGGTTGTAGAGCTGGTTGGAGAGCTGCTGGTTGGTGGGATGGTGAACGTATGTTTCCTTCTTTCTGATGAACGTCTGAAGGCGAACGTAGGTGGGCTGGAAAGAGGCTGTTCATGAGGTAAGGGAACAGAGAAATAAACCATACAGCCAAACAATCTAACCGTCCACTACAAACCACACTAGCTAACCTACAAGCAAGCAACCTTACCGGAGCTTAGCTGTCCCGTACTTGCCTAAGCGCTCGAATCATCCGATTGGTATAGGGTAATTAGGAAACACTTAAGTGAAGAAAGAGGTAAGGTAAAGAAAGGTTTGATGTCTGCTTGCTGATCCAAAATCACAGAGGAAATCAGATTCAGATCAGCCTAGTTCCAGTGAAGGAACCAAGACTAGTAGGTATTGATTCAGGCTGATTGGTACTGGGGTCTGGGGTGAAGGTCTAAAGGTAAGGGTAAGTCAGATTCCGTCCTGCTTCTGCTTCTAAGAGGTCAAATAGTGGTACCTACTAAGCGCTAAATTGATCCAAGGTAGGGTAATAGGTCGGACAGGTAGGCAGGTAGTAAGTAAACACCAAATGAAGTAAGGTCTAAGGGTAAGAACGTTGTATCATGCATACGATGCCAGCCATTCAATCAATCAATCTCTAACACTTACTCGATTTACTCCGTTTCTCGATGCGTAATTACGTATATATAATTCCTCTCCTCGACCTCGTAACCTCGGCCGAGTCCCTACGGGCCTTATGGTCGAGCCTGCTTGCGCATCATGACCAGCAGTCGCTTACTTATTTACTTCGTCGGCGAGGGCAGAAAAGCGCATAATTACTGACTGCTATAATAGCGGCATTGTCCGCTAGCTATCCACACGTGCCATTTAGGAAGAGCCAAAAGCCCCGGCACGAATATATTCAATGTCATCCCGGGCAGACACCATTGGGCTTTCTTTATATAGTTGGGGGTGGGGCATGAATTTGACGTATAGAATCTAATCCCCAGAACCAACTAACTGACTACAATGGGGTGGGGGCGGAGACTCTTTATTTCATGAGATTGCTCTTCTTCTCAATTACTTATGAAGTTGAAGTCAGACATACCCGTACTCAGATCCGGTCCGGCCGAGCCTTTCCAGAATACGATTCAGTCTTACCAACTGCTTGAGAGGAAGATTCATAGAAGGAATCAATTTCTTATTGGGTGGGAACTTTGAAGCATTGCTAGCGCACCAACTATTGCTTAGTAGGTTTACCAGCTTTTGTATTAGCATAAGTAAGTATACTTCCTTATCTAAGCGTGTATAGGAGCTGAAGGTGAAAGAAACTAATTTCATTATGTGGTACAGGTGGCTTTGGAGGCGGCCACAAAGATGTACAGTAGCTATTACGGCCACCACACCAATACTATTAAGAGCCGGCCTAATGGTCTGGTCAAGGAAGCAGCCAACGAACTAGCTCTGGATGATTACCAGCCCGCAGACTAGCTATCGAGGTGGATCTCACTTCGTTCGGCACCAAGCTCATTCCCTCACTTCGTGGGCATCAGTAAGGGCTCTTAAGCATGTCTCCTCAAAGCCGGTTGACGGGCCAAATCTATATGGAAAGGTACAACCGGCCGAGCACCAAAAAGAGGAGAAGTGTCGCGTAGGTAGAAAAGGTCATTTAATTCAAGGCAGACGTATAGAAAGCGTCTGAGAGGCCTTTATAAAATCAAATGCCCTATTAGCGTTCGGTCAGTTCTTGGAGCAATAACAATCAATAGTACCGCAGCGTGATCTGAACCATGATATGGACTCCAAGCTGTTATGGCAGGAGCACAAACATAAAAAACTTCAATATTTAGATGACAATTAAGAGCCTAGATGCTGGGAGCACAACTGGGGTCTTCGCCCTTCAGCACTATAAAACAAGGTGCAAAGCCGCTTGTCCCTCCGGGGGCAAGGTCGATTCTCTGAGATTTGTACGGGGGACGAGCCTAAGAAGCAGACGATCTCTAACAAGGCCGGTGGAGATCAAATTGACACTTAGACCTGACAAAAAAAAAAGTCAACTAACTTGCACATGACCAATAAGCGCCTCTAAACAGCAAGGTACAAGCTATGGGATACACAAACTAGAGCGGTAAAGAGTATGAAGCAGCATAGACCTAACCTATTCATGCACAACCAAGTAGTAGCAGGCCATCATAACGAATCCACCTATCGATCGATCACATACTTATCACATGCATCGTATCTAATAGCAAGTGCGCATCTCCACCTTGAATTGAGTGAAAGTCTGAGTCGTATCCTGGAGCAGGCCAACCAAAGGCGCCCTTCCCGTCTCTACTTGATGATGGGCTCCCCGAGGAGAGGGTAGTTGAACCGGAGGGGGGAAACGTCGAGGTTAAACCCTATATTTATGCTCTTCAAATCCTTCACATAGCTCATCTCCTGCGACACTCCTGCGAGCACAGGCAGGTAAGTGGGGGCCTTTGCTTGCCTAGATTCTGGCACTCTTAATCTACGCATGCATGCCGGGCTTTCAACTAGACCCTGTTTCACGTGTTATGGTGTCCTCATCTTTAGGCTATCTACATGATACGAGTCATTATTACTTACTGAGAAGAAGGAAGGCCCCGGAGGGGCTTGCGCTTCCTAGTGCAAGGAATTGATTGCTTGCTCGACAAAAGGAGAGCAAGGAACGTAGTGCTTGCTTGACGTTAGGAAAGCAAGGAACGCTTCTTTTGAAGAGAAAGTTTATGAATGAAAGTCTATTTAGCTTGCTGTTATAACGCGGATGACGTACTTTCTTATTTCCAAAATGTTGATCAAAATAGATTAAGAGCATTTCAACAAATTGGTTTCAAATGTCAAAAAAGAAAAGGGTCCGAAGGAGAGGATATATACGTAATTACGCATCGAGAAACGGAGTAAATCGAGTAAGTGTTAGAGATTGATTGATTGAATGGCTGGCATCGTATGCATGATACAACGTTCTTACCCTTAGACCTTACTT
>Ga0181460_10049_pt2 | contig 11230 bp, 11 predicted proteins | sample InSIn3SAF170_FD_119808 | JGI IMG/M metagenome (GOLD analysis project Ga0181460, IMG submission 119808) | Clean room microbial communities from NASA Spacecraft Assembly Facility at Jet Propulsion Laboratory, Pasadena, California, USA -... ... | reverse complement strand
TTGTAGCGATAAAATAAGTATTTTTGCTCATTACCATGACAACGGCTCAATTTCCCTGGCTGACTACAATTGTCCTGCTGCCACTGGTTGCGTCCATCTTTATCCCCATGCTGCCCGAAAAATACGGCAAGCAGGTGCGGTGGTATGCGCTAGGTGTGGCGATCGCAGACTTTATCTTAATGTGCTATGTCTTTTGGAATCATTACGATGCAAACAGCGCTACTTTTCAACTAACGGAAAAGTATGCCTGGATACCTCAGTTAGGTCTGAACTGGACAGTTTCAGTCGATGGGCTGTCCGTCCCCCTCGTACTTCTAACAGGACTAGTGACGACGCTTTCGATGTTTTCGGCGTGGCAAGTCGATCTTAGACCCCGCCTGTTTTACTTCCTGATGCTTGTGCTGTATTCCGCACAGATAGGAGTGTTCGTCGCCCAAGACCTGCTGCTATTTTTCATTATCTGGGAAGTGGAACTGATTCCCGTCTACTTGCTCGTCTGTATTTGGGGTGGGCAGAATCGTCGCTACGCAGCTACAAAATTCTTGATTTATACCGCAGCAGCTTCCATATTTATTCTGGTGGCGGCGCTGGGAATGGCGTTTTATGGCGATGGCAATCCGACCTTCGATATAGTTGAACTCGGCATGAAAGATTACCCGCTTGGGTTAGAACTGCTGCTTTACGCGGGATTACTGATTGCATTCGGTGTCAAACTAGCTATTTTTCCCCTGCACACCTGGCTGCCTGACACCCACGGCGAGGCATCCTCTCCCGTATCGATGATTTTAGCAGGCGTTTTACTGAAGATGGGCGCTTACGGACTAATTCGGCTGAATCTGGAAGTGCTCACCGATGCCCACATTTACTTTGCCCCGGTTATCGCAATGCTGGGCGTTATCAACATTATCTATGGCGCGTTTACTTCTTTTGCCCAATCTAACATGAAGCGTCGCCTAGCATATTCGTCGGTTTCACATATGGGATTTGTCCTGCTGGGAATTGCGTCCTTCACCGAAGTGGGAATTAGCGGCGCAATATTGCAAATGCTTTCCCACGGTTTGATTGCATCGGTGCTGTTCTTCCTAGCAGGCGTTACCTACGACCGCACCCACACGATGGCACTGAAAGATATGGGCGGTCTTGGTCAGGTAATGCCCAAAGTTTTTGCCCTGTTTACGGCAGGTGTGATGGCATCCCTAGCTCTTCCTGGTATGAGTGGCTTTGCTAGCGAACTTTCGGTTTTCATTGGCGTGACAACCAGTGACATCTACAACTCGACCTTCCGCGCTGTGACAGTCTTCCTGGCGGCAGTGGGACTCATCCTCACGCCAGTCTATCTGCTTTCTATGTTGCGAGAGGTATTTTACAATTCTGGTGCAGCACCCACTTGTGACATTGCACCCACTTGCGATCTTGATGATGCCAGCTTGCAGAATGTGGGAGATCAGGAAGCGGTTTGCTTTGGTACAAGCTGCATTCTGCCTACTAATGCAGACTTTAGCGATGCTAGACCGCGCGAAGTGTTTATCGCTGCCTGTTTTCTGGTACTGATTCTCGGCTTCGGGTTCTACCCCAAGCTGGCTACGCAAGTATATGACGTAAAGACTGTTGCAGTAAACACTCAAGTTCACCAATCGTATACCCAAATCGCGCAAACAAATCCCCAGATTTATGCCGGTGGATTCTGGTCTCCTAGCATTGCAAAGTCTAAAGTAGCTTCTGTTGCAGCCGCGTTCAAGTAATATTATCGCTCTTGACTGTTAAAAATTAGGCGATCGCTTGGGCGTTGCCTAAAAAGTTCTGATTTTGGATCGCTGATCGCTATGGGAGTTGCTGCGGACGAGTGTATATCACCCTCTAGGGAGCGATTCCCATGTGAATCAGCAAAACCTCAACATCGCGCCAGTATTGGATGACTCGCGCCACTGCATCGACTGCGGCATTCGAGATACTTTCCTTGAGCCACCAATACACGACTGATGGAATCGTACTCGTTGATCTTTGGTGGATTTATTCTTTGGTTGTATCGCACCTACCCCTTCTCAACTGCGTAACTCCTGAAAATATTAATTATTTTGTCTACTCACTACCTCATGAATAAACAAGAGTAGTAGTGGAGTGAAAAGTGAAAAAATTTTTCACTTCTTGTCTACTTACTTATCACTTTTGCTCAAAAAATCTATCTATTCCCTCATTAAAAATAGCCGTAGCGGTTCTAAACGAATGTACCAGGGAAAAGGTTTTTCTTTAAGGATTGCCCACTTTTCTTTAAATACCTCTGCTTGTAACTGGTAGTCATTATCATAAGCAGGAGGATGGTGCAGACTTAAGTAAAGAGTCATGCGGTGAGGTGTTTCACTCGTCTGCACTAGCCAGCAAGGAAAAGTATTTTCTGTAGAACTTTGATTTTTCTGTTCGTTCGTTCCTGATTCTAGAAAAATAAAATGGTGAGCGCGAATGCCTACATACCCAAGCGAGCTTGGAATTGGCTCAATAACGCGCAGAATGCAGCCCCAGTCTACAGCCTCAACTAGCTGAGGCGCAACTATGTGGGCGCGAGAGAAGTTTTTACACCCTGTCAACTGTGCAACAGTAAATGTAGCAGGACGCTCGAATATACTTTCTTTACAACCATAGGCAGATGTTTTGCCTTGTGAGAGAACTAACAGGTTTTTGCAGATGCGGTAGGCTTCTTCTAAATTGTGAGTAACAAAAAGCGTGACACCTTGATAAGTAGCAAGGGTTTGAATTAGCTGCTTTTCTAGCTGGCTACGTAGGTGAGTATCGAGAGCTGAGAAAGGTTCATCTAAAAGCAAAACTTCGGGTTGAATCGCTAAAGCTCTAGCTAAGGCGACTCGCTGCTGTTGTCCACCAGATAATTGTTCAGGATAGCAGTTTTCTAGTCCTTGCAGCTGCATTTTTGTGATTTGTTCAGTTACCCGCCTGTGTAGTTCTAGCTTGGATAACTTTTGTAAGCCAAAGGCAATATTTTGGCAGACTGTTAGGTGCGGAAAAAGGGCATAATTTTGAAATACAAAGCCAATACGGCGATCGCGACTAGAAAGATTAATTTTCTTTTTCGCGTCGAATAGCACTCGTTTATTCAACACAATCCGGCCATGTGTAGGAGTCTCTAATCCGGCGATACAGCGCAAAAGCATACTTTTACCTGCACCGGAAGCACCCAATACTCCCAAAGGCTCTGTATCAGTGCTAAACGTGGTTTCTAGAGTCCAACTGGGTAGTCTTTTTTGAACATCTACTTGTAAACAAGCTGAAGATAGTAGATTACTTTTTTGTTGTCGGCTTCGCACTCCAAAGCGCTGAAACAAATCGCCATTAACTAAAGCCAGCAACTTAGATATAAGGCGGCGATGGGCAGAAGATAAAAAACTTATCTTGGGCTGGTTGGACCAATAATTTAAGCTGATTGTCGCAGCTAGAGAAATTGCTACAATTATCAACACCCAGCCTAATGCCTGATTTATTTCGCCCCCTTCAGCCGCAAAAAAAATAGCAATTGGAATCGTTTGTGTTTTACCAGGAATATTTCCAGCCAGCATCAAGGTAGCACCAAACTCTCCCAAGGCACGCGCAAAAGCTAGGATCGTACCAGCCATAATTCCAGGCAGGGCTAGTGGTATGGTAATCTTCCAAAAGATAGTCCATTCAGAAGCTCCCAATGTTCGCGCGGCACAGAGAAGATTGGGATCAATTTGTGTAAATGCTCCTAGTGCAGTTTTGTACATTAAGGGAAAGGCGACTACTGTTGCTGCAATCACGGTTGCAGGCCAAGAGAAGATAACGCTAATACCTAGTTGCAATTGACCAAAAATACCATTTTTTCCTAATAGCAACAGTAGAAAAAACCCAACTACTGTTGGCGGTAAAACTAGGGGCAAAGTAAATAAGCCATCAATTAATGCCTTGCCTTTACCGTGATATCCTACCATCCAACGCGCTGCCGCAATTCCTAGTAAGAAAGTGATAATTGTCGCCGTGAAAGTCGTTTTTAGGGATATCCATAAAGGGGATAGATCAAATTCCATGTCGCTCAAGTTTGGTAAAGATATTAAGATAAATAGAACCAAACCTTACCTGTAGAAAATTTTGACTATTTTACTGCTCAGAGCTTATTTCAAAGCACCAGTAACTTTGGTAAAGCCGTATTTTTTAAATACATCACTAGCTGGTTTAGTAGATAGAAATTGCACAAACTTTTTAGCGGCATTGATATTTTTACTAGCTTTAATAACAGCTACTGGATAAACAACTGGTGAATGGGAACTTGCAGGTGCGATCGCTACTATTTTGACATCGGATACTTTTGCATCTGTTAGATAAACTATGCCTGCATCAACGTTGCCTGTTTCAACATAAGTAAGAACCTGGCGCACATCTTTAGCATAAATAATTTTTGGTGTAATTTGAGTGAATATGTTGTAAAAAGTCAATACTTCCTGAGCATATTTTCCAGCTGGTACGCTTTTAGGTTCTCCTAATGCTATTTTTGGAACACGAGCGCTAGTTAAATCTTTAAAGTTAGAAATAAATATTGAATCTTTAGGTGCAATTAAAACAACTTGATTACTTAAAATATTTTTTCGAGTCGCGGTAATTATTAGCCCCTGCTGCTGCAAGGCATCCATCTGAGCAGTAGCTGCTGAGATGAAGATATCAACGGGCGCTCCTTGTGCAATTTGTTGTTGGAGTGAACCAGAAGCACCAAAATTATTGGTAATTGTAACTGGCTGCTGCTGAGTGTAAAGTTGTTGGATTTCTGCGATCGCATCTTTCAGGCTAGCAGCAGCTGATATTGTTAAAGACGGCGCAACAGTAGATGTTGTCAGGTTACAACTTGCTAGTAACAAAAATAATATGGCGGCGCTTATCCAGGTAAACTTTCGCCTAGTGCGATCACCCTTCTGAAGATAGGATTTAGCTAATTTGGCTTGCATTCGCAATGCTAAAATGCCTTACTAAAAGAAAAATTTTATCAGTTGTTTCAATCAACTAACTCAAATCTATCGTAGGCAACTTACCCCTCTTCTGTCACATTCCGGATATAATAAATAAGTGAAGGATAAAACTCTATAAGGTAGGTAGAGCAATGGATGTGGAATTACAAATCTTGAAGCATTTGCCTAGAGATGCTCAACCAACAGTAGCGCTTATAGACGAGTATTGTGCAGAGTATAGAGACTTATTCAAAGAAGTTAGGAATTATGAGTGCTTCAAATATTTACACTTAGGGATAATTTCACCGATAAAAAGAAAATCATTACCAGAGATAGCTAAGGTAGTAAGTATAAACTCAGCGCAGTCATTACACCATTTTATAGCAAATTCAGAGTGGTCAACTGAGCAATTAAGAAGTAGAAGATTGGCAAAGATAAAAAAAAGCATTACAGGGAAATGCCATAACTGTAGTAATTGATGAGACAGGGGATAGAAAAAAGGGCAAAAAAACAGATTATGTAGCTAGGCAATATTTAGGAAGTATCGGGAAAATAGATAATGGGAACGTTTGCAGTTAATGCATATGGAGTTTACTGTAATATAACTTTTCCCTTAATCGTCAAAGTATTCAAGCCTAAAGGAACACTAAAAGCATCAGATAAATATCAAACTAAAATTGAGCTAGCAGCAGAAATTATTACAGAATTAATTGAAGAAGGTTTTAATATTAAGCTGGTTTTAGCAGATAGCTTATATGGTGAAAGTAGCCAATTTCTGAGTAAGTTAGCTGAACACAAGTTAGACTATGTAGTAGCAATAAGAAGTAATCATGCGGTCTGGCTGCCAGCGAACCAAAGCGTTAGAGCGAATAAATGGAGTTCTTTTGAGCGAACATTTAGCAACCAGAAGTCAGAGGCTAGATACATTAGGGAAATAATTTACGGTAAAAAAAGAGCCATAACTTATTGGGAAATAACTACTGATCCAGAAACCATGCCAGAAAATTCTACTTCGTTTGTAATGACCAATCTCCAAGGAAACTTGAAGAAGAATTTAGGCGACTTGTATGGATTAAGAACATGGGCGGCTTGTTTCTGGACAGAGCATCTGCCCAGAAACAAGCCTTGTAGAATATGGCTTCCGCTCTTGTAAACAGGAATTAGGTTGGACAGATTATTGCTTTACTCACTTTAAGGATGTTGAAAGGTAGTGGGAAATCATTTTTTGTGTTTACACAATGATTAGTTTAAATTCTCCAGCTTTTTTAGCCTTACATCAATCCCACCAAATTCAAACTGAGGTACAAAAAAGTAATTGGGTAGATTTTTCTAACCATCAACAATGGAATCATGCAAGCGGATGGAAGAATGTTCTAAATAATCTGCGATTAGTTGTCCAGCCACTCTTATTATTTTGGTTAGTTTCTCCTTGGTTAGATATTTTCCCCAACTCCAACTTATTGCTTGGATTTAATCATCTAATTAGTGCAATGAATCAATTCAAACCCCTTTATTTTTCTGGATGAAAGGCTTTATTTACTATTTGTTGATCTCGGAAACTGACAAAAGAGGGATATCTTGGCGATCGCCTGGGCTTTGATCAAGCATTGGCGGAAAGTAGCAAATGCACAATTACACCATTACGGTTAGGAGAAAATTATGCCATCAGGAATGATGATTCAAGGCAGATGGATAACCAACTGGAATAAGCAAGATCAAAGCGGTAAGTTTGAGGAGATACCAACAACGTTTCGCGAGCGCGTAACCGCCGATGGCTCAAGCGGCTTTAAGGTAGAAGCAGGACGCTATCACCTCTACGTTTCCTTGGGGTGTCCGTGGGCGCAGCGCACCTTGATTATCCGAGAACTCAAAGGTTTAAATGAGGCAATTTCAGCCTCAATAGTTGAACCGATTATGAGCGACCAAGGCTGGAGTTTTTCTAACGCACAGGGAGCCTTTCCTGACTGGGTGAATCATGCTCAGTATTTGCAGGAGATTTATTTAAAAGCAAATCCTAAATACACCGGACGAGTTACCGTTCCGGTGTTGTGGGATCGGCAAACTCAAATGATCGTCAACAACGAATCTCGTGAAATTATGCGGATGTTTGATGTGGAGTTTGCTGTATTGGCAACGCAGAACATCGACTTATAGCCGCCGTCACAAAGGTTAGGATGCTACTTTAAGAATATGCTCCATTGCCTCTCGCAACGTATCAAATTCGTCTAAGCACTTGCGAATCCGGTTCTTGAGCCATGACCAACAGTTCTCAATCTTGTTGAGGTCTGGTGAATACGCTGGCAAGTACCAAACCTCGCAACCCACTGCCTTCACTAACTCTTCAATCCGTCCCCCTTTATGAAAGGTGGCATTGTCAATCACCAGTTTCTGTCCTGGCTGCAAAACCGGAAGCAAGCAGGTTTGCAACCATGTCTCGAACACCGTTCGATTGCAAGCCCCAACAATAGTGAACGGAGCCAACAACTGCTGGTTACACAAAGCCGCAATCATGCGAGAGTTGCAGGGGGAATAATTCCTCCTGCAATCTCTCATGTTGACTCGCCCACATCTTTTACCTGACTTCAAGGCATACAGTCGCTCCCCTTTTGGACTGTAGCCATAGGCATAATCATCCCGGCTATCCATCCCTGCTTCATCGGCATAGACGATCTGCTCCACGTTCCATCTCCCTAAATGCTCACGGAAATCTGTTCGCTTTTGTTCATCTCGCTCTCGGTAACCATAAGTCTTTTTTTTCGTGTGAACCCGAGCTGCTGAAGTGCTCGGCTTATTGTCCGGTCACTGATATCGTCTTGCCACAGTTCTGCCATTTCCACTTGCGTCTTGTCTGGGTGCTCCGCCACAAAGGCTCGGAATGTTTCCCAATCGGTGATTTTGTGGCTATGACCCCGATGCTCTGTAGGCTTTGGTTTAACATCTCCCGTTTCGGCTTTGAGTTGAAACCATTGGTGGATGGTATTGCGGCTAATCCCGAACAATTCGCTCGCTTCGCAACGTTTCATCCCATTGAGTTCGATTGCTTCGATCACTTTGCAGCGCAGGTCATAGTCGTAGGCTTTGGGCATCGGGCTAAATTAACTGTGGACAATCTTCTTATGATACGTCCTGACTTATCTGGCGCTTGCTATATATCCCCACGATCTACAACAGCAGATTGATCAGACGATCACTGCAATTTATCTGCCAATTAATGCTGGTGTCTATCGCGCTGGTTTTGCAGCTTCGCAAGCCGCTTACGAAGAGTCGGTAACTAAACTGTTCGAGAGTTTGGAGCAATGGGAAATCGTTCTGAGCAAGCAGCGCTATTTATGTGGCGATCGCCTCACAGAAGCTGATATTTGTATGTTCACAACGCTGTATCGCTTCGACTGCGTGTATTACGGTCACTTTAAGTGTAATTTACGGCGAATTCTCGACTATCCGAACCTCTGGAATTATCTCAAGGAGCTCTATCAGCGTCCTGAGTTCAAAGTGACGTGCGATCTAGACAATATTAAGCGTGGCTATTACATGAGTATGACTGAGATTAATCCCAATCGCATTGTGCCGAAAGGTCCAATCATCAATTTTGATGAACGTCATGACCGCGATCGCTTTGGCAATGCTTATTCTCAATCTTATCCTCAGCTATCTTCCTTATGAGCGTAGCTACGTTGGGATTAGACACCAGACTAGGCGCGGCATAGAGTAGACCTCTGGCGTGAATCATCAAGTGAGGGTAAGTTTAAAGTTAAGGAACGCCGCAATCAAGTTAAAACGCATATGCCAAAACGCCTACGGCGGTTACGACAGCGTTCAGCTAAAAGTCTGACAAACAAAAAAGGTGGAGATTATCCACCCTACTTGTGAAATTAAGTTTTTAATAAAGGTCTTCTTGTTCGTACTCTGGCTCTTTGATTTTCTTGGGAATGTTTACAGGCTTAGGAGTATCATCCCAGGCATCAGTCTCTAATTCGTCGTCGTAATCATCATCGTATTCCTGCGTCGGCTGGTAGGGTTCTGGTTCTACGTACTTTGGTTTTTGATAACGAGTAGGCGTTGTTGCTTCACTCCAGTTATCTTCTTCGTCTTCTTCATATTGCAGCGATTCGTATTGTTGCTGACGCGGAGGCTGAGATTGAGGCTGCACTGTTTCATATTCATATTCATCTTCGTCCTCATCCCAAGCTTCTTCAATTACAGGTTTACGAGTCCTAACTTGAGTGGGTACTTGCAACGGTACTCCGCTTGGCAACTGATTCTCTGGTTTGGCAGTAGGAGTTAAGTATTGTTCCTCCTCGTCACGCTCCCAAGGCGCTCTGCCAATGCCAATCCGCTCTAGCAGTCCTACAGTTAACTGAACTAGCCGCTCTTCTGCTCCTTCAAACACAATTACCCGATTTGGCCCACTGCTAACAATTTCTTCAATTGGCAGTTCGTATGTACTGAGAACTTGGTCAGGAATTTGCGGGATACCAAAAGAAGCAATAATTAGCGATAAAAGTTGACCCGTTTCGCCGTTAAACTTGAAGTTTCGCACTCTACCTAAAAGTTCACCTGTTTCTGTGATTACTTCACAGTTAATCAAGTTACTGTAGACATCTACGTCGATATCTTCAACTACGTCCTCGTTCTCAACTAAGATTACATCTCCTACTTGGTCGATGCTACTGAGAAACATATAGCGTGGGACACCAGCAAACGCGATCAGGTTGTCTCGTAGACTAAGAGCCACAACCTCTCGCCGGTCAATATCCACCCACAATTGATTCACCACGCCTAAACGCTTTCCGTTGTCGCGGGTGATCACTTGGGTGTTTAAGATGTCGGAACGTCTAACAATTTGTTCAGAGGTCATTATATGCCGAGTCCTGATCTCGAATCCGGTTATTATTCAATACTATTATTAACAAACCTTATACGGAGTGTTATACAACTATAGTTTAAGTCCTAAAACTTGGGTATAAGCTCCCCGTGCTTGAGTGACACCAATAGTACGTTCAGCAGCTTCTATCATTGGTCGGCGTAAACTTACGACTATAAACTGTGCCAAAGTAGTCTGCTGTTTAATCATTTTAGCTAATCTTTCAACATTGGCTCCATCTAAAAACATATCGACTTCATCAAAGGCGTAGAAAGGTGATGGGCGATACCGTTGGAGGGCAAAAATAAAACTGAGGGCGGTAAGAGATTTTTCGCCGCCAGACATAGAACTCAGCCGTTGTACTGGTTTTCCTTTTGGGTGAGCAACTAGATTAAGTCCACTGTTAAAAATATCTTCAGGATCATCTAGTTGAAGATAGCCATCGCCTTCAGAAAGGGTGGCAAAGATAGTTTGAAAGTTGTCATTAACGGCATCGAAGGCTTCTTTAAAAGCTTGTTGTCGCAGTGTAGTAAAGTTTTCAATCCGTAGTAGTAATTCAGTACGTTCGCCTTCTAATGTCAGCAATTTTTGAGTAAGTTCTTCAAGGCGAGTAGTGGTACGTTCATATTCTTCTAATGCCAACATATTCACGGGTTCCATAGCTTGAATGCGCTTAGAGAGCGATCGCATTTCTCGTTGTAGTTGTTCTAGATCCACCTGTGTTGGCACTTCGGGCGTTGGATCTGGTAATTCAGTTGTTTGAGTGCGTAGTTGAGTCTGCAAAGTTGCTAATTCTTCTCGACGAGTTAACTGTGTTTCTTGCAGCTTTTGGTGTTCCCATTCCAGTTGTTGTTGCATAAGATGGCGATTCCGTAATTCTTGTTCCGCGCGATCGCGTTTTTGTTTTTCAACTCCCAAATGCTGTTCTACTTGAGCCACATTTACTTGAATTGCAGCAATTTGTTCGCTAATTACTTTAATCTGATTCTTAACGTCTAACCCTTGATCCCTAGCTTCTAACTCCTGTTTTTGATATTCTTGCGATCGCTCAAGGCATTCTCGAATTTTCTCTTGTAGGACAACGGCAGTATTTTCCAAGTTTTTTAAATTTTGTTCAGCTTCACGTAAAGCTTTTTCACGCTCTTGTAACTGTTGCTCGTGGATTTTAATTTTTGCCTGTATTTGTTGCCATTGGCTATTAGTTTGAGACTGTTCTAATTGATTTAATTCTTGTCGTAGCTGTTGTAATTGCGCTTCTTGGGCGGGTAATTCTCTGTCTAAAACTTCTAGGCGAGATTGAGCAACGGCTAATTGTTGGTTAGTTTGCGAAAGTTGCGATCGCGTTTGTTCTAGCTGTAGAGTCAAACTGTTAATTTCTTTCTGTAACTGTTCGCTCTTGATCTTGCTT
>Ga0181460_10050_pt2 | contig 11650 bp, 13 predicted proteins | sample InSIn3SAF170_FD_119808 | JGI IMG/M metagenome (GOLD analysis project Ga0181460, IMG submission 119808) | Clean room microbial communities from NASA Spacecraft Assembly Facility at Jet Propulsion Laboratory, Pasadena, California, USA -... ... | reverse complement strand
GAAAAAAGTTGTGAATGCATTAGTAAGTGGAGGCGAAGCTAGCGCGGGGCCACCATTGGGACCTGCTCTGGGACCACTTGGAATTAACATTTTACAGGTTGTTAATACTATTAATGAAAAGACCAAAGATTTTCCGGGAATGAAAGTTCCAGTCAAGGTGGAAGTCGACACTGGGACTAAACAATTCACACTCATAAGATATTAAAGACTAATGTAAAAACCACTTATAATTCTATAAAGACTTTTTTAAATAATTGGCGTCAACGGTTACAGGTATCTGATATGGAGAATCAAGCAATACTACTGTGGCTTCCTGTTTTTCATAATCAACTCTCATTATTTTGGCTTTCATGGATTTGAACGGTCCAGCAATAATCTCCACTGTGTCATCAACAATTAGTTCGGTAACCACCGGTTTCTTAATGAGATAACCCTCCAGATCCTTAAAGGGAAGTTCACCTCTTATTTGTCCCCGGATATGTCGGATTCCGTGCAAAGCCTCATACGCAATATTTGAGTCTACTGCTTCGACGATTACGTAGCCCTTAAAATTTTCCAAAAATAAAACCGAATATATGCCCTCTATCTTCTTTGAATGTAATCTACTCTGAAGCATGGATGCTATCATGCTTTCTTGACCACCAGCTACCCTAACAACAAAAAATTTTGAATCATCATCCTCTTCGTTTGACAGCAGAGCAGTGTCCCCGGTTTGACTGTCAGAATCTTTTGATACATTCACGCCGGTATTATTAGATTCATTAGCACCTACATTAGCATCTTTTGCCCTCTTTACATTGCTATTATTAATCAGCTTGGTCTTGATTGATTTTTTTTCATGCTTACCCTTATCAAGATCATTGATTGTGTCAATTTTTTCGGATTCATTATTATCATTATTATACTTGTCATTATTCAAGTCTATCAAATCCAAATCATCATCGTCTTTGCGGAGGTTTTTTGGCATACTTATAGAATCATTAAACGTATTTGTTTTGGAATTTATAAGTTTATAACATTCGCTTCAAAAATCAATTTTAATGTGTATAATACTGAAATAAGAAATAAATCTTAATCAAGATCTCTAGTATTTCTTGGTAAGCAAGTTTACGATCATAACCTCTTCCAAAGATATTGCCAGTTTTACCATGCTAAACTATTTGAAAAATGAGGCAGGGTTTGATGAATCTTTTTATCTTGATGATCATGCCAAACTCGAGATTGACAATAATCAAATCAAAAGAACTTATGATCCCAAAATTAAATTTCTTGGATCCGAAAAATATCACAACTTGAATTTAGTTGTAACAGATGAGGAACTAATTCACTTTAGAAATATTGACAATTTTGAATTTCCAAATGGTGTACTAATCTTCTTATCTAAGCATGCATCTAAGAGTAAAATACCTGCATTGACATCCCACTTTACAGGGAATTTTTCAATAGATAATTCATTAGGTGGGGCAGCATTTGAGATAGGTATTGCGTACCCTAGTTTTCAAAAGGAGTACATGAAAAATTTATACTCTATGAAAAACGGCCTACCCAAATACGATCTCACGATCGAATCTTCTCATCACGGACCAACATCATCTTCAAATCCAATCTTGTTCATTGAGATAGGGTCTTCTGAAGAAGAATGGAACAACAAGGAAACAGCCAAGGCGGTTTGTGAGTGTTTAATGCAAACAATACAAAATGCAAATAAAAAAGTGAATATTGAAGATTTAGAAATCGCGATAGGGTTGGGTGGAAACCATTATCCGCAAAAATTTAACAACCTAATCCTAACTTCTAATGTCGCCTTCGCTTCTATTGTCAGTAAACATAATTTGAGATTCATCAATGATGAAATGTTAAAACAGATGCAGAAAAAAAGCATTGAAAAGGTAACTAGTATTTATATTGACAAGAAAGGGATGGGTAATGAAAAGGATAAGATATTATCCCTGCTAAGGACGCAAGGACTAGAGCCAAAGTACATATGATCTCGTAGTATAGTTTTTTTTATTCTCGGTTCAAAGAATTACAATAATATAGATTAAATCAAAATATATCATTAAACAACTTGAAAAGATGTAACCGCTGGATTGATTATTAAGATCTAAATTAATGGTCACATCTAATCTCCTAAACTTAGATTAAGTCATCCTGCAAATAATAGATCAATAAGTAAAATGAAAAAGGACGAGGCGTTTATTGATTTAAGTCACAAAAAACCGTCGATGGTTGTAACCTCAGTTTTAAAAAACCAAAATGAAGTGTTGATTTTACGTAGAAGTATGAAAGTTAAAACCATGCAAGAAAAATGGGCCGGGGTGAGTGGTTATCTTGAAAAAAATGAGGATTTACTCTCTAGAGCATTGACAGAAATCTATGAAGAAACAAGAATAAACAAAGATGAATTAATTTTAAGAAAAATATTCAATCAATTAAATGTTCAAATTCACAGCGAGTTGATAATAATCATTCAGCCTTTCTGTTTTGTTTCGAACATCAGGAAAGTAGTATTAGATTGGGAACATTCAGACTACTATTGGATTAATTATAAGGAAATGGACAATTTTGATTTCGTTCCCAGATTTAAAGAAATTATCTCCATGTGTTTTAAAGAATTATGATAATAGAATTTATCAAAAAGTTAGGTTTGTTGTAATTGAAAAAAATAAAGTAATGAAATACGATTTTAGTGGGTTTTTGTTGTTTTAACTAGTTCTCTAAGATGAGACAAGGAACGTACTTGAGCACCATTTACTTTTTTATACAGTGCCCAAAATTGTTCATTTGTTATATCTTTTCTCTCTTTTAATATCTTTAAATGCCTCCTCATCGATCGTACTTTGATAACATATACTTCCTTTTTACCAACTCTAGCTGTCTTTTTGCCTTTTTTGGACCCTGGACCAGTTCCATGTTTTTTCTTAGTTTCAAGTTTTGTCCTTGTTCGACCCCTAGAAGTGCCTTTAACTTTTGCGGTCCAAATGGATCCATTGCTTATCAAAGATCTTATATTTTCTCTGGTAATTGAGTCAGCTACGTCATCTAATTTATCAGGTTCAAATCTTACCCTATTAACCCCAACTCCAAGAATTCTTGATGCTAGTTCTCTTTTTTTATGTATATTTACTACCATTTTTATCACTACTTTTGATCTTTCTTCACGATTGAAGATTTGGAAGAATCGGTTTCAGCTTTTTTTCCGTTTATTAGTTTGATGCCCATTGACTCTGCTTTTGAGATAATCTCTAGTCTTTTCTTGTTTCCAACAGTATGAGCTATGCGGGCTGCATCCTTAGTATTATCCAACAGCATCAAATCCTTAACGTTGTGAACTAAATTATCAACATAACCAGAAGGGTGTAATCCACGTGAAATTTTAGGGCCACGGTAACCAATCTTTACTAAAGGCGGCACTCCTGAGACTTGCTTTCTCATCTTATTGTCAATGCCCTTGGGTTTTCTCCAATTGACAGCTAATCTTTTATATCTCCAGCTTTCTTGTCTCTTAAATTTGGGACGATGCTCTGAAATCTTTTTACGTTGTTCAAGGAGATCATTATTGATTACCATAATATCGTTTTATTCTACTTAGAATAAATAAATATGTTTCCGATTGATGCTAAATAGTCCCAGATAATAATTATGTGAACTAGTCTATAAGAAATTTTTTGGCAGAATGTCAGGCCAAAACACCGGATAAAGAAAAGGAAAAGGATAAAAGGTTTCGTATACACAATTGTTTAATGAATAAATACGAATTACCTCCTCTTCCATACAGCTATGATGCATTAGAACCTCATATAGATGCTAAAACTATGGAAATTCATTATACAAAACATCATCAAACATATACCAACAATCTTAACGCCGCTATTGAAAAATGTTCTCAAGATGTCCAGAATAAGGATATAACAGAAATACTAAGTGACTTAGGGAGTGTACCCAATGATTTAAGAGCCGCAATAAACTTTAATGGCGGCGGATTTGATAACCATCGAATTTTCTGGAACAATTTAACTCCGAACGGCGGAGGTGAACCACAAGGACCTATTGCAGAAGCAATAAATAATTCATTTGGAAGTTTTTCAGCTTTTAAGGAAAAGTTTACTACAAGTACGGTAGGTATTCAAGGAAGCGGTTGGGGATGGCTAGTATTTGACTCAAAGAACAACAAAGTAGACTATAAATCCATGCCAAATCAAACCAGTCCCAGGACAGAAAACCTTATACCGTTGCTAGGCTGTGATGTTTGGGAACATGCTTATTATCTTAAATATCAAAACAAAAGGCCCGACTATGTCAATGCTTGGTGGAATCTGATAAATTGGGAAGATGTTAACAATAGATATGCCAAATCAAAATAACCTATTTTTTGTTGTAGAAAAATATTTTTCCTTTTTTAGTTGATAACATCGATTTTTCCAAACCCTTCTCTAATTGTTGTGTTAACATTCATTGTATAATTATAAATAATTTCGGAATATTTGACTAGAATTGGCATAATGTCTTCCAAGTTCTTACTCAAGAAGAAACCTGGACAATCGCCTGTAAGTTGAAACGATGCATGTACAGATACTAGATTCTTTTCATTTTGACTCCACGAAAAAAAAGGATATAACCAGCAAACCCCAGGCTTATTTGGATGGAGCAGACATGCTCCACATTCATTTAGGAATCTACAGGTAATAGGGTGACCATTGTCAGCCTCATTTTCTGACTGCCTTCTCTTCAAATTTAGCATGGTTAAAGTGGTTATTACCTGAGAGTTTGAATCTGAAGTGGAATCATTATCCCACGTTGCTACATAAGTTTCATTTCGTAGAAAGGACGATTGTGAATCATATCCCATATGTTTTGAAATATTAGATATGTCTCCCGAAGTTAAGGGTAACCGTCCTTGCTTGTCACAGCAGTTATGACAATCAGGCCATAGACAATCCCACAATAAAAAAAGAGATGATTCAGATAAAAAAGGGATATGATAAGTAATCTGGTTTATCTTAATTGTATAATCTTGAATGTCCGTACGTTTTCCAAGATGTACATCTCTAACAATTGGATCTATCTTCCATTTTTTTGAGAGCTCATCTAGTGCTGAGGAGACATCATTATCTTTTTCCTCTTCCCCGTGAGAAAACCCCATGCATGTAGAATTATAAAACCGGATGTTTAAATGTGACTATGATATCAAGTCCAATGATAAAGATCAAAACACAGAGAAAATGACATTAGAGAATTACAAACAAAAGGAAACGAAAAAGGGAAAACATGCATCCTCGACTGAAAATCGCCGTCTGGTATGGGAATATGTAATCTGGCCGCTAATATTGGATGTTAACAGAAACTATTTTACTTTACAAGAATATCACATCAAGAGAGATTGCGTTTGTGAAAACAAAGAAATTTTGCCTTCCAAGGTTGCAGGAGGGTTTGTATCATTATTGGTTAAAGGCATCTTAGTGCGTGAAAAGAATATTTATTCAATCCATTATAAATTGATCCCGTACATGAGAAAAAAAGTTCATCTCGATTATGGAACGGTAATTAGAGAGATAAATACCAAGAAATAGATAACATTATTCTTTAGTCGACAAATATGTTCGTTAGATTAGAGATAAAATAAAATAATGGAAACAAATATCACAAAGTGTAGCTCGTGAAGCCCGGTCGAACCATAAAAAAATGGTGCCGAATCTAGCGGTCAAACTCTAAAAGGACTAAGGATCTCGGGCTCTGGATCTGAAAGAAAAGAAACCTGGGGACAGCAGTTCGAATCTGCTCCGGGCTACCTTTAGATTGATGTAAGAAAATTCCTCTAGATCAATTACAAGATAAATGATTCTATTTCAAATGAGGGCCCGCCTTAATAATTTCTTCAGAAATGGGTTCAAATTTCCTGAAATTATTTATAAATAATTTAGCCAGCCTTTTGGCCGAAAAGTCATATTGATTCTTGTCATGCCAAGTATTTCGAGGATTTAATATAGAAGCAGGAATATCATAGCACGAGGTGGGATAATCGAGATTAAATGTTTCGTGTGTCTCATACGGAACGTCGTCTAATGCACCTTTGAGCGTTGCAGAAACCATCTGCCTGGTATGTTTTAGTTCTATTCGTTTACCTATCCCGTATGGACCGCCTGACCAGCCGGTATTGATTAAATAAACTTTTGAATTATATTTAGTTATCTTCTCTCCTAGTAACTTTGCGTATTCTGCAGCTCTCAAGGGCATGAAAGGGGCTCCAAAACATTGAGAAAATGTCTCTTTTGGTTCAGTTATTCCTCGTTCAGTCCCAGCCAATTTACTAGTATATCCCGACATGAAATGATACATAGCGCCCTCTATTGATAATTTAGATATAGGAGGAAGGACCCCAAAGGCATCTGCAGTAAGAAAAATTATGACGGATGGATGACCGCAGACACTTGGGATAACTGCTCCGGGTATAAAATTTAAAGGATAGACAACACGGGTATTTTCTGTCAAACTACCATCTGTAAAATCAGGTTCTCTTGAAAAAGGATCAATAATAACATTCTCCATTACGGAACCAAATTTAATTGCATCCCATATCTGTGGTTCTTTGTCTTTATTTAGATTGATACATTTAGCATAACAACCTCCTTCAAAATTAAATATACCATTATCAGACCAGCCATGTTCATCGTCTCCCACTAGTCGTCGATTTTCATCGGCCGAAAGAGTTGTTTTTCCTGTTCCTGACAGACCAAAAAATAGGGCTGCCCTATCATCTTTACCCAAGTTTGCGGAACAATGCATAGGAAATATGCCTTTTTTGGGTAAAAGAAAATTCATAACTGAGAACATGGATTTCTTTATTTCGCCAGCATAAGAAGTTGACCCCATGAGGATCAAATTTCGCTTGAAACTAATAATAATGAAAGTTTCAGATTTTGTTCCTTCTAACTCTGGAATAGATGCAAAATCATTAATTGACAACAAAGTAAAATCAGGTTTAAAATGAGACAATTCTTCTTGTGATGCGTTTATGAAAATTTGAGTTGCAAATAAACTATGCCAGGCTCTGTCTGTAATGACTCTTATCGATAGCCTAGAAGAGAAATCAGCTCCAACAAATCCATCGAAAGTATAGAGTTTCTCCCCTAAATTATTGTCGTGGATATACTTTCTCATACGATCAAATATTTTTTCAAAGTTTTCTTCAGAAATAGGATGATTAACTTTACCCCAATCTACCGAGTTGGCAGTAATTTCATCCTTGACAATAAATTTATCCTCAGGTGAACGACCGGTGAATTTTCCGGTCTTTACCGATAACGAACCGGTAGACGATAGTTTACCCTCATCATTTAGAATAGCTGATTCAACTAATAGGGGAACTGTTAAATTTCTTCGCCCCTCATTAATTGTAAAGTCCATCTTCTAATTCTGCTTCATAATACCAATAGTTATAATCTTTGGGGTAGATTGTTATTAAAGATATGGAAAATAAATTATAAAAAATTTTTTTGTTAGAAAAATTTTTATAATTTATTTTATTACATTGTCATTAAAATTAAAAAAATAATATTATTCAAATTCATTTAAATTATTTCAAAATTTTATAAATAAATTAATCTTCCCTAATAAAAATCAGTTAGATCTATATTAAAAAAATATTTTAATATTTCTACATAGCTTTTCACTGGAGGTGGAATTTCATTTTCACATGCTATTCCTAAATCTCTTGCATTAAACCATATTATTAAACTTTGTAATATATTCAAGAATCTGTGATGTCTTGTGTCAACCGTTCCAAAAGATTTGATGTACCTATCAGCCAAATTCCAAGAGGCTGTAAAGTCAATACAATCGCTTTTGTAGATTGCTCTAAGTTGATCTTTAATATTAACTCCAATTTTGAATGGTTTTTCACACACTAATATTGGAAAATCAATTTTGTCTGGCAAAAAAAGAGCCGGCGGAGACCATATAGAAATAATTCTAGTACCATTATCTAACTCTGATTCAAATTTCTTGGATAATAATTTGTTTATTTTTTCATCTGTAAACCAAGAAAAAATCACGGTTGCCTCGGATAAGGAACAACTAGAAACGTTTTCGTTAAGGACATATACATTTTTGATAATGTTAGTTTTCGATTTGATTTTATCAACAACTGTGGGGTTAATATCTATTCCCACAGCCTTCTTAACTTTGAATTCTTCTACGGCAATCTGTAATGTTGAAGGATTGTTACCAATACCGAGATGATAAAATATATCGTCTTTATTCAAATTTGAAATTGAGAACATCTTCCTAATAAATTCATTAGGAATAATAACGCTGTCTCCTGTTAATACCATATTAGGCAGCGTAGAAATAAACTCACTAATTTTCACATATATTTACCTTGTTTTGTTACAGTTATTTCATTGCTAACATTAGATTTCGACAAATATGTTATCACCCTCAATCACCACATTGTAGGACTGTTGATTTTTTAGTTTTTGGGGAAACCAGATAAGATCACCAGTTTGAACATTCCATTTAGCACCATGCCATGGACAGACAAGTTCATTTCCTTCTAATATCCCCTCATGTAACTCAGCTCCTGCGTGAGTGCATATATTATTAATTGCATAGTATTTACCTTTAACATTAGCTATTACGATTTCTTTACCCCCGGCAGTAATATTTTTTAATTTACCTTCAGGAATATTTATGGCCTTGTCCACCAAAAACTTTGTCATATATGATTATTTCAAATTTTAGAATATTTTAAAGTATTTGATGTTTTATTATTCAAGAATGATTCTTATTCTGTGCGGATGAATCTCCTAAGATTTTGATCAGTAAGGCTTTTTGCACATGTAAACGATTTTCGGCTTCGCTCCAAATTGCAGAATGAGGGCCATCAATGATCTGAGATGTAACCTCTTTCCCTCTTTTTGCAGGCAAACAATGCAAAAATATGAAATCTTTTTTTGCATATTTGATCAAGGTATCATTAACCTGATATTTAGGGAAAAATATTTTTTCGCGGCTGTCGAACTCATTTTCTTTTCCGATTGAAATATGAGTATCGGTAACTATTACATCTGCATCAATAACTGCTTCGGTAGGATCCGATGTTATCAATAAAGCCGATTCATTTTTTTTAGCTGATGTTCTTGCTAATTCCACCACCCAATCCAGTGGCTCAAAACCTATAGGAGTAGAAACTTGAATATTCATTCCCAATTTTGAACACCCTAAAAGTAAATCATTACAAACATTATTGCCATCCCCAATAAACGCCAGATTGATCCCTCTTAATTTTTTTTTATATTCGCAGATAGTGAGTAAATCCGCCAGAATTTGACAGGGATGAAATAAATCTGACAGGCCATTTATTACTGGAATGGTAGAATGTTCTGATAATTGTTCGATATCTTTATGATCATAAACTCTAGCCATAATGATATCAACATACAATGAAATAGTCCTAGCTGTGTCTTGTACCGATTCACCACGAGATAACTGTAAATCACTAAAAGACAGATTTATGGCATGCCCCCCTAATTGAAGCATTGCTGTTTCAAAACTTAATCTCGTTCTTGTGGAGGGTTTTTGAAAAATCATTCCCAGGATTTTTCCATTCAAGTATTTAAAATTAGAACCTTCTGCTTTGAACTGGTTTTTCAAGGATAACGCGTGATCCAGTAAGGCTAAAATTTGATCAGGGCTCAAATCTTGAAGACTTAAGATATCTCCTTTCAATATTAATTGTGAAAAAAATCTTTAATTTAATGCTTTCAAATAACTATTTCTTTTTCTTAAACCATCCGAATCGGCTTTTTTTCTCACCTTGTTCCTTTATTTCTTCTTCTTTTTCTTCTTCATTAACTTGTATAGGTTCGGAAATTTTTTCAATTTCCCTTGCTGATTCTTCATCAGAGTGTAATTCTTTTTGTTCAACAAGAGGATTAAAGGAAGACAATGAATCTATGTTCAAATCATCGTTCATTGATTCTTTAGAAAGACCTGATAACGCTTCAATGCTATTTTCGGTTAAAAGTTCTTCTGAATCCTGGTCATCGGGTGAAACTAAATCTTTATTAAAAATACTGCTCCTTTCCTCTAAACCATCACTCTTTAATTGATTAAACGTTTCCTCACTGGTAGTAACTTCTTCAATACCTGGGACCGCGTAATTCTCGTTGTGCAATGATGTTTGAGTATTACGATAAGAATCAAGAAGGGACTCATTATTGAAAATAGTTTCAACAAATCGTTCTCTGTTGAACCTGATGATATCGTCGTATCCTTGACCAACACCTAGATAAATAATTGGTTTAGAGGTAATGTAGGATATTGATATTGCTGATCCGCCTTTTGCGTCAGCATCGGTCTTCGTTAGGATTGCACCATCAAATTCGGTATATGAAAAGAACTCTCGTGCTTGATTAATAGTATCATTACCTGATAATGAATCACCAACAAATAGTTTAATATCAGGTTTGATAACCTTTACAATTTTTCCAATCTCGTCCATTAGATTCTTTGCAGTTTGCATCCTGCCAGCAGTATCAATTAATACAACGTCAATGTAGTGCTTGCTCGCGTATTCTAGTGCATCCCTAGAAACAGCAGATGGATCGGCACCATACCTTTGAGATATCACTTTTATGGATAGTTTTTCTGCGTGTGAAGTAATTTGCTCTATTGCTCCGGCCCTATGAGTGTCAGCGGCAGCAATCACTATTGAAAATCCAGATTTTTTTAGCAAGTTAGCTACCTTGGCTACAGTAGTAGTTTTTCCTGTTCCATTTATTCCTAAAAATACAATCTTAAATGGTCCACCTTTGCGTTGCTTCTTTGCATTAATCGCAGTAATCAAATCGACTGATCCTGCCTTTGCTAGAATCTTTGAAAAATTATCTTTTAACGTAGAAGCAATAATTTGTTCAGTAGTTTCATTCTTTTGTAATTTCATACCCACTAAATTGTCTTTTATTTGCTTGGATAAATCATCTACAACTTCTTGAGAAACATCACTCTCCAAAAGAGCAATATTTAGATCAAAAAGACTTTCATCCAGCTCTTTTTCAGATAGTTCCCTCTGACTAATGCTCTTCGCAGCATTAGAGAATGCTCGCTTTAATTTATCAAACATATAGGTATCCCAAATACATAATCTAAAACTTTAACTTTGGTTGATTATGACAGCCACTAGTGCGAGTGTGGGTGTGGGTGTGAGTGCGCTGATTCATCGTGGTTTCGCATCTGTCCAACATAAGAATTCACGGTATTCTGTATTTCCATCATGCGATGCGAAATCTGCTGTTTTTGAGTTGATAATTGCTTTGTAGCCAATTCAAATTCCTTTATGCGTTGTTCTATGAAATTGATAGCATCATCCTTCTTCTTTTCGACTACTACCCCAGCGCCTATGTTTACCAGAACTTTTTCAAGTGGATAAATAAGACTTTTTACATAAACTCCTATTCCTAGAGGAACCAATGATAGTGTTTCAGATTCTGAAGACAAAGATCTTAATGCTTCAAAGGAGTTGTGAGACTCTTCATGTAATCGATGTAATACGGACTCCTTTGCGATTACATCATTATAATAAGCTTCAAGTAACTTTGATTCCTGTACTAAATCATTTACAGTTTGTTCCATATCAACACCTCTTCTATTA
>Ga0181460_10056_pt1 | contig 11775 bp, 13 predicted proteins | sample InSIn3SAF170_FD_119808 | JGI IMG/M metagenome (GOLD analysis project Ga0181460, IMG submission 119808) | Clean room microbial communities from NASA Spacecraft Assembly Facility at Jet Propulsion Laboratory, Pasadena, California, USA -... ... | reverse complement strand
CCAATTGTAAACCCCTACACTCACATGATGATGCCGCGAAGATACATTCGCATGCGATCAAATGTAGTAACCTTAAATTTTCTAAATTTTATCATAATAACCAGATCTGATGGCGCGCCTACGAGAGCAGTGTTTTCTTCTTTGTCCAAGGGCGAAATCTAATTTTTTAGATAATTAAATACGCTGTAGAACGGCCAAGATTAAACTAAGATCGCGGTAAGATCGGTACGTCCAAGAACAGCCGCAGCTCCTCAGGGTCAAAACGGAATGACACCAGCAGGTAGATAACAAGACGGGAAGCAATTTCATCAAATTGCGTCGGCGTCCTTATCTGCGATAGCGATGCAGGCAATCCCTGCCAACGTAGGGTATTGAACCGCATGGTGTTCCGTTCCATAAACGCTACTGCATCATCTGATCGGTCAATAATATCCTGATAAACAGAATCAATTTTTGCTCGGTCTATACGACCGGGAGGCAGGCGCAGATGCCTCACTATTATCTGAACGAATGCGTCCTGCCAGAAAGGCACCTCGTTAGCATCGAGAAATCTGGCCGTGGCATCCATGCGCCGCTCGAATGCCGTGGCGAATAACATGAGATCTGTCATTGATCCGATATATCCTTCCTCCAGCAGCTGAGGATGGTGTCTCGGAATGAAGGTGTCGGGATAAACCAGTTCCATTTCTGAAAGTACGAAACGGATCGCATCCCCTGGATCATTTTCATAGCGAGCGGCATCACCCAAACGTCCCAAAATCTCATTCTGCTGAGGCTGAAGGACTTCTTTATAATACCGCTCACTCTGGCGCCGTATCCCACAATCGCTAATGAAAGTCCACCCCACGAGCATGGCTTGCAGGTCGCGGACCTTCCAGATGGCATTGCAAGGCTGCTCACCGGGAAACCAGTATTCGATAGACGAAAAGAAAATCGAATGATGCTTTTCTTCTAGAGTGAGGATAATCGGCTCCCGGCCGATGACACGCGCTGTGCGGTCATCGTACAGGCAGCCGGTAAATACCGCATTGGCATCGCGCACAGTGATCGCCGCTTGGCCTTGCTCAAGCTGGCGCGCATCAGCGATGACTGCGGGCTGCGCCGACTCGGCCGCTAGACATGCTCGAATGGCGGGCAATAGCAAAGGAATATTGCGCGTCCATTCAGCCGATGGCTGAACTAGTGGATTAGCCGGCTCAGGCGGCGGTGGCGTCGATGGCAACGTGGTGCAAGCGGTCCCAGCGAGCAAAACAGTGAATACCCAGGCATACACTAGGGAGTGCTTACGTTCCTGCAACTCGGAAGTCCTCGATGCTGGCGCCTTCATCCACTTTCTTTTGCAGCCAGGCTGGCGTTTTCCCGCGTCCGCTCCAGACGTTTTTTGGGTTGTCCGGATCGGCATAGAGGATCGGCAGCTTGCGGGCTTTTCCTGAAGCGGTGACAGGCTTTGATGTCAGGACATCTTCCGGTTTCAGACCCGCTTGCGCGATCTGGCTAAACACTTTTTCACGGACTTGGCGGACATGGTCGTCATGCTTCTTGACCACTTGCTCATCGAGAAAATCGCGCAGCGCCACAATGTCCGGGTAATCGAGGCTATCAATTGCCTTCTTAAGTTGATTAAGGTCCATGAATGCCCTTCGTCTCTTCTGGAGGGGGAGATATCGAGCCGGAGCCTGACCGGCCGAAGAACTCCATAAAGCCTGTCACTTCCGTCCCCTGGCTCACCTCCTGCGCCGGTATGGTCGACGGTTCGATGATGTCGCCAGAGCCGGCGCGATAACGCGCGGACGCGCGCAATACCCTGGTAACATATCCGTTTTGGATTCCCCTACTGAAATCGCCGGTATTATAAGCAGATAAGGCAGCATGCAGCGGCTCCCGCTTACCCGCCGCCACCGCGCGCTCGTAAGCTGACTGCAGCACGACAGCGCCTGCCTGAATATTCAGGCAGGGATCGAACATCTGATCGACGCTGACCCCAAGCCAGGAAAGATTAGCCGAGTTAATCTGGGCGATCCCCAAATCAATGCTATAACCAGCAGTGATCCACTGGCGTGCCAACGCCGTGGCATCGGCTGCGGTCGCTGGTGGCGTGAAAGCAGGGGGATGGTCGGCGTTGATACCGATCGCCAAGGGATTGCCACCCGACTCGACCTGGATGATGGACGCCATGGTAATCTCCCCGACCGCCGGGGCGCAGCTCTGCACGAGGGCGAGGAGATCCAGCATCACTGATTGACCGATTGCACGAGCGGCAGTCCGAACAATGCCGACCAGGCCGCCATGATTGCACGCTGCTGGCCGGGGATCGGCGTCTCACGGGCCCACCAGTCATTGGCGATCGCCATTATCACCTCCGGCCCCTGGGCAAACGATACGAGCATTGGTCCCAGGATAAACTGTTCGTAACAGATCAGATAGGCGACACGGGTAGTACCAAATTGGGCCACGCCGGATGCGAACCAGTTTGCCTGGGCGCCACCGGCATGCCAAGGCTGCCACATGGAGATCGGCACCGGTACCCGCTGTGGAAGCGGTGCCTGGGCGTGCCGTCCCAGCACCACGATGGCATTGAGATAGCTTCCAGAGGCCTGAGGGATTTCCGCACCCATCAGCAGCGTCTGACCGCGGCTGGTCAGGTAACGCTCGAACGGCGCCCAACCACCGGCAGCGATGGGGCTCCAGCGTCCGGCCACGCCTTCAGGCATCACTAGAAAGGGCGCATCGAGTTGAGCAGCCTGCCGGCGAAGCTCCTGCTGGCGAGCGAAGTCTTCCATGAAATCGGGAGACGTCGTCTGCAAGCGAGGATATGCGGTATCCAGCGCTCGCCAGCGCTCATCACGCAGGGGTGTCACCGGGCGCGCGAACGCGCTGCCGATGAGCAGCAGTAGCAGGATCAGGCGGGCAGGCGATTGGTGGAAAGGCAGCAGCAGCCATGTCAGACACAGGCCAAACCAGCCTAGAGACGGAAAAAGCACCCCGGCGGCGGTTAGTGGATGACCGAACCCAAAGAGACCCAGCGGAGGAAGGATCAGCAGGACCATTGCGAGTGACGTGCGCCACCAAGCTGCAGGATAGTGCGCGACCAGGTGAGGAGACCACAGCCATCCCCATGGCAGGGCCAGCACGGCATTGAAGGTCATCCACAGCACCCACCCAGCGCCGGACGGGGCCGTTTCTCCAAAAAACACAGCCGCACCGCCAGGAATGCCGCGAGTCACCATCGCAAAGTAGGCGATGGCGATCAACCAGGCGTGTCCATGGCTGCAGGCGCGGGACCAGACGGCGGGGAAGAGCAGCGCCAACGCCAGCATGGTGCTTTCCGCTCCCCAGCCGGCATAGCCAAGGCCTAGAGCTGCCAGAGGCGACCATATTAACCGGAGGGCGCTATGGCTCACTCTCCGGTCGCTTGGAGGGCGCAGAGCGGTGTCGAGAAACATTTCGCGCTCCTAACTGCCAACAAGCTGAAAGAACGGTGTGACGTGAAAGGTGAGTGACGCCTGGGGCACACAGCCATAATAGCGGCTGTCAAAACCGCGCACATGGTTGGAGCCGAGAAAGACATAATCCTCCGGCACGATCTTTGGGAATGGAAGGTGCGGCATTGGACGGCCGTGGCTGTCGATGTCGAACACTTCGCTATTAGCGATGGGGATTGGCACGGACTCACCACGGCGGATAACCTGCAGTTGCTTTTGATGGCGATCATATAAAACTGTATCGCCCGGCAGAGCGATGATCCGTTTGATCATTGCTTGGCCGAAAAATCCACGCTGCCGCCCAAGATCGATCCCGTTGTTTAGATGTGCTGTCGGCTCGAACAGCACCAGCTCGCCATGATATAGCGCCCTTGTAAGGGCCGATAAACGATACAGTCCGATAGGCTGTGAAGGCGTTGTATTCAGCCGCAGATGTAGCGTGTAAAATACGAGATATAAACTGCCATAAGTAAGAAGGGCTACAAGAGAAAACCGGAGAGCATAATAGCGCAACCGGGAATATGCGGTTCTCGCCTGTGCCATGCCTCTACCTCCAGATGCTGCTCCTGCCAAGCGTCTGGGCGATCTTGCATTTCACCTAAAATCGCCATCAGAAACTATACTTAAAGATTGATGGGAATGCACCTGCCTTGATGGGCAAGAATTACCGGATAACGCGAACCTCTAGCGGCAGCGGCAAATCCCGCCAGATCCGATCAGCGGTGTAGACCGGCAGGGCGGCCTCATGGGCCAGCGCCAAGCACGCGCGATCGCCGAGCGACAGCCCGAAGCTCTTGGTTTTTTCCCGCCACTCGGCGGTGCGGTTTGCATGGAGTTCGCTGAACGGCACGATCTCCGACACGGTCTGATGGATGATCTCGGCACCGCGCGAGGCGGAGACGCCCAGCTGCAGCAGGCGGGACATCACCTCGGCGTAATTGACGGTGGAGAGATGCCAGTAGGGCGTTGGGTGGTTCAGCTGGTCGGCGCCGGGCTCATCGAGCAGCAGGGCCAGCAGGGCCGAGCTATCGAGGACGGCCCGCATGCTCGCTCCCCCACTGCGTCGCTTCCTGCCGCGCCTCCTCGCGCCGCTCCGCGATCAGCGCTTCCGAGGCCAGAGGTGCCCCTGGCGGCAGCAAGCCTTTCAGCTCCTGCTGGATGCCCTGCAGGGTGCGCTGATAGGTGCTGAGCCGCAGCGCATCGGGCTCCACGGTCAACACCAGCGTGTCGCCCGCTTTCAAGCCGAACGCCTGACGCACGGCGGCGGGGATCGTCACCCGGCCATTTTCATTGATGGCGACATGGTAGCTGTCTTTTGTCATATACTAAATATTATGACAGATTAATAAGGTTCTGACAAATCCAAATGATCGCGAAGTCAAAACGCCCTAAGCGAAGCTTAGGGGAGATGTCTGTACCAAAATCACTTGCGATTTACTGAGACGTTACTATCCTTCGTCCATGTTGCGGATCACGGTGCATAGTGCCGCGGCGGCGGCCAAATCCTACTTCGACCGCGAGCTGAAGCGTGGCGATTACTATACCCAGGATCAGGAAGCGTCTGGCCATTGGGGCGGGCAACTGGCGGCGGCGCTGGGGCTGAGTGGCCCAGTCGACCGCCACACCTTTCATCAGCTGTGTGATAACCAGCTGCCGGATGGCAGCGGAAAACTGACCACACGCACCAAGCAGAACCGGCGCATCGGCTACGACCTGAACTTCCACGCGCCGAAATCGGTCAGCCTGGCCTATGAGCTGACCGGTGATGAGGCGCTACGTGATGCCTTCGTCGACGCGATGCGCGAGACCATGCAGGAGATCGAGCAGCAGGCGGCCTGCCGCGTGCGTCGGAAAGGCCGCAGCGAGGACCGCACCAGCGGCAACCTGCTCTGGGCGGAATTCCTGCACCGTACCGCGCGGCCGGTCGACGGGATTCCCGACCCGCATCTGCACGCGCATGTCTTCACCTTCAACGTGACGAATGATGCGGTCGAAGGCAAACGCAAGGCCGGGCAGTTCGGCGCGATCGTCGAGCACGCGCCGGCGTTCGAAGCGCATTTCCATGCCCGCCTGGCCGCCAAGGTGCGCGCGCTTGGGTATGAGACGGTGGAGACCCGGTACGGATGGGAGATCGCCGGCGTACCGGATCGCACCCGGCAGAAATTCTCACGGCGGACGCAGCAGATCGACGCCTATGCGGCGGCCAACGGGATCAGCGATCCCAAGGTCAAGGATCGGCTCGGCGCCGAGACGCGCGAGGCCAAATGCCGGGAGCTGGGCATGGATGCCTTGCGCGCGCACTGGCGCGGAAGGCTCGATGCGACGGAGCGCGAGGCGCTGTCGCGTCTGAAATCTGTGGCGTCCTCTGCCGCCCCTCGACATATCATCAACGCCGCGACCGCCCTCACCTTCGCCATTCGCCATGGCTTCGAGCGTGCCTCCGTGCTGCCGCTGCATCAGCTGATCCGCACGGCGCTGCGCCATGCGGCGGGCGCGGTCACGCCCGAGCAGTTGGAGGCGGCGGTCAGCGCCAGCGGCGAGCTGATCATTCGTCCGCAAGGCCGGCGCACGCTCGTGACGACCCGCACGGCGCTTCGCGAGGAGCGCCAGCTGATTCAAGGCGTCGCCGCGTTGCGGGCGACGCGGCCTGGCTTGCATCCCGGCTACGTCTCCCAGCGGCCCTTCCTGAACGGTGAGCAGCGTGCGGCGGTGCGCCATGTGCTGACCAGCCGTGACGGCGTCATCGCGATCCGCGGCGTGGCGGGATCGGGCAAGACGACGCTGATGCAGGAAGTCCAGGACGGGGTGACGAGCGGCGGACGACGGATGATCACGCTCGCGCCGACCGCCGTCGCGGCGCATGACACTCTGTCGAAGGAAGGGTTCGAGGCTTACACCGTGGCCACCTTCCTCGCCTCCGCTACCCTGCAGGAGTCCGCGCGGGGCCAAGTGGTATGGCTGGATGAGGCCGGGCTGACAGGTATTGCTACGCTCAATCGTTTGATCGACGCCTGCCAAGCCTTGAGCGCGCGTCTGGTGCTGACCGGAGACAGCCGGCAGCATGTGCCCGTCGAGCGCGGCGACGCCCTGCGGCTTTTGGAGAAAGCCGGTATGCCGTGCGTCAACGTCACTACCATCCAGCGCCAGACGACGCCCGGCTTGCGCCGCGCGGTGGAAGCTTTCGCCGGCGGACGCGCCGACATCGGGCTGGCCATCCTGAAGGCGCAGGGTGCCATCCATTTCGAGCCGGGTGACCAGCGAGCGGCCAAGGTGGGCGAACGCTATGCGCGGGCGCTGCTCGACGGGGAACGCGTCCTAGCGATCGCTCCGACCCATGCCGAGGGTGACGCCGTCACCGCCGCCACACGAACGGCGCTCAAACAGCGCGGGTTTCTGCGGGAGGAGCGGACGGTGCTGCGCTTGGTCAACCGGCAGCTCACCGTGGCGCAGAAGAGCGACGCCGCCAGCTATCAGGCGGGAGAAGTCGTGCAGTTCATGTGTCCCTGCCCCGGCTTCAAGCCCGGTGAGCGGTTAACCGTGATCGGCGCCGTCGATCACGCGGTCGAAGCGACGCGCGCCGACGGATCGCCGGTTCAATTGCCGCTGGCGAGAAGCGACCGCTTCACCGTGTATGCGCCGGAGCGGATCGCGCTCGCGCCGGGTGACCTGGTGCGCGTCACGGCGAACCTGCGAGCCCTCACCGGCCAGCGGCTGTGCAATGGCAGCCGTTATCGGGTCCAACGAATCGGCCCGAACGGTATCACGCTCGACAATGGCGCCGTACTGCCGGCCGACGTCGGGCATCTGGCCCACGGATACGTCACGACCTCCCATAGCGCCCAAAGCGCGACGGTGGACCGGGTGATCCTCTCCCAAGGCCAAACCAGCCTGCCCGCCGCGTCGGCGGAGCAGCTCTATGTGTCCTGCAGCCGGGCACGCCGGGCCGTGGAGATCTACACCGATGACCGGGCGACGCTGGAGACGGCGTCTCAGCGCCGCGCATCTCGCGGCTTTGGGCTGGATCTGACCTCGGGCGTGGCCCGATATGCGGCGTTCCACCGGATACATGATGATTCGGCGGAGGTTCTGATTTGATCCGAACCACAAAATCGTGTAAGTTGTATAAGATAAATTTCCCTCATGGTTTCGGTTGTGGTTACAGCGGGTCACGTCGATCGGTTGCTCAACGGTCATTCCGCGCGGGTGGCTGCTGAGACAAGTTCACCGCAAGGGACTGCGCCGCCTCCTGTCGAACCTCACCGCATGGACGCCTCGGTGGATATCCCCGAGGCCAACAAACCCTATATGGCGATAGAAGAGGTGCGCGGCGCCGGTAGCGGCCGCAAGGCTGATGGGGTGGATTTCATCACCGTCACCGGCGCGCGCATCGGCCTGCCCTACTTCATGGCGGGTCCTTACGCCATGCCGACGCTGGATCGGCTGATTGTCGGCACCACCTTCGGCGCCATCGAAATCATCGGCCGCGAGATCGTCAAGGCCCATACCGCGCTTTTGGAACGCCGCGCCGTGCGCGTGCATGCGCTTCCCGTCGGCGAAGCCGATCCGGGGCAAGGCTGCGTGATTGAGGCAATTAACGTGCGCTTCGGTGTGCCGTCCCCAGCGCTGTTCGGGATCGATGTGACAGGCTCAGCCTTCTCGTTTGCGGCAGAAGAAGCAATGGAGCATGGGTGAAATCGTCGGGGAGTTGCACCAACTTTTGGCAGAAAGAAAACATGATGAGGAGGTGCGCCGCATGCCGTGCCAAGAGACGTATGGCTGGATCGTGCGGGCGATGCGCTAGGCGCCCAAGGCTATCCGCTTACCCGAACAGGAAGCCGTCCACCGCCGTGCGGTAGTCGCCGCCTTCCAGAATGATCTCGAGCTATTATAGGCATTGGGTGCATAGGTGCGGTTAGGATCGAAGCAAGTATGCTGGCATCTCTCCCGCATATCGAAGAGGATGCTTCATGTCAGCGGAGGAACCATAGGCCATGGAGAAACATCAGTGGGTTTCCTATCTCACCAGGCTTAGCAGGCAGCATGGCGGCATGAGCGCGCTGATCCATCATGATTTTGAGTCGCGGTCTGGTGATGTTGTGGAAGCCTGCGAACATGTTCCGCGAAGATATCTGAGAAGATACGCAGTGGTGTCGAAAATTCATCCGTGGGCTCAGTACCTGTGGAGAGACCCCGCCGGGACGCCTATTTTCCCGGACGAAAGGCGAGTCTATGACCGGGTATCCCAGGACAGGAATACCGATTTGTTTGTTAACACGTTGATTAGATTGGGAATTCCCATTGGGATGGGAGCCATTCTGTGGAAAGACAGACATCCAAATCCACGGCATGTATTCGCTATTGCGATATTAAGACCGGGAGACCCGAAGAAAGGCGATGCCTTCACCCGAGAGGAAAAGGATTTGTTCGCCCGTCAGATACCCGCCTTGGTAAAGGACATTCAAACCCATGACCGGGTGAGAAGCCTTCGTGGCGACATGACTGATTTCAAGCGATGACGATGACCGCCGATGGTAGGCCCGATGGGCAAAGGCATGAGCTAAATGGATAGAAAATCTTCTGCGGCAGAAAATATCAGGTTGCATCATGTTGCACATGAGTACCCTAACTTGCCATGGGTTTTTCAATGGGACAACAGGGGAAAATCTAAGTTTTTAAATTTTATTGGAAAACAAGATGGTATTGTTAAGGAGAATCAATTTTCAGTGGATGTAGCATCGGATGATGCTACTATTAGTAAATTGTACTCTGAATTTCTAAAGCATGTTACGGGATATATGAACATCGAGGGCTTTATTGAATTACTGAAGGAACTAGGGGTCAGTGCATCGAGCGTCGAGGAAGTACGCACGGCCATCAAAGCCAATTACCCAAGCATCAAATTATCGTTTGATCGCGAGCCCAGCGGTGCCGAGGAACGTCCGAACGCGCACCTATCCGGCCATGCCCAGGCCGCGCCTGCGGACGAAAGAAAGCCCTGGGGCGAGCACTCGGCGCGGGTGCTTCGAGAGCGCTATGAAACCGGGCCGGACACGCCCGATAACGCGGCTCTGCCCAAGACCTTTGAGGAGGCCAAGGCGCAGGTGCCGGGGCTTCGTAAATGGGTGGAGGTGAAGCGGGAGGCTGGTTTGACCAGCCGCCGGGACGGCTTCGACCAGGAGGTTTTCGATCTGCTGGTGGAGCATCTTCGGGACCACGAGAGCGGCCTCGGGAAATGGGCGGCCAGCGAGGACGGCATGCCGCGTAATTTACTCAGAAGCATCGACTCAGGACTTCGGCAAGAGATTTACGCTCTGGGAAATCCAACACTGCCTCCAGATATTCAACTGCCGCTTGGAAAGCCAACTGGCCGACCACAAGGATCAATCGACCATGAAAAGCGTGCGTTTGCGCCTCGGCCAAATCGTCAAACTAGAGTTGAGGCTCCTACCCGTGAGCAACTGAGGGAAGCCCGTCGAATCGCTAAGTTGGGGCAACGGCGAGGAACACGGGATGGGATAGACATTTAAAAAAATCAGGTTGACATAGGGTTCCGTCTCCCTTTACCGTCTGTCTTGTCAGCGCGGTGCTGGCCCGGGTGACCGTTGGCACCCGGCAACACAGGAGGGCGGCAAGATGAGTGATGATTTCTGGAAGACCGCGAAAGAGGTGGCCACGTATGCCGGGGCCGCCATGGGCGCGGTGCAAGGTGCAACGGCGGCGGCGAGCGCGGCGGCCCCTGTCGCTACCGCATGCTTAACGGTCCCCGTAATCGGCCCGATTGTCGGAATTACGGTGCTGACCACCGCGGCAGCGGGGGGCGCAGTGTTTGGCGGTGTCCTCGGCGGTACCATCCCAGGGGCTGCCCTGCCCGCTGGAGACCTGCTACGCCGCAACATGTAGCGTGCTCACAGACGAACTTGGGGCTCAGACGCATTCCGAAAGTCCAGCATCGCCCCTGGCGATCCGGGTGTCCTATGCGTCTGAGCCTTCCTCAAACACCCTTGTAACGGATGGTTTCACACGCGTTTGACGCGTGCCGCCTTCGTCGCGAAGCGGTTTGAGGTCATCTCCCCACGTTTATTCACGTCTATAGAGGAGCGTCGAATGGACAGCCTTCATATGGACTATCGCGAACCGAAGCCACGTCAGGAAGCCGGCGGATGCGTCCGGCCGTTGGTGCAGACATACCATTGCACCCGTTGGGAAGCGGAAGTGATCGAGGCGGGATCGAAGCAGATCGCCGAGATGGGAGGGCCAGATGCCGCTGGCGCAGCCGAGATTGCGGCCATTTGCGGGAGAACGATTTCTGCCCGGTGGCCCACGCAGAAGCGAAATCTCGCTCAGCATTACACGCGAGGGGACATCGCCGCCATCGTGTTTGATCACCTCCCGACAACGGTCGACGACGCGCTCCCCAGCAGCCTGCCGGATATCGCGACCTTGGAAGCGGCTCCGCAAACCCGGTTTTTGGCAGCCCGCAACCAAGTGCTGCTCGCCCTGCTGAATGAAAGGGCCTTCGCGTTCGATATCGATAACCACGCCAAGATCACTCGGCTCGTGGCGAATTTCAAAGGCGGCGGCTTGACCAAGGTGGAGGGGGAAGAACGGGGCAACGCGCCCGGCCTGAGCTCGCATCACGGCGTGGCCCTGGGGGCGCATACCGAAGCGCCCTATTACGCCACAACCGAGTCGGCTGGAGAGCATTCTCCCGCACCGACGACGTTGATATTGAGCGCGCGGTGGAATCCGGGCAATGAAGCGACAACGATCATCCCCATTCAGCCTATTCTGGACAAGCTTGGCGGGCTGGCCTCCCTGGGCCTGGGGCTTTCGTATTACGGTTTCAGCCGCAGCGACTCTTTCACGTCCGATGACGATGCGTCGCCCCGCCATGTCCGGGTCATCGACCTCTTGCCGGACGGCAGGGTCGCGATCCGGTACAATGACTACCGGATTTTCCCGGAACCCACCGCCCCACCCATGGCGCGGCAAGCGCTAGAGGAATTCCGGCGGCAATTGGCCAAGTGCATTCCGGTGAAGGTGAATCTTCAACCCAGCCGAGCGGTTGCGATCAATAACTACGCCGCACTTCATGCCAGGGATGTCGTAATGGACAACCGAAGGCTGTTGATTCGGCTCTTTGGTTATGCCGCCGACGTAAGATATATTACGGTATCGACCGATCCTCTGGTGGTGAGGGGGTAAATGACAGGCTTCTGATAACTCGAAACTCTGAATTTGCTAGTGTTGCAACCTGTTGGGGAGGATGTCACGATGACTTATATTGTTTTCT
>Ga0181460_10052_pt1 | contig 12059 bp, 8 predicted proteins | sample InSIn3SAF170_FD_119808 | JGI IMG/M metagenome (GOLD analysis project Ga0181460, IMG submission 119808) | Clean room microbial communities from NASA Spacecraft Assembly Facility at Jet Propulsion Laboratory, Pasadena, California, USA -... ... | reverse complement strand
ATGAATGCAGGCATTATCTCCATCCTGCTTCATCAATTACCGTATCAGTTTAAGGGTCTGGGCGTTCTTTCAACAATTGCCTTTCTGGTTGATTTCGTCTTCTTCATCTGCTTCTCAGTCGTCTTCCTCGAATATGTGCTTATAACGCTCCATCTTGAGAAGAAATATTCACAGCTAGCAAGGTCATCCATGAGACGTTTTCCCCCCTTCCTATGCTCACACTCATTTCTTTAAAGTGATAATTCACAGGCAGAGCAGATGAGAGAATATCGATAGGATTTGTCGCTACCACATCATAACGCTCGACTCATTCAGCAATGCCACCTTGCATATTAAAGCCAAAAGAGGGGTTGCCACGGCATTATTCCATTAGGCTGCGACGGCGCTCTTCTGTGGTAAAACTGTGAAACACGCGAACATTGCCAAGTGGTTTCGGCAAGTGAGTGTCCAGAAGGAAACTGTAGCAAATAACCAATCAATCCTCCTTCTTAAGTCTTGGATCCTCCCTCACAATGAGCAGTTCTCCCTTCGCAATCTTCAACAATGCAAACGCAGCGTTAACAAAGAACAATATTACCAAAATGATCACGAGTGCCGTGTTGATCGTTCTCCAAGTAGGCGAGTTCATCGCTATTGCGAAAGAATTACATGCCGTCGTGAAAGTCCCGATTGGGAAGATAATACTGTTCCAGGACATAGTCCACGATAGTTGTTTCGTGACAGCTCGCTCGATCATAACGTAAAGGGCTAGCAGTGCAAAAGTCGCCGAGACACCAGCTAGGATGAGCGCTAGCAGCACACAAGCCACGTACAGAGGTTGTGCGGCAGCGGCTGAGAGGAATGGGCCTCTGTTATACCCAGCGAAGCTATGATATGTGTTGGCTGATGTGCCCAGAAGCTGTAGTGCGGCAGCAGACTGTCCGAAAGGACCAGCCCAGGTGAACATTGCCGCTGTTTTTTCCGGTGCTGGCCATCCTTGAGAGAGAAGACGATGAAGTACCAGGACGGCGAGGAACGTGAACATGAAGACAGCCAGACCAATCATCATGTAGCCAAAGATGATGATCGGCACGGCCAATCGTGCAGAAATACCTGTAGAGTAGTCTGCGATCAGTCCGCCAGTGGTTGCGATTGTGGCAATACCCATTACTGGAACGAAGACTAACGGCGGCAGACCTCCGCCAGAATCAGGGGAAGCTTTCTGTGTCCGCACCATAGTGATGAGGACGAAGAAGAAGGTCAGAAGCATCCAGCCCACTCCAAACCACCACATCACATAGGCGACAATGGTGAAAGCATGGCCGCCCCATCCTGCCGTTGATACGATAAGACTAACCAACGCAGAGATGGTGAGCCAGGCGATTGGCCAGCAGCAAAGAAAAGAGAGATCCTCGAGGTCCGCAGTGATTTCTGTAAAGGCTTGCTTTCTAAATGTAGCGAATCTGGCGAGAAAGACGACTGAGAAGCAGATGAAGAAGACGAAATCAACCAGAAAGGCAATTGTTGAAAGAACGCCCAGACCCTTAAACTGATACGGTAATTGATGAAGCAGGATGGAGATAATGCCTGCATTCATGCACAACTCGAACCTATAATTTGTTAGCCTCAGACCTGGTGGTAATCATTTGGTTCATGGTTTACCATATTGGCGAGAAGTCCTGAATAAGGGCCTTCAAAGCGCTTCGCTTCTGCTGGGATTGTGCTTGTTTTTCCGCATCGAGGTGGCCATGCGCTCCAGTACTTGTTGAGCTCATCTTGAGCGAAGATTCTGCAGGTGCGTGCAGGCACAGACTTTGTTAGATGGAACGGAGTGATAAAGCAGCCCAAGACATGTCTGTACTATTGTACCAGGCATTCAAGTGTTTTTGATGATTTCATTATCAGTGGTGGAATGCAGTGTCAGAATCATTGACATTCCGGCGGCATCCGGGAAGACATGACCTCAACTGGACCGTGAGGGTATTACGGGAAAGTTTTGTGGAGTTGAGAGTTCGGTGATGTTGAACAATCTTGGGTTTCTGCTTCTGTGCTAACAGATGTATGAGTCCGCCAGGTAGCTCTAAGATTTAATTAGGCTCATTATTTGGTATAGTCGACTGATGAACTTTTGGCACCTACCTTAGCTCCGTTCTGTCCACGACAAAAACACCTTTACGAATACATTTCGACACCTGCTCAAGCGATGATGAACGTTAGGCAACACGATAGCCCTGCAATTGGACCGGGATCATTGGATGCACGGAAGCAGGAGGCAATCGTTACGCTTTTTAAGAGTGGTGACGGCATCCCGGTCTGCCGGCTGCCGGAGATTAAATGTAGGCTTGTTGCGGCTGGATTGGCATCATCATTTCTTTGCATACTACGAGAAACCGCGACGAATCGAACAGCTCAGAGTGGAACTCTTCTTTCTTGTTGTTACCGTGGTTGTTATAGCTGGATTACAACGGTGTCCAAGGTTGTCCATCGAGAACTATGTAAAGTGGCAATTAGGTAAGCAGGTGTACCTGCAGCGGCAAAAAGTGTGCGTGCCTAGCGTGTTCTCGAATCTAGTCTTCTTCCGGCCGCGATCTTCCCGGCGCGTACACAACCAAGATCACAACAACAAACATAATTCATGCTTGAGGATGGTAATCTTGGCTTCCAAAAAGGTCAGCCAAATATCAGAGTCAATGATATCATCAACGCTTGATAAGGTGCATAATACCATTGATGTGTGTCGCAGGTCAATCCCAGGCAGAACAGGAACAAAATTGAGTACTCCTCCAGTCAATCAGGCTTCAAAGTATACAACAAGAATTGCTATAAATCTTCCAATTCGCCAGAAAAACATTTTTCTTTTCAGGTTATGGTAAACCCTACACCTCGTATTTCGAAATTCAGCTGACTGGAGGAGACGCTTTCAAAATAAGCCTTATCGTGACGAGTCTAACCTCATTCAGGAAACTCATTGTTGATGTGCGAAGCGAGATAAGCAAATCCGGCCAGACACCAGTGTACCTCTCCTCAACTTTCACTGCCTCGATGGCGGCAAGATCTCGTTAATATGCATACCAAGCTACCTCGCTTACGAGCTTTGTTTGCGTTGGTTGGAGAAACGTTTGGTCATGTCGGCCTTGATGGGCTGCAGCTGAGGTGGTTGCGAAGGGGGAAATGCACGATCGAACACGAGAGAGTCTAGAGCTCTGAAGACCAACCCCTCAGCTGCTTTTCAGCATTACTACACACAACAGGGCGAGCAAGTGCAGAAAGTCTTGACAACGAGAAGATGCCTTAATTGCAGCTTTCGCATTCTGGCTACCATGAGTTTTCGTTGTCAGCTTGCTGCATAGTATGCCGCGGTTGATAGTTAATCAGGTCTCTCCTAGTTTCCTGCTCTCCTTCGCGTTACCATCATGACATTCAACTTCCTCGCTTTCCCACTATGTGCTCAAACACACCTGAATAGCCATGTCCCTACCTCTTGCGACTACGGCAGTATCACTACCCAGCAACTCGAGCAAACAAACCAATGCCTTTGCAACAGTATTCCGTTCCTAAATGGTTCTGCTCATGACATTTATCCAAAGTGTGGATGCGCGGTACTAGGCTCAACAGCAGACACCATCAATCTCGCCTGCCTTTCCACAGAAGTGACGCCGGTGTGGAGTATAGCTCAGTATATCGCTGCCGATGACGGTGGACAAGCGAACTGCGTGGACAAGATCAGAAGTACAAGTCAGGCTGTGAGCAGTGCTGCAGCGACCAGCAAATCCGCTAGCGCTAGCACATCAATCGAGATCGCGACGACGAACAGCGTGCCGACTATGATCACCACGACCAGGATGTCGCAAGAGTCAGTCCAACAGGTGGTGTCCACGTCCACATCTCCTTCACAAGCCTCTGCGCCTACCTCCTCAGATTCGAGCTCCGATGAAGCGATCGGATTACAAAAACAACCCAATCAGATTGCCCTCGGTTGTGGTCTTGAGGCTGCATTGATCGCGGTCATTGGACTTATTGTGACCATTGTAATGTGTAGAAGGCAACGCGCTAAACCAAAATCAGAGGCTACCAGCAATCATGCGCAACCTGCGTCAGCCAGCTATCCATTGTTGAACACATCTTAGCAAGGCCCTTCGCCCAGCTTTACTACTGATATATACATGCCGAGGAAGGATCCTATGGTATCTATATGGTAGGTTAATATTGTCATGCAAGTTTGAAAATCTTCTAAGCGTCTGATATACTCAGATCGCCTGCAAGAGTACGGTATTTCTGACATGTTGCCGGGTTACGCTTTGCGTGATGACGTCTCGGAAATGGGAGAAAGACACTCGCTAAGCATAACACTTGCCCGCAAAAAGTTTCCCTGGAATTGCTGGGTGAAGAAGATGGTCTCGAACCCACCACCAATCAAATGTCCAAATTGCGAGCAGGACATTGCTCGGAGATAGGAGAAGGCGGTATCATGAATTCAAGGATTGGACAATTCTTTCACCAGAAACGGGCGGTACTAGTCTCAAAACTCGGAGGGTGTGTGATACGCTGATGAGATCGGAGTATAGTGCTTGAGGGATCTACTTCCGGAGGTGATCTACTGTTCTTTTTTCTTTGAGTCTAGCGTTTGAGAATGGAAAATTAATGTCAATTTTGGTTGGTGTTTGAGGCTTCGGTGTCGGAATTGAGATGCTACTGCTGGCCAACAGCTTCCTGTCTAGGAGATTGTGAAATTGTAATCAGATTCGTTAAAACTGTACGGAGTCGTCTTTTTAGGAAGTAAAAAAGGGGCTCCATCTACAGCAGCCAAATATGGAATATATTGCGCTCTTGGGACATTGATAATGCACGGTCGACGGTTCGGCGAGAAAATTCCAGCATTCTCCAACCTGACCAAGGTTGACACTCCCAAGTCTGAATCAGTCAGGATACCGAATACTCTATGCAAAGTTCAATGCATATCACCGCCAAAGAGGAATGATAGGTGAGCTCATACTCATCGACAGCGGTAAACTGCTCAGATATATTGATCTGGTATGCTGAGGATATTGGGAGTGAAATAAATGAAGATAGAACGGATTGTAGTGTTAATAATGGCATCGACGCAGATATCGTAGGAAATGGTGATAAGAGTAAATGAAAGGAGACTGCTGTCGAGGATGCCGTGCTGCAAACCTGGCAGGTCAGCTAGATATTAGACTCGTATGTATGTAGAGTCCTCCAACGACGGTGTTGCCCGCTAGCTCTCCAGGCCCTGAGACGAGTACAAGCACTTCTCTAAGGGTCTGATAATCGATGGATACACGTGGAGGGTTGGAGCCTCCAGTCTTTTGCAAAGTCAGCTCCGGTATACCAACGATTGCCTCCTGACGGCCCGACATCTACTCACAAGAAACACAATGTCCTCGTATGAATCGTTTGCTGACTCATCATCTCCTTTATTATGCATCACTCCATACACCTAGTCGAACTTTCCTCCAACCACCGGCACATCTAGATAATGATCTTGCCAGCACCGCCATATTACCGCAAGGTGCTAGCTCCTTCCTCTCTCAAGCTCTACCTTTGCCCCACTTTCCAGCAAAGTCAGTAAGTAAGACTGTGCACTAAGCACTCAATCAGCAAGAGTCCAAATGCAGGTATTTTAGCCACCAAGACATGTAAAGGAGCAATATCTTTCCGTTAGGTCATGTCAACAAGAGGTCTGGTCGTGCCAGCTCATCGTGGCCAACATTTTCGTCTCGTTATGCAATCTTCTTGGTTGCTTGTCTCACTTAATCTCATCTTGAGTGAAATGAGCGAGGTTTGAGGTTTACAAACCAAGGCTCCAAGATCGCAGATGTGTCAGCTTCTCCTCTGTTTAGTTCTCTTATACTGTCAGATCATTGATCTATGCCTATTTCCATTAGATTGCGGGTGTAATTGGGGTCCGAGAACTTTGGTTTAGCCTGTTGCCTGCTTACCGAGAGCAGGTACTAGAATCTTCTCTCTCTAAAATTACGAATCTTGTTTCTGCCGAGGATTGGTTGCATTTAATAAGGTCGATACTTACAACTAACAGGTGACTGGATCGTTTTGATAATGGAGAAGGGAGAGGCTTGAGAGGGTTGCGAAGAAGAAGGCACAACTTCAAGCTATCAATAGGCTTACATATCCTTCCCTAGAGCCGTGTGAAGTCAGGTAGCCCCCATAGCAGCCTTAAGATTCTGGAGTAGGATAGCTTTCGATTGCATGTTTGTTAACAGCTTCTTATACATAGCTAGGCTTTCTTATTCTTCGAACATCGATAGATCAGCGGGACAACTAGGAGTAATCCTAACCCCTAGGGAGCCCATGATGAGAGCGATGAATTTGACGATTGTAGTCCCCCTCCGATGGAGCTCATACCTGGCGCTTGATTGGCTTGTTACCTTGCAGCGGAGTAGCCGCAACTTCCTATGTTGCAGCCTACTCAAAGACTGGTGAGCCTGGAAGCGCTACACTTTGTGACCAAAACCTCCCAGAGAACAGGACCTCATGCAGCTTGCCACTCGGATGCTGGTAGAATACGCTGCAAGCAAAGTCAGCTAGTATCAGAATGGGTGCAAACGAGCATACCTGATGTGCGGTGTATTGTCACCTGTAGAGACGAAAACCTCGAGCTTCGAAGCTGGAGCAGCCTTTAAATTCGCGGCGTCAAGAGCGCCAGCCTCCCAATGCCCGTCGGGGAAATAACAAATCTCACGGACCTGTCCTCCAGTACTGATTTAATAGATGCGATATTGGCTCTGATGGCGGTAAGTTAAGGGCTTGATATGAAGGTAGATACTTACACCATCGCCTTCCCAATGGATAGCTGCCAGAGAGGTACCAATTGCGGCCTTGTCAGCAGCGAGGATGGTGGTACTGTCTCCGCCGCCCAGCTACCCTGTGCATCAACGGGAGCGTTCCTGTAGTTGACTGAGATAGTGCCGTCCTTCTTTTGATAGTACAAGTGCAACGGGGTACTTCCACCATGCACCACCCTACCTATTTGGTACTTAGTACTGAGTGCAGTCAGGAAGTGAGCGTTGCCCAGCTGCTAGCAGGCATTGGTCAACCAATGACAACTTTCTACTCACAATGTAAGAAATCTCCCACTTGTTGACCAGAGTGCTACGAGAAACGCTCACTTCCTGACTGCACCCAGTAAGTGGTTAATGTGGGAAAGGCTCTAGCCATTGTTCTAGCAGTTGGAGTTTGAGCTGCCGATTGACAAGCGCAGCTTTTAGCTTAAGTGTACGAGCAGGACGGCCTGGAATGACTGACCTTTGTCAAGATATCGAGGCCCTACCAAGACTTGAGGCAGAGCTCTAACAATCGATTGCAATGCCGAGGGTCTTGCGAGCTCGATCAATGAGACACATAGTTTTGATACATACCACACACCGAATGAAAGTCACGAGCGATTGATAGTGATATAGTAAAGCATCTCCATTAGAAAGGCAGACTTAATATTCGTGGAAGTTAGAGAGAAACAAAGCGTGTATGGAGGAGTGGTGTATTGCTCGACTCTGGTCAAAACTGGCCATTGACCCACCTGAAATCTTTTCGGATCCTCTTGTCTATGCATAACTTGGCACCTCAACATTCCTCACCATCACCTTGTTATCCTTGTTATTGGCATAATTTGCATCAATCGATCCAAACCGAATCCTCACCCATTCCGCTGCCGTCACACCTTCCGGCGGCATCGCGCGGTTATTGTTCCCCTGAACCTCCACTCTCTCCAACAACGGGCTCTTCACCGGCCTTAGCAGTGTGTCATCGTCCGGACCCGAGAAGTATATAACACCATATCTAGGCAAATCCCGCTGATCCTCCGGCGGCAGCACGACACGGTGGATGCTGCTTTCTAGATATCCGCCACTAAGGAAACTTAGTGTGTCCGCCACGTTGACGGTGATGCTGCCACGCAGTGGCTTCACCCACTTCCACTGCGTCTCGCCGTATGGTCTGACTTGTAAAGCTGCAACGGGCTGGCGCATGAGTAGTGTCAGGCTGCCGAAGTCGGTGTGCCCATAGACATTGTGCTCGATTTTGTGCTCTTTCATGATGGCCAATTCCTTCGGTGTGCGCGGGTGGTACAACATGTATCGCAGATGGCACTGCGAGCGTGACTCGTAGTCATGCAGTTTCCAAAGCGCCTCTTCGTCAGGCAGTTCCAGGATGATGGCGCACAGGATAAGCAGCCGCTTCAGCACGAAGGAGGACATGTGTCGCTGGAATTTTTCTGCTCTATCTGCTGCATCGACGAGTGGCTGTGGGCGAGCCACATCTTTATAGATGTCATTCCATTTAGGGTCATCGTAAAGTTCGAGATTATCCATCAGGCCGTGCTGCTGTTTTCGCGCGCCGCGAGGCTTCCATCCAAAAAAGCCCTGTTTGCTCGAGTCGACGCGGTACTTTTGCTTCTCGTCATTTGGCAGATCGAATATGGCTTTTGCTAGAGCGAATTGTTCGTCGACTTCTGACTCAGTAAGGCCGAAATTTATCACGTAGAAGAAGCCGACCGTGCTGATTGCGTGCTTCAGCTGAGCAGCAAGCTTCCGTTTGCCATCGGGCAGGTCAAATTGAGAGAGATCGATGGTTACCAAATCTGCCCATTCAAGGTCTGCAGTTGTTTCAGGAATGTCCTGGTACCTGGTGTGCTCGTTGCCAATTGAATCCATGATGGACGATGTCTGTTCATACACTTTCGACGTACACTGGTTCAAGGTTACCAACTATGACAAGATCGTGTGCTCAGGGAGGTTAGTCTTATACAGTCGTTAGTAGATATGTTACCTCGCAGATTCAAAACACTTACCAGGGTTGACACACCTGGTAGACGTTCTCCACCAAAGTGGGGTTACTCCGTCGGAAGAGTGTGAAAGCTGCCGAGGATATTCGGCAGGCCAAATGGAAGGTGCTGTTTGAATTTGAGCGTTAATCACTGGCATTCGATAGGCCGCAAGGTGTGGTAGCGTGCTGCTCCTTCGCCGGTGTGAAAGAGTTCATGGTTGATATTGTAAAGGTTATAATAAAGTTCAACAATTAGATGAACACAACTTTTTTGTATTTGGAACGCTATACAAAGTCACTATCTTTCTAAACTAAGTTGCCAGCTTTTCCTAGATATGAACATCTATATTTTTAAATATACACTTATTGAAAATTACTATACGCTTATTTTCTTATACGAACGATGTATTACAATCTTTTTATAAAAAGAGTAAATATAATCTATAAGTTAATACTACAAAAATCAACTAAAGTATAATTTATTATATAGAACGCTAAGTTTTTATTTATTTTTAACTATCTAAAAGTAAACGTATATATTTATCTATTTTGTCTTAATTATCGAGGTACTAAGCTTATATATTCGTAATATAAACCTTGGATACGATTTATATAAAGAATAGATTATAGCTACTTAAAGATTATATAAAGGTTAATTAATAAATCCCTTATTCGATATATATAAAAGGTCTATATTATTTTTCTTTTATTTTTTCTTTTCTTAATTAAATATTTTATTATTATTAAAATTTAAAATAATTATAATATATTATTAATAATATAATATATTAAAGTTTTAATTAATTATTATACTAATATTAATATTAACTTTTTTAAACTTTATTAATAGTTATTTATTATACTATGTTAAAAAATTTAAGTATTTAAACTTTTTATATAATATAATAGATTAAATAGTAATACGATTAATAATTTTAAGAATTATTAAATACGGATTTTTAAAAACTTAACTAGTTTTATAAATCTACTTTTAACTTTTATAAAAGCGAATGTTTTATCTCGCTAAAATAAATATATATAATTACGCCTTATATTAGTGTTTATAATCTTACGAAATAGTTATTTAGGTATTATATAATAGTTGAGTATATAATAGAGTGAAAATTATAAAAAATAAAGAAGTATATAGTGGGGGGAGAATATTAATCCAATTATTAAACTTTACTGTAATAGCGGGTGTAGCCCTGGCCCTACCTATAGTAAGTAGCCCAACGGCACTTTCCGGCGCCCGGATTCCCCCGCTCAAGCCACTATGCTGAACTCCGCTAACTCATGTTGTAGCTGTGCATGATCATTCATCATCACTACTGTCATCCACTGGTGGCCTGCTGAGAGAGTCTATCAAAGCATTCCTCTTCTTCCCCTTCTGACCCTGCGCTTGTGAAGTCGTCGGCTGCGAGAGACCAGGAATAATGTTCCTCAGATTGTTGACGCTCTTCCAGAAGCTATTTTGCGAGCTCTTTTGCCCTTGCCCCTGTTCAGCTTCCTGTTCTTCCTGAGAATCCTCGTCTGATGCATCATCCGTATCACTTGTTGAAGCAGAGTCATCAGTTTCGTCCGAACCAGACTCAGATTCAGTCCTAGACCTAGAGCTCTCCTCCGTCTCCTCACTCTCGTCGCTGTCACTTTCTTTATTCCGAACCGACTTCGCTGAAACGAACGAATTAGGACTCTTCAAGGTGTCCCTTGTGTCGTTCCCTTCCTCATGGTCCGTCTCCTCAATCTCGCGCTCGTCTTCATCAATAGCAACCTGCGCCAACATGTCCAACGGGCTCGAAATCGGCCGCTGTCTCATGCTAATAGCAGGAGATGGCCGGTCAGGTCGCTCTTCTGTCTCAGGCACTCGACTCATTCTCCTCGTTGTTGGTCTCACGCTCGAGGTTGCTTGTGTGCCATTATGGAGTTGTGTCATGCTTAGAGCATTTGAAGGTGTCTTAGTGTTGAAAGGATTTTTGGAGACCGCTGGTGTCTTTGCTGCTTGTGAGGAGGCAGGAATTTGTGAGGATTGCTGCTGACTGCTCTTCAGTAGTCGACCATGTTTGCGTGGTTGCGATTGTGGAGGAGAAGAGGTGTCAACCCCAGTAGTATCGGGGTCTGACTTCGATACATTGGTGCTTTCCCCGGAACCCTCGTCATCGGTCTCGTCCCCCATCTTCTCTTCGATCATGGCCATAACTTCTTCCCCTTGCGTGTTCTGTTCGTTTCCAGCCTCGTCCCTGTCAGTTGCTTCGTCGTCTTGATCATCTTGTTCCGCGTGCGTATGATCGCTTGAGGACCCCTCACTGCCATCACTCTGATTCGATGCCTCCTCTTGGTCCTCCGAGGTGGTAACCTCTGGGTCTTCCACATCGTCAGCTGCAACTTCATCCCCTTCATTGTCAGAATCCTTCACGTACTCCGCGGACTTGAAATCACCGCGTTGTTTTGGCCTCTTCTTCCCTGGTGTCTTCTCAGCGGACTTCTTGGTTGCTTTCTTCACAGACGCTTTCTTCGGTGTCAACCTCTTGTCCATCTTCGAAGGAGTTCTCGGCCCTTTCTTCACATTCGGTATTCGATCAGCATGAGGCACCCTCACGAACTTAGTTCCCTTCCTCGTATGTGTATTGATCCGCCATCGATTCGAACATTGCTGCGCTGTCCGCCCAGACCCCAAGCGCTCACTCACAACATTCCACTTGATATCAAGATCACTTTCATCAGGATCCTTCCCTTGTCTTCGTGCTAGAGCGAGCACCTCTTGTTCAAGCTTGTTCAATTCATCAAGCGTCCAGTCACCACTAACCCTCTGCTTGCCATAATTGAGCTTGTGGCGCCATCTTTGGTGGATGAAGTCTTGCGTTCGTCCCATCATTTGTGCGATCTCGACCCACTTATTGCCAAGGTCCTTGACCAATCGTTCAAGTTCTTCATCATCTTCCGCAGTCCACTCGGTTTTCTCTACATTTTGAAAGTGTCGTTCTCGAAATCGTGTCATAGCACGTCTATTGCGGTCAGGCAGCTGCTCGTAGTATTGGTTTAAGAAGTCGCGCTTTGACATGAACTTCTCGTAAGGCTTGTATTCTTTGGACTCTTTTCGAATAGTGGCGGTCATCATTTCGTTGAATTCATAGTGGCTCATTTGGTGCAGGTCACAAAAGGGCCGAGAACTCCTTCGAAGATGGACAAGAGGTTGACACCGAAGAAAGCGTCTGTGAAGAAAGCAACCAAGAAGTCCGCTGAGAAGACACCAGGGAAGAAGAGGCCAAAACAACGCGGTGATT
>Ga0181460_10051_pt1 | contig 12213 bp, 12 predicted proteins | sample InSIn3SAF170_FD_119808 | JGI IMG/M metagenome (GOLD analysis project Ga0181460, IMG submission 119808) | Clean room microbial communities from NASA Spacecraft Assembly Facility at Jet Propulsion Laboratory, Pasadena, California, USA -... ... | reverse complement strand
TGTTTGCTGAACTAACAGCAGAGGCCGCAGCTTGTTCGAAGAGGAAAAACTCCCTTACGAGCTTGGCTGGCAGCCACCAAAGACGACGACAACATTGGCCAGTTTGGGAGCGATGGCTCTTCAACTCAACCTCGCGAGCGGTGAACAGGTTCCTGAAGGCGTGATTCTGGGAGAAAAGAGTCTGAGAGCGGCACTGATCGGCCTCAACGCTGCCACCGGCGAGATCGAGAACAATGTTGTCTATGCTGTCGCGAAGCTGACTGGTGCGCTCGGTAGCTTGACCGGTGTTTTGAAAGGCTTGACCGGTTCGTAGTGTGTGTTCATTTTTTGAGGGAGATCGAAACACATCGCATGTTTCTCCCCGATCGGGTATTTGATCGTATGATTTTCTTTGTATCTGCAATGCCCACATCCGAAATTTTTGGTTGTACAGTGCCACCCCTGATCAGAGTGTGCTACTTGCTAAGACTTAGGTGTACTGAGATCTGATATACTTATTGGACCCCCTAAACCCGGGCACAATTTCCCACACGTCACACAGTAGGACTACAAACTGCTGGGAAGTCAGCAAATGTAAGCAAGCATAGAGTTTAAAATGAAGAACATGTATCTCTCCCATTCATACTTGCAACGACTTCTGAAGCACTATTGCAATTTGCAACACACAAGAGTAAAGTCGTCCATATCCAACAACTCAGCGTTTAAAGCAAGATCTAACAAGCAACACAGTCTTTCCAGGATGCCTTTCTGTATATCCTAGATCCATCGCCGTACTCGACCAACACACCAGAAAGAGAAATGTGCCACATATCAGTCGTTTCCACCAAATATCGCATACCACCCTGCAACAATCAAACCTGCAGCACGGATTCCGAGATTGTCATTCAATGTGATTACAGAAGAGTCATGGGCGCTACAGACACATGTGCCAACCCAAAGAGAGTGTATATGGGCGTCAGATGCGTCAAGGGCAGATGTCCATTGCATAGGGATTCCATGCAGGATGATGTTTGAGAGGATATCTGTTTCACTTTTTGCTTCAGAGGTTAGGAGTCTTCTATGTTGATGCTTTGAGTATGCATTGGCTTATCCAACTTATGTTCTATACTTTACGTAGTCGCAAGACGAGTCCCAAGTTCTTCAAACCTCCAGTATATGTGTCTGCTTGCCTTGAAGCTTCAAAACGTTAATGTCAAAGAGTCACGAAGACATGAACAACAAGAGATTATGAGTGACGATCATAATTGTGGTTCCACAAAGCTACAGAACGAAAACGAAAAACAGCAACATTAGACTGTGTAGAAGCCATCCACATATCATCGAATTTCCATGGAAGGCTCTATCCGAGTCAGTCGTCGGCAATCTCGACTATCAACAGTTGCTCATCTCCAAGTCTGAAGAACGTTCGGGCCCTGAACGCGACCAGCATTGCCGTCCTCGTTCGCCTTGGGCTCGGCGGCTGTGGCCTTGCACTTTGAGGCATGAGCAGGGTAGTGCTCCTTTTGGCATTCCACAGAGCAATAGTTTCTTTCCTTGCAACGACTGCAACGCTTCAGAGCATTTCCGTCTTTTGCTTCCTTCGCACCGCAATTGCCGCATGCATCATCGGGTTGCTCCTCGCGGGCTTTGCGGAAGCCTACGCAAAGGGCCGAATGTTTAGGAGTATGGGCCTTCTGGCAAAATATCGAGCAATAAAGTCTCAACCAGGCGTTAGTAAATCGCCACCAAGAAGTTAGGAGAACCGCTTACCTCTCTTTGCAGCCGGCGCAGCGCTTGAGATTGCTTCCGTCCTCACACTGCTGGGCACCACAATTTCCACACACGTCGACAGGTCTGTTGAAGTCGCCCCAGATGCGCTCGATGGTGGTGTTCTGCTGTGTGATCTCCTCGCCGACAGGCACCTTTTCAAGTCTCATCCAGGTGATCTCGGATTCCTGGTAATGAGGATTGCCAGTATTGACGGTAAGGTTCAAGCCCTTAGAGTTGAAGGGGTAAGGGACGCCGTTGCGGTATTCAAGCAGAGCTTTGCCAAAGCGAGCCTCGCCGACTGGGGGAAGGCGGCATTTCTTGTAACTAGCAACGAGCTCTTGACGACACCAATCAGGGATTTGACAACCAAGCTGCATAGCACAGGCAGTGAGTAAACAGAGGGCGTTTCCGCGTCCCTTATCACGCAGGTCGTTGACCATACGGATGAAGACGCCGCTATCAAGATGTTGTTGAAGCAGGTCTGGGTAATCAGAATTGTACAGAGTGAGATACAAGTCATCGGGCTCGTCACTGGCAGTATCTTCCTTGTCTTCCATATCCATGTCACTGTCGCTGGCGCTGTCGCCTTCTTTTGCTTTGGTTGGCTGTTTCTTGGAGGAGTACTTGGCTGGATCGGCCAGGATCTTTTCCTTCACCTTGTTGAGATCGGCAGACTCATCAAGCAGACAGATGGTGTCAAGGTCGTCATCCGACTGGAACAGATCGTAACCCCAAGCTCCCTGCAAGATGTTAGTAGGGATCATTTAAGCAGGGCATTGCACACTAGATGCTCACCATGATTGCGAAGAGAGGGCGCGTTGTGTGATGAAAGTGATGGGGCTAAAGTGTGTGAACAGAGAAGAAGTTGTGAGAGCTTCGCGGCGAAAAGGGGGAGAATTAAATGGAAGGCGCGTCGCAGGCTACAGTGTTATCTTCCCTTCATTTGTCTGTCTCAACAAATAAGAGCTGCTGCCGGCTACCTGCACGCCGAGAGCTTCATTGCAGATGCACCACATTCTCACCCGATCCATTGCATACAGGTAAGCGAGGTATCAATTCTTCTCTAGATTGCGAAAGAATGCATGCTGTTCCTCCCAAACAGCTCCCACCTCTTCAAGTGTTTGATAATTTGAGATGGTCTGCGAAATTTGAAGTCTCGTACTCGGTAGCACCAGTATGTCGATACAATATCAGACAAGCAGAGGCCTGTACTCGAGTGAATCATCTAGCACAGGACCAACGACACCAGGTCTTAATCAAGATGCACGATGAAAGAAATTGGTCGCAAATCGGGGTGACGGTATATGTTGACATTTGACCATACCGCCTTCCTCTCTCGGCCTTTCTGCCGACGCTTCCAGACGGACATCAAGCTGTTCGAATAAACCCACCACCTTGTCGCACAACCCATAGGATTATTGATTTCCAGTCTGTTGTTGAATATTTGACTACAGAACTTCAATCACAACTGCAAGAAATTCTGAAACACTTGAAGATTAGTTGACTTTGATGGACTCGGCGACGACTCAGTAGATCAAATCTGGATTGATCGTTATTGGCCAGTTCAAGAGACCAATCGACTTCAGACTTCCGGATGCAACAACAAAAGATCCACGTCGCTTACAGCAAAAGCTCCTTTAGGCTTCCATATCATCCATGTATCAGTGCTTACAAGAGTTTATCCCAGTGTAGGGACTATGGGCTACGTTTTGTTCAATGGTTACACACTTTCATGCTCTCTGGCAACCCCACTTCCTGTCGACCAATTCATCGAATCGCATACAGATCGCCCGTCAATATTCCAGGATATGCTGCGGCACTCTGACCGACAGACATGTGTTGTGCGGAATATATTCAACCAGAACTAAACTTCGTCCCCTAATGTGTTCTAATTTGCAGCCACCGGAAGGCGTTCAACTTTTATACCAGGTCATTCGTCCAAAGAAGAATAGCTCTGCAGAGCTGTCCCAACGAACGTCGAACTCATCGTCAGATCCATTGTACCTCTCGGCAGTTGCCTTGGAAGGTGCCTGGGAGCCTGAGACGTCGGCGTATCCCGCTCTGGTATTCCTACTCTCGCATTTCCATTAATCATGCAGAGGCACTATGCGTGAGTTTTTCAATAACATTGCAGTCACCTGGTGTCGACATCAACTATTCTATACTCCCCTGGCAGGAAGGCATTCTCGAGCAGATCACAATAGCCACGTGGGAATACTTCGTTTGATATATCATCATAACCTAGGATGTTCTGCCAAAAGTGCAGATGACTCTTCTCTTTCGCGAATTGGACTATGAGTTGGTTTGCGGTCGCACAGAATATTCTACACTAACAGCTTTCCTATGACTCCTGTGCCATACAAACGCATAGAAAGTCCTCTGTGCCAAAAGAAAGTAACCCAGCGACCTTCTTCCTCTTACCATCTACTCATCTACTCATCCACTGATCTCACCTCCTCATATCAAACAAGATGCCTACCAATATCCCCTTCACAATGAAGATGCGCTCAAGCGTCCAAAAGCAACACGAGGTCAGAATTACACACAAATTCACGACCATCAACGGCAGACGAGCCGTTCAGCTCTTCACGGAGAGCATCAAGGGCAAGGGATCCATGACTCTATTCCTGAGTCCCAGACCTTCGCCCAAACTCAGACTGGGTAAAGTTCCCAGAAGGCTATTCACTAAAGCCGCAACACCTCCCTGCCTGCTTCATCACGGTCCTCAGGCAGAAGACGACGAGAAACCCATGGTATGGACAACCAGCAGTCTTACCGACAGCGAAATGTTGGATGCTCAGACGACCAGCAGCAACCACCTCGCCGACAAACTCATCGCCTCTGTCGATGACAGGATGGATATTGATCCTGCAGAGAGCGATATCACAATGGCTGGCATCGAATCAGAAGCTCTCGCAGAAGTGGACGTAAAGATGGAGGACGTCGACGACGAACATGTCGACATCGAGATGAAGTAGGCCTCCCCAGGCTTACCATCAACATTGCCTTGCTTTTTTTTTCTACCTATCATCGCATCAAAACCATCAACGAGCATCCTTGGAGTTTTGGATGTTTGAAATTATCAGGGTCGTCGGTCACATAGAATACATTGTTTGGGAATTCGGAGTACGGTATATTTGGGATTGATGGAATGATTGGAGGATTTTAGAGGATATCATACATGTCGGGAAGTCTTTGATACACATCATCAAAAGAATCATGAATTTATACACCACGAACACCTTCCTCGTCTGTCAAGTACCATCAGTGCGTGTTGGTGGAAGCTGTCTGGCATTTTCATCTAAACGAGACTTCAAGCTTGCTAGTCCTGTTAGATCTCATGGAAGAACTTGCAATGGGCACGATAGACAGCAGAAAGAGGAGGCACACATGTAGCAGAGGACCATTATTTTTGTCCAGCTACCTGAGAAGTAATAGAAAAAAAGCCATATCGTTATTTCCGGCGGGTATCGATTATGTTGTCGTCAAACGCCCTTCAATTCTTGCTGCCGTTTCTGCACCTTTTCGTCTCGTACTCGAACCTCCATTGTAGTGCTCGCCCCATGAGCACTTCACACGCGTGTGTGGACTGGAATTGGGGTGGCCATTTCTGACGGGTGTTTATTCGTCCCCAGTGAATCACAAGCAAATAAGACAGCTAGGTAGATTATCAGGATATTCAGAATTCCGAGATGTTGACCTTCTGGTTGACGAAGTCCCATAGCATTTTAATGAGCTGGTCCGGAAGAGTGTAAAGGTCGACGTGGAACTCGCCGTCTGTACTTCATGTTAGTGTCAAAGTGTTTATCGCAGTGGCCGAAAGACGTACTCTCAACATCATTCTTGGTGTATGTCTCCTCGGTCTTGTTGTCGTGGACCAGTTGGACGACGTGCAAGAGGTCGTCCTCACCGAGTCTCTCCAGACCCTCGGCCAACTTCTCCATATCGACTTGCTGTTGTATTTGTCAGCCACAATCGTTCTGAGAAGCAGGAGAGTAACGTACAGTCTTGGAAGTCTTCTTTCTCTTCTCGGGCTTGGGAGCACCGTTGGCATCGCCCACTGGCCCAGATTCCCTCAGTCTTTCTATGAGTTCGGGCTTGGGGTTGCGGAAAGTCTGTGTGTTGTTAGTCATGGGTTGAATAAAGGGCTATGGGTCAAGACATACAAACTGCTGCAGACTCTCATAGCGCTCTTGCTGGAAGTTCAAGTCGTGGAAGACAGTCTGTTCGCCCTTTGGCTGGGAGAAAGGTTGAAGGACAATAGACATGTCGAATTCACCCCATCCTTGCTCTTGAATCCTGAAAGGAGGGTTCTTCAGATCTGCATTATGTATTCACGTCAACATCGGTCTCTTTCTGGAAGGTGGGCTTGAAGCTCGAGTAGAGCTGGGGCGCAGCGTACGTTGTGTGGCGCGCTTGCCGAAAGACTCGTGCAGGCGGTAGGTCACCTTCTCGAAACAGGTGGCGGGCAGTTGTTCGTCGTTGGGTCCTACTACGTAGATCTCGATGCTCCACTCGCGCATAGGGAAGCCCTCGACTTCTGAGGGGACATCAGGCCTGTGGGTGGAAGAGGACTTGTCAGATCGGTCTTTGCGGCGAAGCTAGCAGGGGCAACAGCAGCAACATACAAGACGTGCTGCTCAGTAACGAGCTTGATCTGACGCTTAATCTGTATGCGCGTCAGTATGTCGAAAGGCCAAATGGATGGGGAAGTTGGCGCACATCAGGCATCGTGGTACTGCGATGGAACTGGGGTAGAATGAGAAGGCTCGGCGCGGAGATGTGTTATATAATATTCACCAGAGACGGGTCAATACAGCGGCAAGGATGTTTAATGTAAGAATTAGATGGTTAGACACGACCCTCTGCTTTTGCGACGCCAGACGCGACAGCTGAGCGTGTAAAGTTCCATTTGCGGGGAGCCTTGAGGCTTGCTTGGCACAATGACGACGGTACAATTGTGAACCGAGAATTCCCCTTTCACACATGCAAGACAAGAAGTAACTGGAGGTATAGTGAAAGAAGATCCGAAGACGTAGATACATTAACCGTCATGTGCTCTATCTAGATGAAGGCGCTAAGGAGACTGGGGAATAATCATCATCATCTCGGGGCCGTCAACGAGAGATCAGGGAATTTGGGGAGGGGGGATGCAGTGCAGAACGCCCAGAATGCTGAATGCAGAATGCATCTCGGTGTCTTCGTCAGATGTGGGTCGTGATGTGGGCGAGGAAGATGTGGCATGTGCATGTGATAGGGGGGCTTCAAGGTGTTGGTTGGATTCTGGGCCTGGCTACTGCTTGGTGGTGCACAAATGGCGGCGTGGTCATCTGGTTACTAGACCAGTATCTAGTCAGTCTTGCTGAAAAGGGCCTCGTTCTCCTGCTGGGCCTTGATGAAGGCCTCCTTGAACAGGTTGGCGTCTGGAGATACGTCAGCATGGATTCAGAAGCGCAAACAGTGGCACAAAACTCACTCTCGCTGTTGCCGAAACGGATGGCAAGGGTCTGAGCCTCAGGCTCGCCCTCGGAAACATCGGCGGAAGCGTTCCAGACCCATGAGCGGTCGCTGCCGACGTTGGGGGAGAGCTTCATGTCGGGGACAACGTAGTGGTTGGCGCAGACCTTCAGGGTCTTGTCACGACGCATGACAAGTCTGGTTCTGCCGTTCTCCTTGTGCTTGAGCAGACGGACCTCACCGGTACCACGCTCCTTCCACTCTCTGCTGTCACGGTCGAACTTGAAGAGCTTGGCGCGCATCTTGAAGGTCTGCTCCTCACTCTCCTCGTGTGTCTTGGTGTCGACTTTCTCGGTAAGGTGAACAACGGGTTCGAAGTGGACATCGGGCTCCTTGTCGTCGACCTCTTCCTCCTGTGGAAGGTATATCAGCATCTCGTATCGAAAAGATAAGGTGCAGGTAGCGAGCGCATCATCTTACCTCGTCACCGGTCTTTGCTACGGCAGCCTTGGAGCTTCCGCTGGGCTCATCAGCGCCCTCGTCCTTCTCCTCAGCCTTCTCCTTCTTGGGACCACCACCGAACATGCTGAAAACATTGTCCTTGACGGCGGAAGCGGTTGCAGCGGCGGCCTCGGTGGCTTGCTCGGTGACGGTCTTGGTCTCCTCAGTCTTGGGAGCGTCGGTGGCGGCGACGTCCTTGGGCTTGTTCTCGGCTTCGGACATGATTGCGATGTGGGAGTCGATGTGATGGGGTTGTGTTGAGAGTGCCTTGGTTGGCGAGAAGTTGATCAGATGGATTGTTTGGTGGATTGCAGTCAAAGGAACCTCAAAAACACAAAGCAGCCCCGCGGCAAGCAGCAAGATTCTGGCGCAGCCTCTCGCCGCGAACGGGCCCCTTTTGTCCCCTTGGCTCTTGTTTCATTCGCTCCTTCACGTTTCGCTAACGTTGCCAACGTTGGTCCTGCTGCTTGCTAGCTGCGTCACTGGGGCCTGGAGAGAGCGCTTGCCTGTCTTCCGGCGAGTCCGCAATATTACTCCTCCGTACGATAAACACTTGCAGTTCCGTAGCAACCAACACTTCGCTCTTTCCTCCATTCAATCCACTCAGTCAACACAATGATCCTCCTGCCCCGTCCGTGATCCGCTAGTCTCCAACATTTCCTTGTTCAATCATCGACCAACATGGCTCCCTCGTCCTCCGTTGGCTCCGATATCTTTGCCATACTCGCCTTGCTTTCTATCTCGACAACAGTCATTCTTCTTCTCCGATACTACCTTCCTTTACGAACTACTCCCGCCTATCTTCTGATTCCTGTCTTCTTGGCCCTCGCCCTCCCGTCCTCCCTCCAAGAACACCGACTTTGCTCATCTGCGCGACGGTTGGGTCAACGGAATCAAGCGTGCCACGACGGAGGTCAACAGAGTCAAGCAGACCAACCCCAAGATCATCACTGCCGATTATGAGAATGAATCTTTCGGTGACGCCATGCGTGACTTCAAGGGCATGTTCAGCGGCGGTCGCACCCCCAAGGGCTCTGTTGTCCTCATGTTGAGAGATGCTCCTGGCTCCATGGAAGTCCTCTTCGAAGATCCCGCCAAGGGCACCGGCATCGAGAGAGTCGGCAAGGTCGAGGATCCTAGAATCAGCAGGCTGATCTGGATGGGCTACCTGGCAGGCAAGAACGTCAGCTCGGAGCCGACGAGAAAGAACGTGGTTGATGGTTTCGTAGGCTTCGCCGGCCGCCCTGTTGGCTCAGTCGAGACCATGGTCGTCTAGGCATGTACATATATGTAATACTCAATGATCAAAATGCTTACCTAGAAGATGTTCGAAGCGTTCGTGAGCAAGATTGCGACTTATCACTGCGATGACTCGTGCGGCTGTCAAAGCAGTCATTCATGCAATTCACGGTACGCACAGCACTTGTGAGTAATTCGTCGCTCCTCGAGTGTTCATTTCGATAAGAGGGCCCAAGTTTGATCTGTTGAAGCTCTCATCGCACTACAGCGGTCGCAAAGAAACCAGAACATTGACCAGGATGTCACCACAAACAATCGTATGGTCATACACATCAGGCGCAGATTTGCCTCCACCACAAAATTCCATACAAAGACTTCGACATCGAAGCACACCGGGTCCATTGGTCCACACCATCCCAAAAGACTCGGTTCAAACCGTGACAAAACTTGACTCCGAGTCACCGCCAAAAGAAGGGACAATCTTCCACTCGATGATTTCAAACCGCAATTTCCGTATCCTCATCAATACAGGAGCCCAAAAGCAAAAGCCGACAACCTTCTTGATGCTCCCTCTTGGAGTCCGAATTACAATCTACAAATATGCCCTCGAACTAAAAGGAGTCGGAATAACTCGATACCACTTACGGTATATCAGTAGAGAACACAGGGCCCACTACAGACTACCGCCGTTGCTACGCACACACCCACAAATGACACGCGAGATGTATGCTTCTTGCACTTTAAGTGTGTTGATGGATTACCAACGGATCCCGGAAGAAGAGAGAGATTGGCAGGATGCCCTCATCGGTCGTGATTTTCGCGCGAATACTCATGGAGCAGGGGTCAAGGTATCCAGGTTCAACGATGACAAGAACCACAAGGGCTTACTTCTGGATATCAAGACCATCTGCTCGGGTTGTGCAATGATAGGACTACCAAGGTGTCGTGATTGCGAGCAAAAGTCTTGGTGGTTTGAAGGAAAGATGACAAGGATCTTCAAGCAAATGAAAAGTTTGTCTCAAGTATTATGAGAGACAGACAGACAACAGAAGATAGCCATGTACATAATCATAAGTTTCTGCGTGTACAAATACTTCGTCTTGTTTGCGAGAAAGGACTCTTCGAGATCCTACTTGTGCGAAGCCTCCAAAAGCCAACAATCTACGTACGTATCCCCAACACCTCGCTAAAAACAAAAAGCCTAGGTCTAACTAATACTACAATCTGATATTACCATTGCTACTGCTGCCGCCGCCGCCGTCGCCGCCGCCGCCGCCGCCGCCGAACAGCTTTCCAAAGAAATTGCTTCCTTCTCCTGAGCCCTGACCACCGTCATCGTTGTCTCCACTCATCCACTTGGGCTTCTTGATACCCTCGCCTATGTCTCTAAGCCATGCCGGCGTCTCCACTGTATCGAATGTGTTGCGCATACGCTGGCCGACGTCTTGGAAGAAGGCACGGTCGCTGGTGTCTTCATCTTCAGCAGGCATACGTGCCGCAGCTCTTCTGGCGGCAGAGGCGCGATTGTTGTTGGTCAATCGAGATGGTCGATTGAGATCGGCACTATGGCGTGGTGATGGCTCGGCTGAAGACAACAGGCTCGAAGAAGCAATATTGAGCTGTGATCCATCGGCCTGCAGCTCGCGTTCGATAAGAATACGACCTTCACGCCAAGTGCCAGCCCCTGGCTCGTCGTGTTCGTCTTCGATCACGCCGAATCCGATGATGTTCTTAACCTTGCCGTATAGGTTGAAGAGAGTCGCGAATACAGGTAGCAAGACAACAATAGGGAAGTAAGCAGAGAAGTTACCAATGACCGGTGTCAGATTGATCAGCCGTCCGAGGAAGCGGAAGAAAGTCGTACCCTCGCTGATAGTAGGGTCAATCATGGTGATGAAGTTGAAGCTTAACGGCACTGTAAGCTTTGCCACTTGCAAGCTGTACCAACAAGCGCTTTCGGCATAGGTCTGACGACGTACGAGCGCACGATTACCCCAGACCTTGACTTCTGTTACCGAATACAAGGCTGCAGCACACATGTAAAGCAGCCATGCAGCGGAAATCATCTGACCAGCGAAGCCGATCTGCCCTCGAGAGCTTGAGGGGTGGTGTACAACACTCTTGCCGACCAAGGACAGCTTGGGCGCCTTCTCATGAACCACTTCTGACCAGATAAGCCCAACGGATGCACACGCAAGGAAAACACCCGCAACGATGCGAAGGGCAGGAAAAACGTGAACCTGGACATGATAGCGCACGTTGGCTGATTTTGGGCGCTGCGATGAAGGAAAATCGATGAGCGACTGCAGTCTGGCAGCTTGCCTAACCAAGTGGTTCCACTCGCCTGTAAAGCGAGCGCGCTTGTGTCGTGCGCGCTTTACCTTTCGAGAAAGTTCTGCCATATATCTCTCCGTCACGACGGGTGGGGGTGCAGGTGCAGATATGGCAGTGGGACGTGACTCGGGCAGGTTAGATGTGTCGTAGAGTTCCTCTACCCAGTCTTGTAGATCTCTGGGCATGGCATTCTTGCGCTGGCGCAACTGCAGGATTTGAGCCTCGACTTGTGCTAAATCATCAATGGCCTCATCTAATTTGTCGTGTATCCCCGGCGCATGAGTCTGAAGCCTCCTCAATCTGGCACTGACAGTCGCATCTCTGATCAGACGGCGTGGTATGGCAACGAGTCCATGACCCATAAGGTAGATGGACAGAATCAGACCGTATGCATAAGCCATGGCCATGACTAGAGCCTTGAGTGTTGTGGCCTTGGTTGTAGTATCATCATTGCGATTCTGCCAAAAGAAGTAGATTGCGCCAGTGGTTCCAAGAGATAGAGTGATGAGTTGGTAGCGCGCATTAGATCGGAGAGAATATATGAATCGGTCCTTGGGTTCCCGGTAGCCTGAGTCACAGTACTCACCGAGTAGAGGGAGTACAAACCTAGGGATAATGTGTTAGCGGGAGCGTGAACGAAGTGGAGGAATCATATGGAAGTTGACGGACCATGTCAAGCAAAAGGTGAGCCAGTATGCAAGTCGCCATGCGACCAGCATGACGTTGTCGGGCAGCCATATTCCTCTTTGGCCTTCTGTGTCGGTTCCGGACGATGAGGCCAAGTCAATTGGCACCAGGAGGACGATGGAGGACGGGAGGGCGAGGGCCAAGAAGACAGGAATCAGAAGATAGGCGGGAGTAGTTCGTAAAGGAAGGTAGTATCGGAGAAGAAGAATGACTGTTGTCGAGATAGAAAGCAAGGCGAGTATGGCA
>Ga0181460_10046_pt1 | contig 12686 bp, 15 predicted proteins | sample InSIn3SAF170_FD_119808 | JGI IMG/M metagenome (GOLD analysis project Ga0181460, IMG submission 119808) | Clean room microbial communities from NASA Spacecraft Assembly Facility at Jet Propulsion Laboratory, Pasadena, California, USA -... ... | reverse complement strand
CTCTATTTTATCACACTCCACATATTATTAACCAATAGTAAAAGAGCAGATTACTCTGCTCTTATTTACGTTTTTTTTGAATAGACACCTTATCTAATAATACTCCTAGCTTAAAAGCTGGAGCTGATAAGTTACAAAATGGACTTTCACAATTTAAAAATGCTCAAGGACAATTTTCTGAAGGAATGGAAAATTATGAAGAAAATGCTACTAAGTTATTTACGGCATATAATTCTATAGATGGAGGTATAAATTCATGTTTAACTGGTTCAACTCAGCTAAAAACGGGATTAGCTGCAGGTAGTGAAGGATTAGAAAATCTTAATAAGTCTACAGCAAATTTAGATGCTATAGCAGCTCAATTAGATGCAATGGGAGCTTCAGTAGCAAGTGTTAATCCTGAATTAGCGGCTAATATTGCAAAGGCAAGCGGCGGAATTAAAGCTGTATCTAATGGTCAAAAGGATGGCATAGGAAAACTACAACAAGGAATGAAAGGTGCTTCTATTGGTGCAGGTGAGCTTGAAGAAGGATTAACTGGACTTTCTAAGGGTTCAGAGGAATTTAAGAATAAAGGAGAACTATTATTACAAGGCACTAATACTTTAAAAGAAAGCTTAGTAAAACTTAATGGAGCGTCAGAAGAGTTGTATAATGGAAGTACAGCACTATCTCAAGGAGTTGGTTCTTTAGTAAATGGTACTAATAAGTTAAAAGCAGGAGGGTCAGCATTATTAAATGGAAGTAATGCACTATATGATAATTCCGGAAAATTATTAAATGGTATAAATCAATTAAAAGAAGGCAATACAGAACTTTATAAGGGTGTTGTTAAATTAAAAGAAGAAGGCTTAGATAAGTTAAATGAAAAAGGTAATACTGCCATAAAGGATATTGAAGGAGTAGTTGAAGCTAAGGATGAACTTGTAAAACTTTCTAAGGAATATGGTACTTTTTCAGGTTTGGATAATTCTATGAATGGAAAAGTTAAATTCATTATGAGAACAGAGGAAGTTAAGGCTGATATAGATAATAAGGCAGCTAAAGAAGACAAAGCTGAAACTGAAACAGTTAAAGAAGAAAAAGGTTTCTTTAGAAGGCTTACTAAATATTTTCAAAAAGTAGATTTGTTTTTTAAGATGTTTAAAAAAAGAGATATTTCAAGATAAAATTATTATTTTAAAATATCTTTTTATTTTAAAGAAAGTTTGATAAGGAAAATTTTAAGTATAATGTAGAAAAACTTAGAATAAATCCATAAATCTAGGTAAAAATACTGTTGAAGGAGGCTTATTTATGGATATTATAAGTTTTTTATTATACTTTATATTTAATTTCTTTTTCTATGGATTTATAGGCTGGATAATTGAAAATTTGTTTTGCTATTGTACTAGAGGTCATTTTCAAAAGGATGGATTTCTAAATGGCCCATTTAAACCTATGTATGCTATAGCTATGAGCATTTTAGTATTAATTGAATCAACCCTTAATATTAATGTATATTTTTTAATACCACTATGTTTTATAATTCCAACTGTTGTTGAATATATAACAGGAATAATAATGCGAAATTATTTTAATAAAAATTACTGGGATTATTCGGAGCTTAAGTACAATTTTAAGGGAATTATATGTTTAGAGTTTTCTATGGCATGGACTATATTAACCTTCATAGGAGTAAGATATTTGCAAATAGTGGTAAATCAAGTATATGAAATAATTTATCCAATATGGCCAGTTTGCTCTACTATTTTAGTAATAATTTTATTTATAGATGATATTATTACTTTAAAAGAATTCAAAGATAAGAGAAGAGTTATTCAAAATTAAATTGAGTCATAGTAGTACAATAGAATCTAGATTTACATTTATAAAATTAAATATTATATGATATAAACAGGTGGTTAGGATTAGGTTAGTATATTTTATAGACTGTACTATAAAATATGTTAACTTTATTTAAGAAAACTGCCTGTTTATTTTTAAATTAAATGAATTATTATATAAATCTGTGAAAGATATAAGAGTGAGAAATATTATTCTTAAAACAAAATAATTATATATCTATAAATACGTAGACAAAAATAAAAATATATCATATTATTATAGTGTAGAATAATTAAAAGATGCTTATCCAGTGAATGATTTTTAATTAAGGGGAGGTATTATAGTGGAAAAGATAGATAGATTTATTGATATTGAAGGTAGAATAAAAATATGGCCAAAGAAGAAAGAAGTAAAGATTGAGGTTTTGAAGTATTTAGCTACAAAGTTTAAGTATGACTATTCATATAGTGAGAAGGAAGTTAATAATATAATTATAAATTGGCATACCTTTGAAGATTATTTTTTGCTACGCAGAGGTTTAATAGACTATAAATTTTTATGCAGAAAAAAGGATGGATCAGAATATTGGAGAAATAAGGAGGAAATCCATGAGCAACAATAGAGTCGATGTAAAAGAAAGTAAAATAAAGAGTGTTGAAACAGCAAATAAACACATTGAAAACAATAGAGTAGTGGATGTAAAATCCAATGAAATATTTTGGAATGCAACTATGGAAGATCTTAAAAGGGGATATATTCAGCAAGGAGATACTATTAAATGTTTAATTTGTGGTAAAATGTTCCAACTTGGAAAAGTATATATGATAGATGAAGAGTTCTATGAATCGTGGAAAGCAGCAGAGATTCATATTCGGAATACTCATAATTCCATGTTGGAATATCTACTAAATATGAATGGAAGCTTTACTGGGGTTTCAGATGTACAGAGGGAAGTACTAAAGCTTTTTGCAGAAGGTATATCAGATAAAGAAATAGCTAGTAGATTAGGAGTTGCCACATCTACTATAAGAAATCATCGATATAAGCTAAGAGAAAAAGAAAAGCAGTCAAAGTTATATTTAGTAATGATGGAATTATTAAATGAAAGTACTAATAAGAAGATAACTAAATTAGATAAGGGGATTATTTGTGATGCTCATAAGACAGCTACTACTTTAGATTATAGGTTTAATATAACTAGTGAAGAAAAGATTCAAGTTATACAAAATTATATCAATGAAGATGGTAGCTTAAAAAGTTATCCATCTAAGGAGAAGAAAAAGATTATAGTTTTAGAGCAAATAATGAGAAGTTTTACTAGAGGTAAAGTTTATTCAGAGAAAGAAATCAATAGAATACTATCTAGGGTATATGAAGACTATGCTACTGTAAGAAGGGCATTAATTGAATATGGATTTTTAAGTAGATCTAATGATTGTAAAAGTTATTGGGTGAAGGAATAAAATAATGTAGGTATTAATACTTTAAATTTAAATGAAGGAAAAACCGTATTTATATAGAATATAAATTATTATTAGATTACAGTATAAGCTTAGATAAAATTAGATTTTAATCAATAATCCAAAGAAAGGAAAGGGTATAGAAAATTTAAATACATTTATCTATACTGGGTGAAAAAATGAAAATAGAATTGGATGATAAAAATGTACTTTATGTATTAGACAGTATTCATGGTAAATATATAAGCACAAAGTTATATTTTAAAGAGCATACCAATGAAATAGATAAAATAGGTATGACTACTCCTGAAGAATTAAAAGCATTGTATAATGATTTGCTTGAACAAGTTCATGTTCAAGGAGAATACAAATTTCTAGAAAAAATAAAGTAATGGAAGATAGAGTATCTATTTCATGGAAATAAGGTCATATAAAAAGAATAAACTTTTTATATGACCTTATTTTACTTCAGGTAAGTGGTTCCAATATCTTGTTGGCATACTTCTACGCGTTAATTTAAGATTTTCTCGTTCCTTTATATTTATGGCATTATAGAATTCCTTCCAAAGGTTCTCAAAGTTATCATTGAGAGGGGAAGTTTCTAAGGATTCACCATAATCTTTAGAAAAAGACGAGATAATACCTTCTTTTTTATTATATATTAAAGCAAGTTCTCTCCTCATATCATGAATTATAAAATTTTGGTCAGAAAATCTTTCTATAAAATGAGCCTGAATAAGAGGGAGAATGTTATGGTCAGGCTCTATAGCTGAGTAAAAGGTAAAAGGAGCAATTTCTTTAAATCTAACAAATCCAGTAAATCTATGAGCTTCTAAGGTAACTTTTCTGCAATATTTATCTACAGTTAAGATAATATCATTATTTTTGGCTAAATTAATGATATCCCCAAATTTAAAACATAGTTTAATGTATTTATATACTAAATCTTCAGAAGTTTGGAGGTCACTTAAATATAAATAATATACATTTTTAAGAGTTAAGTAGCTAAGTTTATCCCTTATGCCAGCATATACTCTATTAAATTTATCCTCTTCGGTAGTTATTTCTTCCGTTGTTGTAATTAAGCTAGGAATATATGAGGAAGATTTAGTAATTTTAACTTCTTCTTTACAACTATAAGCATAGAAAATTGTAGTTAAAAGACCCTCAAAGGACCCGTCATATAAGAATTCTTTCATGTTGTAACACCACCAATACTTTATTATATTTATAGTTCTCCAGTTAAATAGGTACATCTATCCTCTAAAAGCAAAGTTTTATCTAGGGAGTTCATTTCATTTTGGAATGATGAAGACAATAGAAGCTTAGTATATTGATTATCTAAAATTGGTATGGAGCTGTTGTTAAAATTAAAGTCAAGAAAGCTTAATTGCTCATACTTTTCATTTTCGATATAGTTTAAATCAATTTTAGGTTTTAGCACAGATCTAACCTTTTCTTCATCTAAGTCCACAGAGCCATAGTATTTACCTTTGCATACTATGAAGTATTGAGCACGTTTTAAAACCACTCCTAACTTTTTTAAATCATGAAAGGTGAGAAAACTAATTCTTCTAGCACTAATAATTTTTTTAGCTCCACGAATACCTATACCAGGTATTCGAATTAAAAGTTCATAGGAAGCTGTATTGATTTCTAGAGGAAATATATTAAGGTTATTTAGAGCCCAATTAGTTTTAGGATCAAAGTTTATATCAAAATTTGGATTTTCTTTATTAAGAAGTTCTTCAGCTTTAAAACCATATACCCGTAGTAACCAATCTCCTTGATAAAGTCTATGCTCTCTAAGGGTAGGTGGGGTTTTTAAATTGGGTAAATTCTTACCATTATTTACTGGAATATAGGCTGAGTAATAAACTCTTTTAAGTAAAAAGTTGTCATAGAGATTCTCTGTAAGATTTAAGATATCTAAATCATCTTCTTTGGTTGCACCTACAATTAACTGAGTGCTTTGCCCACCAGGTACAAATAAAGGAGCCTTTTTAGATAATTTTCTCTCTCCATTACTTATAATTATGTTATTTTTTATGGATTTCATAGGAGAAAATATATCCTTTTTATTTTTTTCGGGAGCTAAGAGCTTTAGGGAATTATTAGATGGAAGTTCAATAATTACGCTCATTCTATCTACATATTTCCCAGCTTCTTTTATTAAACCTTCATCAGCTCCAGGAATAGCTTTAAGATGTATATATCCACGAAAGTTAAATTGGTTTCTTAACTTTTTAACAACTGATGTTAATAGTTCCATAGTATGATTAGGATTTTTAATTACTGCTGAGCTTAAGAATAATCCTTCAATATAGTTTCTTCTGTAAAAGTTCATAGTTAGACTTATCACTTCATCTACAGTAAAGGCAGCTCTTTCCACATCATTAGATCTCCTATTAATACAATAGGCACAATCGTATATGCAATAATTAGTTAGTAAAATTTTTAAAAGAGATATACATCTTCCATCTGGAGTAAAGGAGTGACATATACCACTAGGAGCAGAAGAACCTAAAGCACCTTTAATTCCTCCACGATTAGAACCAGATGAGGAACATGATACATCATATTTTGCAGCTCCACTTAATATCCTAAGTTTTTCACTAATCTCCATTGAAATTCACCTTCTAACACATAATAAATAATCTATATAAAAATTATACCAGAACGTTTGTTCGCGGTCAATAAAATAAAATTTATTTTTATGTAATATAGTGTGACTTATTTGAAGTGTCTTACATAACATAAAATATAGCAAGAATTATGGAGTTATTAAATGAACAATTGTAAAGATAACTGTAATTGTAACGATAACTGTGATTGCAATGATAATTGTAACTGTGATTGTAACTGTGATTGCAATTTTGATTGCGATTGTGATTGCGATTCCACTGACAGTGGGGTAGGTGGAGTTGTAGATGCGAAAGAAGTTAGATGTCAAAGAAGGGAAGATAGACTACTTATTTTAATTTTAATACTTCTTTATTGTCAAAATGTATCTACAAACTCTCAATACTATAGATGTATTAATAGTCAATTGATAGATTACGTGCTGTGTTCAAATCGTCAATTAATGTGTACAATTTTATGCATGTCTCAGAACTTAGTGGGTAGCATAGTAGATTGTTGTGCTAATCAAAAAAAACGTAAATAAGAGCAGAGTAATCTGCTCTTTTACTATTGGTTAATAATATGTGGAGTGTGATAAAATAGAGTATATATTTAAGAAATAAGGTGATGAGATGGATATATATGAAGATATAATATATGGGGAGTTAATGCAATGGAAGAGGGAAATGGAGAAGAAACCAACCCTTGGGAATAATCTTTCTAAAAATATACAAGATAAAATGAATAGATTCATTCCAGAAAAATTTCATGTCATGGTTACAGAAGTTATAAAGAATATGGTTAAAGTAGTTATTTTAGGGTCTGAATATACTACATTGGAACCTATAAAATATATGCCTACGATAGAGAGAGAAATGCTAGTAAAGGAAAAGATTCAATTATATAGAAAGGCAGCAACATTAAGTGGAGCTAGCACAGGATTTGGTGGTTTTTTTATAGGTTTAGCTGATTTTCCTATATTGTTAAGTATAAAAATTAAGCTACTATATGAAATTGCTAGCATATATGGTTATGACACAAAAGATTATAGAGAGAGGTTATATCTTCTTTACATATTTCAAATTGCTTTCTGTAGTGATAAAAGAAGAATAGAGGTATTTCACGTATTAACTAATTGGAAAGAGTATTCAGATAAATTGCCTTTAGATAAAGAAAATTTTGATTGGAGAATCTTTCAACAGGAGTATAGAGATTATATAGATTTAGCAAAATTTTTTCAGCTCGTACCTGTTATAGGAGGGGCAGTAGGAGCTGTAGCTAACTACAAGCTAGTAGAAAAGCTAGGTGATACTGCTATGAATGGATATAGACTAAGATATTTTGATTAACACTTAAAAATTTGATAGTTTTATAATATCTAAGGAAAACTACTCTATTGTAGTATAGTTTAGGTTAAATATAATAAAAAAGTTGGAATGTAAAATTTAATCTACATTCCAACTTATTTTAAAACTCCCACTATGATCTCCTTCTACTTGTATTTTATATTTTCCATCATGAGGTATGACTATAGTTTGAATTAAAGAATTATCTATGTTTTCGTTTTTATATAACATACGGTCATCCTCATCAATTAGTGATATAGCCAAGTTTCCACCTTCATTTTCAACCTTTATATTAATAGTTAACTGGTCATTCGAGTCTAACTTAAGTGTTTTGTATTTATAGCCCTTAAAACTTTTATAGGTCATTTCCATAGAGCTTTTTGAAGTGTGTTCTTTAGCTTTCCTAGTTTTGTAGTTGCCATCAGTGGCTGAACATTTGTTGATTATCAATATAATAATTAATATACATAGGAGTAATAGGAGTTTAGTTTTTTTAGCCATAAATAACCTCCACATAGACATCTAATATATTTATATAAGAATAGTATGGAATTATGCCTAAATTATATTTTAAAATTTATAAAAATAGACAATACATATTAAAAAGAACATATAAACTATATATTTACTATTTTGCTTTAAAATATATATGATAGTATATATATAAGATAATATAATTTATTACAAATACAAATTTACTTTAATAATAAGTGTTAATAAAATGGAGGTTTTTAATGATTAATGGACAAAAAGAAATAACTACAAAACAAAATAAAAAGAAAAGCAAATTTTTATCAGGAGTTATATTTTTGGTGGTTTGCGGAGCAATTGGTGCTATTATAGGAATTTTATCTGTAACTTATTTTAAAGATTTTATGGATAATTATATTAAAAGTGATAATTTTCTTTTAGAATTACTTAGATACTATGGACTTATACTAATATTTTTCTTAGGTTATATGATTCATATTATCATTCATGAGGCAGGACATCTTGTATTTGGACTTATGACAGGATATTCCTTTGTGTCCTTTAGAATAGGATCTTTCACTATAATTAAAGAGCAAGGAGAAATAAGCTATAAGAAGTTCGGTATACCAGGTACAGCGGGGCAATGTCTTATGATGCCACCTGATATAAAGGATGGAAAGTACCCATTCATAATGTATAATTATGGTGGAGGAATAATGAATTTAATAGTAGCAGGAGTAGGTATACTATTGGCTATTTTAATAGAAGGAATGCCTATACTTATTTCAGCAATGCTAATATTAATTAGTGCAGGGGGTATATTTGCAGCCTTTACTAATATAATTCCGTTAAAAGTTGGAGGAATTTCTAATGATGGATATAATGTGATATCCATGTTGAGGGATGAGAATGCAAGAAGAGGGTTTTATTTTCAACTTAGAGTTAATGGACTACAATCACAAGGAATGCGAATTAAAGATATGGAATTAGAGGAATTAAAAATAAGTGAAGGAAGTGACTTAATAAATCCACTTAATACTTCGCTTAAACTTATGGAGTATAGTTGGTATTTAGATAATATGGATTTTGATGGCGCAAGACAATGTATTGAAGATTTTACACCATGTATGGACAAGATAATTCCACTATATAGAAATGAAATAAATTGCGAAAAAATGTTTTTAGAGCTCATAGGTGATTGTAACAAGGAGTTTATTGATAGTGTATATGATAAAAATCTTAGAAAGTATATAAAAGCTTCTAAATTTATGATAGGGAAGAAGAGAGTAATGATGGCTTATGAAATTTTCTATAATAATAATAAGCAAAAAGCATTAAGCTATTATGAAGAAGCAATAAAGTTATCTAAGAAATATCCTGTTAAAGGGGATGCAGATATGGAGTTAATGCTAGTAAATTGGATTAAGGAAATCATGAATATTTAATCCTATTTAATATTGCCATAAAGATAATAAGAATTAGAATTTTGTATATGATAATAAATGACATTGAAAGCTATATCTATTTATGATGTAGCTTTTTATGGTATATATGCAGAAAAAGAATAAAATTGTAAACAAAAGTTTAAATATTTAGAAAAGAATATAGTTACATTTACAATGTAATGTGATAAAATATACAATATAGATAAAAACTTTTTCTAAGACTACTAATTAAAAGGGGGGTACTTATGTCTTTGAATAGTAATGTAGAAGTAATCTGTCAAAATTGCTTGATAAAAAGTACTACTAAGTTATGGAATAGCATTAATGTAACTATAGATGAAAAGGCAAAAGAGAGAGTATTAGATAATATCTTTTTTAAATTTACATGTCCTATATGTGGTCATATATCAACCGTTGAATATGATTGTTTATATCATGATATGAATAAAAGGGAGATGATATATTTAATAGCAAACTATAGTAGAGATAATGATGAATTAGTTAAAGAACTTGAAGCCTTATCAGAAGAAGTTTTGCCACAATTTGGTGATAAGTATAAACTTAGAATTGTAACTACTAACTATGATTTAATAGAAAAGATTAAGATTTTTGACTGTAATTTAGATGATAGAGTTATAGAAATATGTAAGTTGTATTATATTTCTAATATAGTAGATATTAATTTGGACATTAGTTTTAAAAATGTATATTTTGATTATGATATTACTAAAGATAGTATGGTTTTTATATTTATAGATGATAAAGGGGAAGCACTATCATACAATTTGGATATGAAGATATATAATTTTATAAGAGATAAATACTTAAATGTTATAGAAGAAAAGGAATACAAGAGTTTTCAAATTATTGATAGACAGTGGGCAATTGAGATCAGTTAATATAATAATAAATAAAGATTTATTATAAAGAAGGCAGGGATAATACCTGCCTTCTTTTATGAAATTTTACAAGTAATTGAAAAACACTAAGATTTTTGATGAAAAATATTTACGTGCTTATATATTTTCTTAAATTATTTTTTAGTAATTTTATCTAAGGATATTTTTGTAAAAGTTCTGTAATGCAGTAATAGTGCTGTTTTTAATCTGGGTAATAAATCCATGATGGAGAATGTTTACCTTTTAAGGATAATGTATCATTCAATAGAAATTATCAACCATTATAAATTTAAAATTTATATGTTATAAATATAGGACAAGGTGGTTAGACGTAAAAGTACATTAACTACTAGAAAAGTGGACAAGTTACTAAGTCCAAATATAGGAGGAATGGAAATGAAATCGAAAGCATTATCAATATTAACATTATTATTAGTAGGAAGTACATTAGTAGGAGGAGTACAAGCAGAAGCAGCTGTAGACACTAAAAGCCAAGTGAAAACTGAGGGCTATAGAACTATAAGTAATTATCAATATAGCAATTTAGATTATTCTAAATTTATAAATGGAAACTTTAAAAATGACTTTGAAGCTATGAAAAAGATGATAATCAATCAAAAAAATTGTACAACTGTACCAAGTACTCCGTCTAAAGAAGAAGTAAAGGAACCAACAACTAAGCCGACGACACCACCAACAACTGGACAGGATACGTCAACTAAGCCACCTGTCACTGAAGTTCCAGTAGTGCCTGAGAAACCAGTAGTACCTGAAAAACCGGTAGTACCTGAGAAACCAGTAGTACCTGAGACACCAGTTGTTAATGAGAAGTTTATGGCTCAAGTTGAACAAGCTATATTTAACAAGGTAAACGAAGAGAGAGCTAAAGCTGGAGTACCAACTTTAAGCTATAACACAACTATGGAAAAATATGCTAGAATTAAATCTCAAGATATGGGAGATAATAACTATTTTAGTCACCAAGACTTAAGTGGAAATCTTATAACAACTAAGATGAAAGCTGATGGAGTTTCATACAGAGCTTGGGGAGAAAATATAGCATATATAGGGGGAGTAACTGATCCAACTGCATTAGCTAATCAATTTATGACTAACTGGATGAATTCAGAAGGTCATAGAAAGAATATACTATCAACTAATTTTGAAAGTATAGGTGTAGGTGTATATAAATCTGGTAATAGAGTTTATGCAACTCAAGAATTCTATAAATAATATAAGAGAATTTTAGAAAAACTAAATATAGATTTTGAAGTAAAGATTAAAAATATCCCTTATTGTAGACAAATGAAACTACAATGAGGGATATTCTTATACTATAAAGAAAAATATTATATTTATTATTTTTGATATGTAATAAAATGATATAATATATTAAGAAATTACAGTCCAACGCTTAAGATAATTAAGTTAGCTATATAATTTAAAGTTAAGAGATTAAGAAAGAGTTGTAGGGTTGTTTACATTTGTTGCATTCTATGTATATTGGAGGCAAAAGTCGCAACGATTACTCTTCCTGTAGCCGTAGAAAAAATTCTATTTAAGGTTTGCCCTATAGTCTTTTCTGATAAACTATGTCCTTGCCTTTCTACATTTGTACTATCTGCCATTAAAAGCAAAATTCCTTCTTTTCCCAATTGAGATATTCTTTCTAAATCCATAACTAAACCATCAATAGGTGTATAATCAATTTTAAAATCTCCAGTATGGAGTATGTTTCCAATAGGAGTATGGATAGCTAAGGAACAAGAATCAGCTATACTATGGGTATTTCTTATAAATTCAACTTTAATATCTTCAAATTCAATAGTCTCCCCAGCCTCCACAGTTTTAAGAGTGCATTCATTCTCTAAAAAATGCTCTTTTAACTTATTTCCTAATATACCTAAGGTTAATCTAGTTCCATACACTGGTACATTTAATTGTTTCAAAATATAAGGTAATGAACCAATGTGATCTTCATGTCCATGGGTAAGAACAAAAGCCTTTACCTTTTCTTTATTATCCATCAAATAAGTTATATCAGGTATGATTAAATCAACCCCATACATTTCTTCATCTGGAAATGCTATACCACAATCTATAACTATAATGTCTTTATCATATTCAATAGCAGTAATATTTTTGCCTATCTCACCTAATCCACCCAGAGGTATTACTTTAACACATTTTTTCCCTTCCATAAAAATCCCTTCCTTTAACATTAATTAATATATATTTATTATGTGTTATAGTATGAATTTAAATACTTTTATTAATTTAAATATTTTTTATCATAAATAAAGAGACCGTCTCAACTTTGAGATAGCCTCTAAACTTTCTTATAGATTTTAAATACTACGTTTATTTTTTCTTCTTTAACTCGTTCTTATTCTTAACTTTCTTGTCACCCTTCTTATCTTTGCCAGTATTCTTAGCTGCCTTTTTATCTTCCTTACCCCTACCTCTGGACATATCTTCCTCCTAAATTAATAATTTATATAGTATAATATATTAATCTATAGATAGAAATATACTGAATTTACTATTATAAAAGATAAAGACTAGTAACTCTTAAATATTCTCAGCTATGATTATGTATTAGATTTAAATATTTGT
>Ga0181460_10039_pt1 | contig 13687 bp, 8 predicted proteins | sample InSIn3SAF170_FD_119808 | JGI IMG/M metagenome (GOLD analysis project Ga0181460, IMG submission 119808) | Clean room microbial communities from NASA Spacecraft Assembly Facility at Jet Propulsion Laboratory, Pasadena, California, USA -... ... | reverse complement strand
GGCGTATCCACTTTTTGCCTTTGTTTCGATGACGGTGACGACCCCATTTGAGGAGTTTAAAAACCACTAAATGCCATAGCCGTTCAAATACTTTCTGGCTGACGACGGTAGAGAAATAATTGCACCAACCCCGTATAATGGGATTAAGATTTTTGATTAAGGTCGCTTGGCTTATACCGCGCGACTTATTTATTATTTCTGCCACTTTTCTATAGTGTCTTTTTTGGCTCTCTTTATTAGGGGTGATAATAGTCTTAAATCCTAGTATTCCGCCTCTGTGACTCCCTGAGTTGTATTTTCCTACTGGAAATTGTTTGACGTTGAAACCTAGAAAATTAAATCCTGGCTCTTGATCTTCTAATTTGTTCAGGGTGTGGGAGAGTCTCGTTTTACTTGGTTTTAATTCCAGCCCAATGCCACTTAACCACTTCTCTATTTCTGACTTACACAACTTAATTACATCGTAATCTTGATGAAGAACAATGAAATCATCTGCGTATCTGATGAGCGAAATCGACTTTAGCTTGTCCCTTACACTCATTTGAGTGTTATCAGGTCGCTTCATGTCGAATTTTGGGGCTAGACCCATAATCAATTCCTCAATCCCATGTAAGGCAATATTCGCAAGTAGCGGTGATATCACCCCCCCTTGTGGTGTGCCTTCATTGGTCGGGAACAACTCTTTTCCATCCATAACACCAGCTTTTAACCAAGCTCGGATTTGTTTCCGTAGGGTTGGATAGGTATTCAATTTAGTCAAAAGTGCATTGTGGTTAATACGGTCAAAGCATTTACTGATGTCGGCATCCAACACATATTTGGATTTTTGTTTTACCGAACAGAATATTGCTCCAATTGCATCGTGACATGAGCGTCCAGGGCGAAACCCATAGGAATTGGGTTCAAATCGTGCTTCCCATTCTGGCTCTAACCCCAGTTTGACTAGCGATTGCAAGGCTCGGTCGTGCATTGTGGGTATGCCTAAAGGTCTTTTTTCCTCCGTACCTGGTTTGGGTATCCAAACTCGGCGTGTTGGCTTGACCTTATTACTCAGTGTTAGTTTGTTTGCCAAGGTGAGACGTTGCTTTGGGGTTAAACTTTTTAGTCCATCCACACCTGCCGTCTTCTTGCCTTGGTTATCCTGAGTGACCCTACGTACCGCTAGGGCTCTTGCTGCCCTCGAACTTATCAGCAATTTCTGAAGTCTGCGAACTAATTTGACATCACCACGATTAGACGCTTGGTATATCCTCTTTTGCAGCTTAAACACGCTACGCTCTAGCTTGCGCCAGTTAATATCGCTCCATTCATACATCGACTCGGTTGTCGTGTTCATAACATATTCACTGCTACTTGTAGCTACACCTTCCGTATTACCGTGAGTCCGTCAGCGTATTCTTACTATTACAGCAAGGCATTAGCTTCTGACTCAATCTCTCTCACCTGTCACCTGGATTTAACCCCAGAGTTTTCGTCTTAGCTGACTACTCAAAGTATTCGACCTCTTTGAGAGTAGACAGGTGAGTTACGTCGTTCCTCATAACCATTGGTTTGTTCCGTTAGGATGTCACCTTTTCACCGAGTTTTTGGGTAACGTAGATATGTCGATAAAAATCCTCATACCACCCTGTACTAATGCCCTTTTGGGACTTCCAGCGCATATAGCCTTATTTCGCTGGTTCGCAGTAACGGTGATTCAACCAGTGACTTAGCTTTCGCTATCCATAGGAACTTGCTCACGGGAAACCACTTTTAGGCTAGTAGCTCTTTCCGCTTTTATCCCCGCTTCACCGATTGAAGGCTAGTCGCTACAGTGGGGGATATGCTTTTACTCCTACGTCTGGAGAACAGGACTTGACGTTTTCTAGGGTACTCACGCTCACCTGTAAGGTTATGAAGTTCTCATCTACAAGGGATTTTAAGTGCGAACTCAATCCTGGTGGATTACCCTGTAAATGTCGCTCATCCCCCGATTACTCGGTTTCGAGCGAACGAATCGCACTTGACGGCTGCATTCCCGTCTCTATCGTGGTGTGAGTTACAGTTGACACAAACTATTTCTCTGATGGATAAGTCGAGCTTCCCCCACCTATAACCACAATCCGAACAGGTTTGGCTGGTTGGTTCCCATCTATTGATGACAACAAACTCACGACCAAACTTGTTTGATTTAGCCTCACACATCGTTCTGAACTCACGCCATCCAGCGCTTGCTATAGCTCTGGATAAACAACGGTTTTTCAACATTCCTGCCACATTCAAATCTTCCAAAGCGATAGTTTGGTTTTCGCTAATCACAATGGTAGATAATTTATGCAAGAAGTCTTTACGAGTATCAGCTTGTTGTGCCTTAAGTTTGGCTACTCGCAAGCGCATAACTTCGCGTCGTTTAGAGCCTTTTTTTCGACGGGATAACTTACACTGCGCCTTCCTAATTTTGCGCTCAATTAGTGAGTAGTTAGGACTGTTTACCGCCTCACCTGAACTCAAATAGGCAAAAGTTTTTAATCCTAAATCAATACCTACTGAGCGATTTAGAGTAGGCTTTAGGATAGGTTCAACTTCTACCACAAAACTTATATAGTAGCGCCCCGCCCTATCTTTAATTGCAGTAACCGAGCTAGGTTCTGATGGCAACGGACGTGACCAAACAGTTTTAAGCTTACCGATTTTAGCTAAATAAACTTTTCCATTCTTTATGGAAAAGCCACCTTTTCTAAACCTAGCGGCTTGTCGATTATTTTTCTTTTTAAATGATGGTTGATTAACTTTAACTCCCTTTCTTTTGCCTTTCAAAGACTCAAAGTAGTTTTTATAGGCTACTCCTAAATCAGCAATAGACTGTTGCAAAGGTATGTTAGAGACTTCGCTCAACCATCTCCTTTCTTCAGTCTTTTTAGCTTGGGTGATACAAACTTTTTGTAATTCTCCGTTGCTTGGTAGTTTGTCTGACTGTTTGCACAGTGCCAGTGCATCATTATAAACAACTCTACAACAGCCAAATACTCTTGCGAGTTCTTTTCGCTGTTGGGCAGTTGGGTAAATTCTGTACTGGTATCGTGCTTTCATCCTATTATTATAAAGAGCTCTGCATTATTTTCTAAAGATGTATCGAAAAGAAAGACATAGCGTTACAGACCTAAAAATTCATTTGGTCTGCGTAACCAAATACCGTAAGCCTGTGTTTAATCAGGAAGGTTTAGTCTTAATAGAAGAATCTTTTAGAGAGGTAGCTAAGAAAGTGAACTTTAACGTTTTGGAATTTAACGGGGAAGCTAACCACGTTCACGCTTTAATAGAGTACCCACCTAAGTTATCCATATCTCAAATAGTTAATTCTTTAAAAGGTGTTTCAAGTCGCAGATATGGACAAGCAGGGCATAAAAAGCCCCACCCAGAAGCGTTGTGGACTCCTAGTTATTTTGCGGTATCGGTTGGCGGTGTGCCTATTGAAGTGCTAATACAATACATAAAAGAACAAAGCCGCCCTAAAAGTGCGGGGCTTGTATCCCATTAATTCCGGTCACTCAACGGCGGCAGCAGAAAACTCCAGTTCTGCTTTAAGATATCAATAATCGGCTCAAGCATGAGCTATCTTCTGCAATAACATTAGTTTGATGGGCTTGGCTCATCAAACTAAATATCAGGGCTTCCGAAAAAGTAAGGTTAAATCTCAACTCAGCCACGCACTAAGGTATCAGAGATCGAGAAACTCCTACCTACAATCTATAACATTAGTTTGATACCAGGAAGAACTGGGTGTGAACACAGCATAAAATTCAACCCTGCCGTTCCGCTTGTATGAGTATCGGCACCCATCACTTCCGGAGATCACTTGTGTCTGGAAGCCATCGCAGGGCGGGTATGTTTTACCGACGTTGCAGTAAGTTGGATATCCACCAATGGTGTTTATCTAAGTCGGCGTTAACACAGCGCTCGCAGGCTGGGCTAACATAATCAGGCTACCAGTTACCAGTGGAAACGAGAACTTTGCTTTGTTTATGATTGGCTCTTTTAAGTTCATATACAATGTCTGTAATGTGGTCTCTGCTGATCACCACTGCATACTCTCTCTTAATTAGAGCGGCAGGTAATTTGGATAATACCACCTCACAGAAAGCGTTGTCAATTTCCTGCCTGCAATTCATTCCCTCCCATGGGTATATGGAAGGAGAATTCTTGCAGTTGACAGTTAAAATGTTTACAAGCAGATTGTTTTGCGGGGATCTGGGCAAATAAGGCACAGTGATCGCGGCAGATTTTGGATACTGGTGATGTTGCTGCCTTTTTTCTGGGTGTAATTTTAAATGAAGTTTTGTTGCTCCTACTAGCAGGGTTAGGGGTAATGTTGATCAAAACCTTAATGGAACAGTAGGGGCTTTGCTGCTATCTGTTTTTGAAGTTATACCAGTTGGTAGTCCCCCGATCGCTCCGCCTGCAACTTGGCTGAGTGTATTCCTGTTCTTCCTGAAAATCGGTTCAGTTCTGTACGGTAGTGGCTATGTGCTGCTTGCCTTTTTGCAACGAGATTTGGTGGAACGCAACCAGTGGCTTACGTCTCAGCAACTGTTGGATGCGATCGCGATTGGTCAATTTACGCCTGGCCCTGTATTCACTACAGCAACTTTTATTGGCTATCTGCTAGCAGGTAACGCTGGTGCGATCGCAGGAACAATTGGCATCTTCCTTCCTGCTTTTATTTTGGTAGCCGTGATTAACCCTTGGGTTCCAAAACTGCGCGGTTCTCCTCTAGTAAGTAGTGCTTTAGATGGCGTAAATGCAGCTTCATTAGGGCTGATGGCAGCAGTGACGTTCACTCTAGGACAAGCTGCCTTAGTAGACTTATTAACCGTAGTCTTGGCGCTTGTAAGTGCATTTGTTATCTTTCGCTTCAAGGTCAACTCAGCTTGGTTAGTTCTTGCAGGCGGAATAGTTGGGTTAGTAGTACAGTTAGTAACTTAAGCAATTAGGGCGTTGCTGAATAGGCAATGATTAATGATAGTTGCATACTTGAAACAGCTGATTTTTAGCATAGGCTTAAAATTTAGTTTCATTACATTTTCAATAACGCAAATTGTTTAACCTATTTCTACTAAAACAATATAAATTATTAAGTTATTTAACATAGTTAATTTACTATCTAATAATTTCAAGTTTTTATAGTAAATACAAAACAAAAGCTTTTTTGCTAATTGAGATACTTTTTAAGTTTAAAATTATTTAATGTCATGGAAATAAAACAATTAACAAAATTATAATTTGATTTAGTGCTTTTGGTTACAAAAAATTTTGAGATTAAATTCCTACAATGCAGCCCTAGTAGCTAGCGAGATGGGAAAGCTCATGACTAGAAATTCAAGCATAGTTGCTAACCTTGAAAGATCGAAAAGGCACTATCATTCCTGGGTTGTTAATGAAACTTTAGAAGATTACTCGCTGCGATATGCGCCTAAATATTTTCGGAGATGGCCAGAATTTACCATAGCTGCTTTAGGAGGAATATCTTATCTAGCGGATTTGCCATTAATAGCTTGATCGCTATCAGTTCAGGATTCACCCATGTCTGGGCAATATTAGTTTCTGCGATGATTATTTTTGTTAGAGAAGTGCCGATTTCTTACTACGTTACTAAGTACAAAACATTGATGTGGACTTGTTGACTCGCGGCGCAGGTTTTGGCTATATCGGTTCTACTTTGACCTCAGTAATTTATGCTTTCTACTTCATTTTCTTTGACCCGTTTTGACAGTATCTGTGCTTTATGCTGTAGTTTGGATGCCCAATGTCATGACGCTTGCAAGCTAACACCGAATAGTCATTAAGCAGTGAGGAAAGGTTAATGCCTAAGACGCTTTTTAAAATTGATTTGACAAAGACAATGGATCAGCAGGAATTACCTGGTCATAACCGTTGGCATCCTGATATTCCAGCAGTTGTTTCAGTTAATCCTGGTGAGGTGTTTCGGATTGAGTGCAAAGACTGGACGGATGGGCAAATCAAGAATGATGACAGTCCCGATGATATTCGCGATGTCGATCTAACGCGGGTTCATGTCCTAAGTGGGCCGATTTACGTTAATGGCGCTCAACCAGGCGATATATTAGTTGTCGATCTCCTTGATATCGGTGCATTATCTGGAGATGAGTGGGGTTTTACAGGTATTTTTGCCAAAGAAAATGGCGGCGGTTTCCTAACAGATTACTATCCCAATCCTGCCAAAGCTATTTGGGATCTTCAGGGGATTTATACGAGTTCGAGGCATATTCCAGGGGTGCGGTTTGCTGGTATTACTCATCCTGGCTTGATCGGTTGTGCGCCGTCTCACGAACTCCTGGCAAAGTGGAACAAGCGAGAAGCAGAACTGGTATCTACTGCTCCCGATCGCCGCACCTATGGGGCAGGACTCTCTGGTGATACGCCTGTTTTGGCAGCTTTACCGAACTCTAAAAACGCGATTTTGGGCAACTTGCCAGCATCAGAGTACGATCGCGTTGCGGCTGAAGCGGCGCGGACAATTCCTCCCCGCGAACATGGCGGTAACTGCGATATCAAGAATTTATCGAAGGGAACACGGATTTACTTTGCGGTGTATGTCGAGGGGGCCAAGCTGTCGATGGGTGACATTCACTTTTCCCAAGGTGACGGCGAGATTTCCTTCTGTGGGGCGATTGAAATGGCAGGTTTTATTGATCTGCACGTAGATATCATCAAAGGTGGCGTTGAAAAGTATAGTTTGACTAACCCCATCTTCAAACCAGGGCCTGTTGAACCTCGATATTCTGAGTATTTAGTATTTGAAGGGATCTCAGTTGACGATACTGGCAAGCAGTATTACATGGATGTGCATATTGCTTATCGCCAAGCTTGCTTAAATGCGATCGCCTATCTCACAAAGTTCGGCTTAACTGGTGAGCAGGCTTACTTATTGCTTAGTTGCGCTCCGGTTGAAGGCAGAGTTAGCGGTATTGTAGATATTCCTAATGCTTGCTGTACTCTGGCAATTCCGACTGAGATTTTTAACCAGAATATTTTTCCTGTTTAGTAACATAGTTGTGTTGTTAGTTGTTTACTCTGAGCAACTAACAACTATTAATAAATGACTCATTAGATATTAGGACGATCATGCCACTTTACGAGTTTCGGTGTGAAAAGTGTGGTTTGTTTGAAGAATGGCGCACAATGGCAGAAGTCAGCAATCCAGTAATTTGTCCTGCTTGCCAAAGTATAGCTAAACGAATTTTCTCTCCCCCTAATGTTATGTTGTCTAGTTCACTAAGGCTGCGGCAAGAAAATTCTGAACCGCAAAAAGTTAAGCGTACTCAAGAGCAAGAAATAATTATACCTAAGTATCAAAGCCATACTAACGGGCGGCCTTGGATGATTAACCATTAAAAAAACTTGAGCTTTTATTAATGCTAGTGCTTGAAAGTTTGATTTTGTTTTGTGATTTGATATCTATTCCAGTCTAGGTTTTCAGATATGCTCTTAGTCGAACTCCAATAGTCAATTACAGGCTTAACTTAATCATAGAGATTTCTTAGCTTGATAATAAAGATTTCTTAAATTTGCTATGGGATGCTACAGGCGCAAAAAGAAATCTTCTTAACTTCAAGATTATGGAACTTACAGGCTTTGCTAAATTACCAGCAGATACATTTGCTGGCGGCCCTCCTTCTGGCCAATACAACGATGACGGTTCCTTAAAGCCAGAACCACGTTTTGATGCTCAACCCGTTCAAGGTTTTAGCGGTGTTCAATTTGCAGATCAAAACTCGTACTGGTTTCTCTCGGATAATGGCTTTGGTAGTAAGCTAAATAGCCAAGATTATCTCCTCCGCTTACATCGCGTTGACTCTAATTTTAGAGGTGAGGAAGGCGGAGATGGTAGCGTTGATGTTATTAATTTTATTCAGTTCTCAGCTCCAGATCGGAAAGTACCTTTTGCAATTAAAAATGAAGATACTAGCGATCGCCTATTAACTGGATTTGACTTCGATGTAGAGTCTTTTGTGATTGCTAGCGATAGCACTTTTTGGGTTGGCGAAGAATTTGGCCCTTATCTATTGCATTTTGACGCAACAGGAAAACTCTTAGAAGCACCAATCCCTACACCAAGTTTTGGCGCTGATGAGTTAGTACGTTCGCCTGATAACCCAGATGTATTAACTGGTGAAGAAACTGCTAACCTTCAGCGTTCTAGAGGTTATGAAGGAATAGCCATTAGTCCCGACAAAACAAAGCTGTATCCCTTACTCGAAGGCACTGTTACCGGAGATCCTGAAGATGCGCTGAGAATCTACGAATTTGATTTAGCATCTAAACAGTTTACTGGGATCAAAGGACTGTATCGTAAAGAGAAACCGGATAACTCTATTGGGGATTTCACGGTTATTAACGAAAACGAGTTCTTGGTAATTGAGCGCGATAATTTAAGTGGCGATGCGGCTCAATTCAAGAAGATATTTAAAATCGATCTATCGCAGCAAGACGCGAATGGTTATGTAGCTAAAGAAGAAGTCGGGGATCTACTAAATATTAGTGATCCTTTGGATCTTAATGGAGATTCCAGTACAAAGTTTAGATTTCCCTTTGTCACAATTGAAGATGTGTTAGTAGTTGACAAAGATACAATTCTTGTTGCCAACGATAACAACTATCCAGGAACAGGCGGACGTTCTTCTACAGAACCGGATCAAAATGAAATCTTGCTTTTAGACTTAGATCAGCCACTCAATGTTGATCCGCGTGTTGGTTTAGATGCTCTTGGTGGTAATAAATTACGTTTTGGTACTCCTGGCGATGATGAACTGTTTGCGACACGGAAAGATACTTTGTTCGGTGGCGCTGGAGATGATATTTTAGATGCTTCAGCAGGTCTGGGTAACAACAGACTGTATGGTGGTGAAGGTGATGACGAACTTTTTGCAGGTAATCGCGATGCCGCCTTTGGCGGCTTGCTCCTTGGAGATCGCCTATTCGGTGGCGACGGTGATGATATTCTTGATGCTTCGGTAGGTGCAGGTAATAATCGCCTTTATGGTGGTGAAGGCGATGACGAACTTTTTGCAGGTAATCGCGATGCCGCCTTTGGCGGCTTGCTCCTTGGAGATCGCCTATTCGGTGGCGACGGTGATGATATTCTTGATGCTTCGGTAGGTGTAGGTAATAATCGCCTTTATGGTGGTGAAGGCAATGACACTCTGCTTGGCGGTAGCAACGAGCGCTTGTTTGCTGGAAACGGTGATGACAAGCTCTTTGCAGGTGCAGGAGACAGCATTTTGACAGGTGGCGATGGTGCAGATCAGTTCTGGATTGTGGGCGGTGAAATTCCCACTACTGGTAATACGATTACCGATTTCCAGTCTGATGTTGATGTTATTGGTTTAGGTGCGGGCTTGGCTTTTGCCAATTTAGCGATCGCTCAAACAGGTAGCGACACCACAATCAAACTCAAAACAGATGATTCACTGCTTGCAACTTTAACAGGAGTTGATGCCAGTACAATTTCAATTGCTGATTTTGTCAGCACTGCACCTCGTCCTCTAATTATTGGACACCGAGGCGCTAGCGGCTTGCGTCCAGAGCATACTTTAGCATCCTACGAGTTAGCAATTGAGCAAGGAGCCGACTTTATTGAGCCAGACGTAGTTTCGACCAAGGACGGGGTGCTAATTGCCCGCCACGAAAACGAAATTTCTGGAACTACAAACGTTGCCGATCGCCCAGAGTTTGCCGATCGCCAGACTACTAAAATAATTGATGGAGTAGAAGTAACTGGCTGGTTTACAGAAGACTTCACGCTTGCAGAAATTAAGACACTCCGCGCTAAAGAGCGTTTGCCAGAACTCCGCCCTGACTCTGCGGCATTTGATGGAATGTTTGAGATTCCGACGCTGGAAGAAGTAATTGATTTAGTTCAGCAAAAAAGCGCTGAAATTGGTCGTACTGTCGGTATTTACCCTGAAACCAAGCACCCAACTTACTTTGATTCTATTGGGCTATCTCTAGAAGAGCCATTAGTTGCTACTCTTGCAGCCAATGGATACACAGATGCAGATGACCCAGTTTTTATTCAGTCATTTGAAGTCGGGAATCTGGAAGAATTAAATACTCTTACTGATGTGCCTTTGATTCAGTTGTTTGATGCAGCCGAAGTGCAACCGTATGATTTTGTTGCTAGTGGCGATTCTCGTACCTATGGCGATTTGTTGACTCCTACAGGACTAGATGCGATCGCTACCTATGCAGACGGAATTGGCCCCTGGAAACGCTTAATTGTTCCTGCTGCACCTGTTGATAATGACGGAGACGGTCAACCCGACGATCTCAACGGAGATGGCGTGATCTCCGACGGCGATCAGTTGCTACAACCACCTACATCATTAATTGACGATGCTCATGCAGCAGGTTTACTCGTCCATGCTTACACCTTCCGCAACGAAGATTTTTTTCTATCCCCAGACTATAACGGCAACCCAGAACTCGAATATGAGCAGTTCTTTAGCCTCGGTCTTGATGGCTTATTCACCGATTTCCCTGGAACTGCATTTGACGTAGCTAGCCGTCTATACCCGTTTAGCAATCCCGATGCTCTCACAGGTGTAGGTTTGCTGCCACCTGATACTCTAGTCGGGTAAGCGCTACTGCACAGGTAATCGTCCCACCCATAAGGTTTAAGCTACACCTGCCTTGAACTTAAGTTCAAGGCTAATAGCTCAAGTCCGTTTTAACGGACTATAGAACCCATTTGGGATCTCTGATGACAAGATAAGATCAGAAATAAATGCCGTACTCAAGTAGTTTGACAGACTCATAGTGGGAAATCATCAAGCCATTGCTGCCTCAGAAGAAGAAAACTAGACCGCCTGTGTGGACAAAGAGACAAATCTTAGATGGCATCTTTTATCAACTGAAGAATGGCTGCAACTGGTGTGATTTGCCTTCATACTTGCCGCCCTACTCAACGGTATTCTGGCATTCCTTGCACTGGCGGACAGAGGGAGTCTTAGAGCGGATTATGGCTACTTTGCATTCTAGGGTGCGTCAGCAAGCCAAAAAAAACTAAAGTGGACAACCTTACTGATTATTGACTTCGGTTGCCGTGAAAAATACTTGCAATGCCAGCGTGCAGTCCAAGGGGTTTTGTCATTACAAAAGTACCAATGGCATCAAAAGACATTTGGCAGTAGACACTCTGGGCTTGCCGTTTTTTACGCATTGCACGCTCTTCGAGTGTGTCGGATGATCAGGGCTTAATTGAACTGTTGAGCCATAACTTAGATTACTTTCGAGCTAAACCCGTCAACATCAAAAAGATTACTATTCTGCTTGACAACGGGTATCACCCAAACAAGCTCACACCAGAACTGCAAAAAGTCTACCCACAAATCATGACCAAGGTCAGGTTTGAACTCGCACCCAAGCCAACTAAAGCTGAAAAAACAGCGACCTTGGTCAATATGGGTTTGTTCCGGTGGCAACCCGATGGGTAATTGAGCGGTCGAACGCTTGGATGGAACGATGTAAGAGTTTGATCAAAAACTTTGAGAGAACTCTGACTAATGCCACAGCCAAACTCAATCTTTGTTTCATCAGACTGATGCTAAAGCGGCTAGCTAATGAATAGATCCCAAATTGGTTCTATACAAGACGCACTTTTTCAGCTAGTCGAGTTTAGTCGACTTTAGCTATTAGCCAAGGAATAAATTCCTTGGCTGACGTGGTGCAAGATGTAAGTTTAAGTTACTGCCAGCGACCTTGTTGTGCTCTAATCAACTGCGCAATACTTTAAGTATTGCATAATACTAATTAAGTTTGATTGTACATAGCCGCAGTCTTCTGTCCTAACTTAAACTACTTAGGAGGACGATTATCTAGATGATGCTTAAATTGAACACAAATTTAAATATGCCACTTTAATTAAGCTAGTTTATTCAATTTAAATTAAATATTATTTTATTAAAAGTCATTGTCAAAACATAAAAATTTTGAATACATTTATAGCAAGTAGCTTTTATTCTAAAATATATTTTTTGTCGTTTAAGAAATAATTATAAATTTAATTAAATATAAAATGTAATAATATTTAATCCTTAGTTAAATTCTATTTACATTACTTAATTTTAAGTTAGGTGATTTGTTACATAAACCCAACATAAGGTATCTTTAAGGAAGAAGATGTAGCTAGTATCAGGGCTGGCGATCGCTAAATAAGTACGAGAAGTAAAAAAATTAGTGATCGCCACTAACAACAAAGCTATAATCAGAATTTCCTTAAAGGGGCATAATGGATAACCCATCTTTGCTAAATCAAGTCACACTCAAATTTAAAGACGGCTTTAAGGAACACCGTGAAGACGTTTCAGCAGTGCGGTTAATGCCTGATAAGTATTTGTGGTTAGGATCAGATGAAACCTCAACCCTTGAACGCTTATCTGCTGTTGACTCACAAACATTCGCTCAGCATAAGCAATTTCTGGTTGCCAATTTTATTGAGCTACCAATGCCGGAAGATCAGGAAATTGATATAGAAGGAATTGCTTATTCTGATTACTACCTTTGGTTTGTTGGTTCCCACAGTTGGAAACGTAAAAAACCTAAATCCAAGAAAACAGATATAGAAAACATTGAGAGATTGACAAAACTGGAATCAGAAGCAAATCGCTATATTTTAGGACGTATACCCCTTATAGACGGCGAATTGTTGCCATCATGCCCACATCCTGAGAATCAAAATGAACAGCTAACTTCTGCTAAATTATATCTAACTCATCGCGGAAACTTGTTAATGGATGCTTTGGCAAGTGATCCGCATCTTGGCGCATTTGTAGAAGCAACAATTCCAGGAAAAGAAAATGGTTTTGATATTGAAGGTTTAGCTATTAATCAAAATCGAATTTTTCTGGGGTTGCGTGGCCCCGTATTACGTGGTTGGGCTGTAATGTTGGAGATAGAGTTAGAGGATATTGGTTTAGGGCGGTTGTTGCTAAAGAAAGTTGGACAAAAAAAAGCCATATAAAAAGCATTTTATTTACCTGAATGGTTTAGGAATTCGTGATTTGTGTTGGGATGGTGAAGACTTGTTAATTTTGGCAGGGCCAACAATGGATTTAGACGGGCCAGTGAGAGTCTATCGGTTAAAAGATGGCGTGAATCTGCAAGAAAATGTGCTATCTAAACCCGATATAGTGAGGGAGATTCCTTATGGCAATAGCGAAGATCACGCTGAGGGAATGACGCTGTTTACTGACTTTACTCAAAAACCTTCGGTGATGGTAGTTTATGACTCACCCGCGCAGTCAAGACTACAGGGAGATGGTGATGTGATAGCAGATGTGTTTGGATTGGGTTAGAGATTCGTGGAAATTGCCTGAACAGGACAAGTAGGGATACATTGTTCGCAGACAATACAGCGCGATCGCATAAATGTTAGTCGAAAGGTTTGTGGGTCAAGAGTAAGCGCTTCAGTAGGGCAAACACCAGTACATAAACCACAGTCTACACAGGTATCTTGGTCGATCACAATCTCAGCTAAGTTGTGGGAGACATTAATCTGCTGCGATCGCATCCACTCAATCGCCGCATCTAGCTGATCGATATCTCCCGATAGTTCAACTACTAATTTACCAATTTGATTAGGCGCAACTTGAGCGCGGATAATATTTGCCGCCACGTTAAATTCTTTCGC
>Ga0181460_10031_pt2 | contig 13753 bp, 15 predicted proteins | sample InSIn3SAF170_FD_119808 | JGI IMG/M metagenome (GOLD analysis project Ga0181460, IMG submission 119808) | Clean room microbial communities from NASA Spacecraft Assembly Facility at Jet Propulsion Laboratory, Pasadena, California, USA -... ... | reverse complement strand
CTCTGACCTTCAATGTGGTTGCAAGTCTGTTGTAGGTCTCCACCAGCGCTTCGCCTTCGTCCGCGTTTGCGAGTTCGGTGGCGTGGGCTTCCCAAGAGGCCTGGGAGGTGTGAGTGCTGCTGGGTCGTGCGGTTCAGGTATGCAGCGTACCTCGAGCATCTCGCCCTTTGTAGCAGATACGTCAGCGATCGAGACTCCACGTTGACCGACTAGAAGCGCATACCATCGGATCTACGAGTTTGACGCCGTTGTCTTCGGGTGGATTGTGGCTGGCCGTGATCATGATACCGACAGTCTGCCCATTGAGTTTGCGGCTTCGCAGCGCGGCTATCATGCCTACTCGAAACACGACGGAATCGAGGAGGTCTCTGTCGCCAACCCAATTGAGTCAGCCTCCGCGGACTTGAGGGCGTGAGGAGGACGCGGAGTTGAATTTCGAGAGCGGTATATGGGAATGGGCTGGGGAGGTGAAGGGCTGTTTACGCTTTCATACGGAACTTGAATGAGCAAGTTAGCATGCTTCAGACGTGATGACATTCGAAACGGAACTAACTCCGGCGGTGCCATATTGGAAGGTCAACCCAGGCTGAGGATGCTTGGCCGATGCCTGGAGGATCTCGTCGTTCCGAGACATGGTGTCTACACGGTGTCGCCAGCTGCTTCGGGGATATAGATGGCAGGAAAGTCAGGCGTAGGCGAATGCAAAAGGAGTGAAGAGGTGAAAGGTTGTGATGTAGGAGAAAAGGAGCGGCAACCTCAGACCCTTGATTAACCCCACGTTTTTCTGCACGTTTCTTGCTACCTTGCAAGGCGTTGCCGGTTTTCCCGCGACCGACAAGTGCCCGCTCGCTAAGGCGCACCTCATTGAGACTCTCACGGCAATCTCCGTCCGTTCTGGAAATTCAAATCACTGAAACCTCCAGAGTCCGTCTTTGCTGCATCCCCACCATCAACCAACAACCGTCCCACACGGGCCACCCACTCCCTTACAGCATGAATCGACTGAATACCCTTCACATGCCCTTCCGGGCTCTGCGGAATCACACACACTGTGTTCGACAAGCCATCCCGACGTTCGGCGCACAACTCCAGACCTCAAATCCACCATGTCTCTACACCCGTCTTCACGCATCGCCATTCTCCACATCCTCCAGCCTTCTCGCCCGTAACAAGCAGAAGGGCCCGAAAAAAGACCAGCGAATAAGTACTTCGTCCCGGCGCGCCAAACCTGCCACGTCCCCGCAAGCACTAACAACTCCCCCCTCAAAGGCATCATCCGCTACCACCTCCAACACCCAATGAACCCACGTCCCCTCCGCTTCTCACGCTCCCGACACCTCCGCCACTGGACCATCCACCGCGCGTGGCAGATCCACCGCATGCAGCTGCGCAACCAGCAGGAGCGCGCGCTCGAGCGCCAATACAACAGCATGCGCTTCGCGTGCGAGGCGCTCCGACTGACGGGCGAGGACGGGCTTTCGCTTCCGCAGCCGGGACGCTCGGCGCCGCCGCCGGGGGTGCGTGACCAGAAGACTGTGCAGGGGATGGATGTACAGGCGGCGGCGGAGAGGCAGAGGGAAGTGGGGAAGCTGTTCAGGGTGGCAATGTTGAAAGACGGGGTTTGGGATGGCGTGCCGATCGAGTATGCGAGGAGTCAGACGGAGACGCCACCAAGGTGAGTGACTCGAAGTGGTGATGCTGCAGTTTCGCAATGCTGACTGCTTTCCAGGGCTGGATGGGATCACGCGTGGGTGCGGTAGTCCTTTTTGTTGATTCTCATATCTCTTGTTAAGAATTGCGGAGTAATGGCTAAATACTTTTTCTCGTGTCGGTATTCATTCTGACATACAACGACACGGCAAACACTACATATTCGGTCAATCATCCAACAGATGTTCATGGCTGAATCGCCGTTCGAAATGATTATTTCATGCTGGTAAGAGACTCGATACAGCGCCACGCTTGCTGTACAGGTCTCGACACCAGATTCAGAGGGAAACCGTATGCCACTAGCCACCGAGATGATCGTTCATGCCTGGCCCATCCCAGATCGCCCAACGCCGTTTTGAAGAAGCAAACTGGCCCACGATAGGTCGGCCGAAACCTTATAGGATGATACAGCAACCGCCGCCCTCCTTCTTATCAAACGTGGTCAATGCCGCCCTCGTTGCAGCCTCGAAAACATCATCTACCCCGTCACCTGTTAGACTCGAGCATTCGAGGTATTTCTTGGCGCCGATCTCTTCTTTCATGTCGTTGCCCGCCTTGGAGGTAGTGAACTTCAAGCTCTTCTTCCGCATCTGCTCTACTGCTTCCGGGTCCTCTCTTAGATCCTTCTTCAGACCAACCAATATGATTGGAACTCCAGGGCACCGCTCGCGAGCCTCTTCTGCCCACTTGGCCTTGACATTTTCCAGACTATCTGGGGTATCGATGGAGAAGCCAATGAGGATCACGTGTGCTTTTGAGTATGCGAGAGGCCTTAGGCGTTCGTAGTCTTCTTGACCAGCGGTATCCCAGAGGGCGAGTTGCACGTTGCGGGCGTCAACGCGGCAGTCGGTGACATAATTCTCGAATACTGTAGGGACATATCGCTTGACGGAGCCACAAGATAAGCCAGCGGTCGAATGGACGAGAAGATAGGGTCGATGCTTACTGTAGGAAAATATCCTAATGTGAAGACTGAGAGAAGACTTGTCTTGCCGCAGGCGCCATCTCCAATAATGACCAGTTTCCTGAACGGAACGAGGCTGGGTCAGCAGACTGAAAAGCTGAAGAGGAAGCAGTCGCGCGACGAAAACATAGAGCGTGATGTAGTAGGTTGTCTGGAGGTGTGAATAGCAGTGACCATACCGTCTGATCGCGCCTGGATCATCTTGTGCCATGGGTGTATCTGCGTCAAGCCGTATCTTGTGTCGCTGCGTTGCACGTCTCAGAGGCCGTAAAGCATGAAGGCTCTCCCTGGTGGCGGACCGCCTTTCTTGTATTCAGTGCAGCTCTGCCCGACAGCTAACTTCAAGCCTGGGTTGTTCTCTCGAGAAATGGCGAGAGTGCTGTCGCCGGTGCGGGATCGTGAATTCTAGAGCGGGGTCCAATGTGACTGCGTGGTCGAGACTGGCGGCACCGTCGACAATAATTTGCGAGGAGAGCGACCTCGAGGTATGGATCAGTCGACGCTCACAGATCGTTGTAAGAGCTCAGTGGAGTAAATCGCGTCGTCGAATCGTGAAGTTGAGGAAGGAAGTAACGATCGTGGCTGAGGTGCATGCTCACGCAGCATAACACCCGCCTTCCTCCACATACTGTACAAGTCACTTTGAGTTTCTCGGCTTCCGTATTATCGCCATCGACGCGGCTTCACAAGCAGTGAGAAACCACCGTCGTCTATTGCGAAGGACCGATTTCGGCTACGGAAAGAGGCTCCAGATTCAGCGCTGCAACGTCGCTCCTCCAATCTGACACCACCGGATCCAACAGTTTCCGAGACTCCTGCGCCTGCTTCGATCGAAAGCACACACATCTCCCTCGGCAAAAGCTCGATCACAGACTCGCGATATCCTCGCCGGACGGAGAATGCTGCGTTGGTGATCAAATCATCAGATGGCTGCAGATATACAACGCCCTGACGGGTCTTCTGCGACCGTACCTTCGAACCTCCAAAATGGCACTTCGGTCCTCCAGCACAGCGCCTCTCTTCAAAGCACGGCGATCAATCGGAAAAAGGCGAAGAGAAGGGCAAAGCAAGCTGCAAAGCATTCGGTGACCCAGGACCATGCAGACCGAGACGAATTCGATTCCGACGGCGCGCTCCCACCAAATGGCCGCTTACCTCAATCACAAGACTTCATGGATCCTGCGTACGACCACAACCTGCGATATAGCGATCCTGCTTATGCGCGCCATGGGGATCCGATAAATTACACGTACTCGGACGAAGAGAACGAATTCAGCTATGATCCGGCCTCACAGATCGCGAATGGCGGTTCTGTAGATTACGTTGGCGAGGTTGAGCAATCGAGGGGGAAGGGCAAGAAAAAGAAGCGAAGAGACGTATCCGCAGCGTACGACGGAGTCCGCAGTGAAGTTCACGGACATACGAGTGCGCCTCAAAGACCCGCCTACGCTCATCGAACTCCAACCGCTCTTGCCCCCCGGGCTATATCCGACGACGCCCTGCGTACCGTTCAGCGTGGAATCAACAATGGCATCTGGAACACGTCTAGCGCTGAAGAGAGATCGAGTATCAAAGCATACTGGCTGGCTTTGGGAGAAGACGAGCGCAAAGCCCTTGTCAAGATCGAGAAGAACGACGTTCTCAAGAAGATGAAGGATCAGCAGAAGCACTCGTGCAGCTGTACTGTCTGCGGTAGAAAACGGGTTGCGATTGAGGAAGAGCTAGAAGTATTGTACGACGCTTACTATCAAGAGCTGGAGCAATACGCGAACCACAACCAGCACCTCTCCGAGAATGGCACTCCCATGCTACCACCACCCCGACGTTACTCTTCCAATTCCTCGAGCAGACCACCCTTAGACCGTCCTTCAACCGGAGAGAGTCAGCGACCAGCGAGAGGCCGAATCCTGCACGAGGTAGAACATGAAGAGGACGAGGGAGATCTGGACGAAGAAGATGAGGAAGAGTACAGCGAAGAAGAGTATGACGACGAGGAAGATAGTGCTGATGAGCGGGACAATCTCCCTGCATCCGCGAGCGAGTTCTTCACTTTCGGGAAGAGTTTGACGGTCAAAGGTATGATCTATGCAAAATGCGTTGGATAGCCCGTCTGATCATGATCAGGTGGAATTCTCACTGTTGCGGACGACCTCCTGAAGAACGATGGCCAAAAGTTCATTGACATGATGGAGCAACTGGCCGAACGCCGAATGCAACGAGAAGAGCAAGCGCAATTTGCACCCTATGCCAGTCACCCTTCAGTACCACCGCAACACACTCATGCAGACCACAGTCATCTTCCGCCGGAGGAGGAGGAATATGATGATGAGGAAGAGGAAGATTATGGCAGTGAGGACGAGGAGTATGAGGACGAGGACGAAGTTGCAAGCTTTTCTTCCTCCAGATCCTCTAGCACTGCTAACTTGAGCTAGGATGCCATGACCGAGAGTCAAAGGATGGACGAGGGCCGACGGATGTTCCAGATTTTCGCAGCGCGCATGTTCGAGCAGAGGGTGTTGACCGCATATCGGGAGCAACTAGCCAAGCAACGGACAGAACAGTTTCTCCGGGAGCTGGACGAGGAGAAACAAGCAAAGTCCGAGGCTGGTGCCAAGAACGCCGCCAAGAAGGCCAAGCAGAAGGCGAAAGAGAAGGCCAAGAAGGAGGCTTTAAAGGAGGAGAAGCAGCGGAAGGCGGATGAAAAGGCTTCGGCCGAGAGAGCGGAGGAAGAGAGGAAACTGGAGGAGAAACGGAGGAGAGACGACGAGAACCGCAGAAAGGAGGAGGAGAGAAAACGGAAGCTCGATGCCGCACGAAGAGCCCAGGAAGAGGAGAAGCTGCGGAAGAAGGCCGAGGAGCGCGAGCGTGAAGAAGCTAGAAGAGCGCGCGAGCAAAAGGCTAGGGAGAAAAGAGAGCGCGAAGAAGCGCTCAAGAAAGAGCGGGAGAACGAAGAGCGGGAGAAGAGGCTGCAGCTTGAGCGAGATGAAAAGGACAAGCAGGAACAGACGAAGTTGGACAAGGAGTCGCTAGAGTCAAAGCGGAAACTGGAGGCAGCTCAAGCCCAGAAGCCGTCAACCTCAGCGGCCGCTGAGCTACCACAACCCGCAGATCATCCGAGAAGGGCGCCTCTGCCAGCTATCGTTGCGCTACCTCCCGGCCTGAAGTCAAAGCAGTCTAACATAGACCACGAGTCGCCTCAATCGAAGATAGCGACCCCTGCCACGCCGAAGCCACCCACCCCAGTACGACCGAAGGAGCTTGCTACTCGGGTGTCGCAGAGTTCAACACCAGTCACGCCGGACACGGCGCCCCGCTCCAAGCATTCGTCTCCTCCAATCAAGATGCCCGCACAGCAGAACCCCTCTCTACCACCATTAGTTCCTCAGCTGAGGACAGCGAGCCAGCAGCTCCCGATATCGAATGCCTCTCATCCATCAGCATTGCACACAATTGCTCCTCCGCCCGGGATGCATCTCCCGCAAGGCGTTTCTCATATGGGTATGCCTCAAATGGGTCCAAACGGGTTTCCCGGAGTGACAGGCTCAATGATGCCGGGAGCGATGCAACACCGGATACCTATCGGTCTTCAGATGCCAATATATCCGCCTCATGGATCGCATATGGGGCCTCATCACCGACCTTTTATGCCCCCATCCGCCGGCGTACCTCCCGGCATCAACTCTCCGCTCATGCCGCAGCTCGGCCGAGGTTACATCCCCGAGGCCGCACCTCTACACATTCAACACAACCAAAATCCACTACCAGGAGGCATGCAAGCCCCGTACTCCACAGCGAGGGACCACATTCCACTACCGCACTCGAGGCAAACATCGACGTCTTATGACGCACCGCCATCAGAACCGCAGACACCCGCTTCTGCCACTCAGCCCATAGCTAGGCCAGCTCCAATCAAGCGTCCTGCAAGCGTGAAACCCCAAGATTGGGCCACGGGAAAACCCAACAAAGCCGGCTCTGAGATAGACGAGCTAAGTACTCGTCTCGGCAGCAGCGCGCTGCTTGACGACAACGACGAGCCCCTGCCCGTTGCTCCCATGGACAACCGGAGGACGAGTGCCACAATGGGAAGCTCTCTACCAACGCAATCAGGTCCAGGGTACATAAGCTCGCCCTATGACCATGTTCAGTTGCCATTCAGTAGCATGGGCGCGCCTGGTGACAGCTGGCGGTCAGTGGCTCCACCATATGGTACTGCGCCTTCTGGCTGGGGACAGAACGCAAGTAGCGGTGGCTGGGGCAGCGTTGGGTCGTTCTCGATGCCATTACATCCTCGAGGCGGCAATATGCGTCCAGTCACAGTGCGTTCACTCGCCACCAAAGCTTACAAAACCCTGTCGTCTCAGAGTCATGGGTTCGACGGCGGCTACTACGACTTTGGAGATGTGTTGCGGCTCACCCAGGACTCCGCCCATCAGATGCAGGAATCGATGCCGCCGGGACCGCGCGAGCTGCTTACCATTCTCGACACAGAGGGGGACGCCCACAATGGTGGCGGCAGCTTTATCGTGAGACATCTCGATCACGGACGCACGCTGGTCAAGTGGCAACCGGACATGTCGGACATGGGCGGTAATCGAACGGGGCAAGGCCTGGGTCAAATCGGGTCACCGGTTCCAAACATCAGCATACCTGCGCTCGGCGGATTGGGCCCAGGTTCGAGAGGCTTCTGAAGGTGTCTACTCTGCGCACAGCATCGTGAGCTCACTGGCTGCAAAACGCCATTCCAACTCCGCGCTCTTGTTCTTTCATTCCCTTGCATTCGCTTTCGGGGCATATACGTCGGCGCTCTCGAGTTGAGACTTTGCTGGGGTCAACTCTTCTCTGCTGTCATGTTTCGAATGGTATGTTAGCGTAGGTCAGCGTCAGCGTATGATAGTGCCGCAGCTATTCACTTGCACACGTCGTGATGCATGGGCTACGAGCCTATTCTCTCTTACTCTCTCTATCACGCTCTACCATCTTAGCCGTGGTCCCCTTTCGGAGCGTACCGCCTGTAATGGCGAGATTGGAAAGTCGACTCCGTATGTATGTCCTCACTGCTGTCTTTGTTGTATATGGCATCTGAACTAGCTACACCAGCTACCTCATGCAATCCCCAGGATCCATACCGCGATGCCTCGTGCGCGATTGAATTGTGAATAGGTCAGGCTAGCATGATGCCTGGGCAGCGGCGACTTCTAGAGACGTGTAGTAATGCCAGAGCCACCTCCGAACTACAGTTCGCAATTCTTTCCACACGTATATGCTGTTCCATGGCACAGGTTTTGGAGCAAAGTCCAGACGCTCAGAGGAAGTTGGTATTCTGCCGGCAAAGGGGGCTAGTGTGGGTCACCGCCCGTGTGGCTCAAAATAGCTAGAGCGGCCAGTCCGTTTCTGTTGTCCGAGGCGGCGGGCTGATTCTCCTCACTACTCACCCCACGACACCACTTCCCTCGCCTCGCTCTTTTCCACCCACCTTCGCTTACCGACACAGCCTTTCGTTAACATCACCGCCATCTTCTCATCCTCGCACCGATACACTCATCTATAAGGATCTCTCGGTTGATGACTTGACATCTCTGTTATTCCCTGGTCGGACGATGGCCCCCCGACGGGCGTCGTTCGCTTCCGTTGCTAGCCGTGATGGCACCGTCTCTCCAGTTTCACCTATAGACGGCGTCAATGTCTTCGACGACGAGTTTGCCGAGGATTATGCCGATTCAATCCACACCACCACCTCGAGACGAGACGATCCTTTCCAGGACCCTATAAGGCGTGGTCGGATCGCACAGGCTCAATCCCAGGATGCCCAAACCAGCCTTGTTGATGGGAATCTTCTCTACCAGCTCGCAATAGCATCAGCAAAGACAGGCCTGATGTTCAAAATACACAAGCGGGTGGTGGCTTGGAGAACCGATCCGGACTACCGAGCACTGCATCGTTTATGCCACCAATTGGGCTACCAGATAGGACGACTAGCATGGCCTCTTCTGCGTTCGCGGCCGCACAGGTTCCGTCGACATCGGAACAATCGGTTCCCAGCCATCCATACGGCATGTACCCGCAAGCCTTGGGTGTCAGCCGATCCGCGAGCACTGCCACTGCTACGACCTTGCAGGGTGGCTCGAGCTCGACCGAGTCTCAAGGTCCAGCGCATCCCTACACGCTTTATCCGCAAACCGTTTCCAGCGAGGATACTACCGACGATGGAGCGGAAATGAACACGCTCCCCGTCGGGTTCCTTGGTCACGGACAACAATTTCACCGACGAAGAGGGCCGGAAGGGGAAGAGCAGGACATCGTGGGGCCGAATGGCCATCTTGAACAACTACCTCCCTACACTCGTTACGCGGACACTTTCAACGCAAAGTCAACTGCAGCAGGACTCTTGTCCGCAAACACAGACGCTGAACCGGGATCTCGTTCGGATGAACCGCTTATGGAGATGCATGAACGTAACGGAGCAGAACTCTTCGCTCATGAAGCGAACGCGTCTGATCCGGCACGGGAAGCTGCGAGGGTAGAGAGTCCTGAAGTGACGACCCATGAAAAGCCTGCGAAACGGAGTATCTGGATAGAGAGGGGAAAGGTCAAACTTTGCGGCTTCCTGCCGTTGTGGGTGCTGCTCCTAGCGATTTTGTTTGTCGTCTTGGTTGCTGCGATTTGTGGAAGCGTGGTAGGCACTTTCCTCCGCGGGCGACCGAAGCGTCTCGGAGATCCTCTCACGGATGGCTACCGGTACGTTCCCCTATACCCTAGGTATGAAAGTGACTTATTAACATTGGCCCCAGAGGAGGATCATCGCAATCCGCTTCCCGCTTTGTTGATGCGAGTCCCATTGCTACGCCCAGCTCGTTGGCTGCATTGCCTAGCGGGTCATTCAAAATCGCTCTCGATAATGCTTACGGTCACAGCGACACCTGTCTCATCGAGTACAACCAGCAACCAGCTTGGTCATGCGACTTTCCTGACTCACAAGCGTCTCTAGAAGTCGAGATTGGTGGGGATGCCAATGCTCCATCCTTCTCCCTGCTAAACTCGAATGCGGCGATCGACTATGGTACACAGCCGCCGGTCTTACAGAACCAGACGCTAGTCCTTGTCAACGATCTTAACAACGCTTCCCTCGGCCCCGCCTACCACTTCCAAACCTTCTACAACAAACTCGTCGTTCTTCCTGAAGACACGTTTCCGCCTAGCTCGAATAAAAAGAGACAGGCTCACAGCAGTGGAAACTACCCTCCCCCGCCACCTTTTGTGCCTACCTCGACTGGCATACCATGGTGGGCTACACGCCACCGTGTTAACTCCGGTGAGATGCCATGGTTTTGCTGGTGGAACGAGACCTTCGTAGAAGCTTTCATCTACCTTGACGAAAGGCCTTCCCTCACAGCGAGCGCTGCTTCCTCAACGTCGACGAGCAACTCGCAAGCGTTTACATCTACCCCTCCCGCCTATTTCACCCCTTCTACTACGACTGCCTCACCTTCTTCAACGCCACCGGCGAAACCGCCATCGACAACTCAGTCAAGTACGAGCTCCACGTCTTGCACCTCGAGCTCGAGCTCCTACTCCTTGACGCAACCCCTCAACGGGCAAGCCTGGGGGCCTCCTTACCATTCCTCGTCGGCAACACCGACGGGAAATGCCAAGCGCGACGCCAACACCACGGGGCTACTCCCTAAGTTGTTCAAGCTCGAGGAGCGTCTACTCTCGGGCTCGCACCCGGCGCCGACGTGCACGCAGATGAGCAAAGGGAGCAATGGCGCCTTTACTGTCCACAGCACGGCAGGCTCGGCGGCAGTCGTCCCGCTCGCCGAGAGCGATCCCGTCGTGTCGTATGTCGACACGCGGAGACGGCGCTCCAACGTCGCCGAGCGGGACTCCTCCAGTGGATGTTACTGCCAGTGGAGCTCGTGAGCACGCTAGAGTTATGAGATCACGGTCATGTGTACGAGTTTCGCGCTTCCCGGTTTGTCGTTCAATGTCGCTCGGTCGAGTGCAGGTCATTTTCTATGCTCATCTTTGATTGGTCCTTACGGGATGGAAAGGTGGGGACGGTGTTTCTGGGGCGTGGACGCGGCGCATTGTATCGTTTCTTCTTGTATTGGTGTTCTGCTTTAGGGATGGTGGGAGGGCGCTGGCAAATTTGGCACGGCTCGTGTAAACCAGGCATGCTCTAATGAGCCCGGAAGCGCGGCGCCGCCGGAGGAAGCGGGGAGGCGCGCGCGGGGAAATGTATGTAGCGAACCGTGCGAAGAATGGATTACTTGGGTCGAACACATTTCTGCTTTGCGCTCGAATTGAGCTTGTCCGTTCATCTGTGACGCCAGCTGCCCACGCCCACGTCGTCCAGACCGGTCTTGGTATTACAAGCCCGTATGCGGCGTACGTGGTACGCATCATTGTTGCCTCAAGATAGCCTCCGCGTAGTGACATTTGTGCATACTTTTGAAGGCAACAGGGCTCGGAGAACCACGAAGTACTTCTACTGTAGGTCTACATTGCGAAGCATATACCACGTTCGAGATACCGAATGAATTGTATTAGGAGCGCAGTCGTTGCCAAATTCTATCCGGCCCTATACAAGTTTGGAGCATTTCGGGCTCATCCAAAAAAAATCCAAAAAGGTTCGCGAAGTAGTAGCAAAAACGGATTTGTCGAACGCAAGAACGCCATCGCTGCATTCCCACGACGGTCCTTCCAAAACGGGAAGCAAGGTGTCATATCCAAAGAATTCGACAGAGTCGCCGTGACATGAAGGGATGGGTCACCAGAAGTTTTGCTCCCAGTGCCAAGCCATCCTCTCCACAACCTCTGGGGTACGCTCTGCAGGAGACACATGGTCAACCGAAAATCGACTCATGCCGTTGGAGGAGAAGGAAACAAGAAGGCACTCACTCAGAGGAGTATCCAACAAGTAAGGTCCGAAGTCCACCCTCCGATAGGAATTCAGCATTTCCAGAACGCCAGTCTCGCATGCTTCGCCGGGCGGGAAGCCGCAGATTTTGAACTCACGGATGAGCTCTTGGAGGACGGTCGAACAGGGGTGGAGGCGCAGCCCAAATTCTGCGCTCGTGAGATCGAGGTTCGTCTTCATAGATGACAGCTCAACGAGCCAGTCGGATTCTATGTCCTGGCCGGGCTGGGTGAGTTGCTCGAAGTGTACGTGGCGAAGGGAATTCTTGTGACGCAGTAGAAATTCACTCAAGTCCTCGATCCTCATTGGACACTCTACGAGAGAGAAACGACGTAGGGCAGGCCAGTTGGATACTTTGAGGACTTGGGTCAGTAGATCATCGCACAGCCAGTCACTGCCAGGCGTGCGGCCGAATTCAAGGCTTGTCAATTGTGAGGCGCTCGTCAAGACAGAATGCCAACTCTTGGCCTCGCGGATGGAGCGATGGTACTCATCCCACTGGGTGTGAGCTGATATAGAACGATAATTTTGAGACGAGCATAACAGTTTCAGCGAGGTTGTGTTTTTGAGAATCTGCGTCAGCGCCCGTGGGTTTGTAGCTTTTGAAGATGCCAAATCCAACACCACGCCATCAAACGTCACAGTATTGATTGATGCAGTCTTGGATGCCACGTCAGCCAATCCGAAGAAGCCTCTCCAGTGCACAGGGCCGTCTTTGAAGCAAGTTACGTCTTGAGCCTTGCAGTAGTCATAATCTATCGATGATTTGCCATAGCTCTTGAACTTGCACTTGAAGTCGGCCCACTCCGCCAATCTCGTAAACTTGATCTCGCGGACATTCGAAAATGCACTGAACACTTGGTAGAGCGTCCGTCGGTCAGACCGTTCACGGATCATGTGCTGATGTTCCAGAAGATACGAGGTGTAGTCCATGTATTCGCGCTCGAAAATGATGTCGTGTTTCATCTCAGAAAGCTTGTTCCAACGCGGTGTAGCCTCCTTGACGGACCGTTCCATGTAATCCCTGAAAGCAACTTTGTCGCATATCGATGGGGCAAAATCGAACGCGACGTATTCGATTTCTTGAACGAAGCTGGCCAAGTCGGTATTGCGAGAGAGTGCCAAGAGAGCTTTGAGAGAGCGTCTTGTCATGTTATAACTCGCGGTGCGGAACCTTCCAATTTCTCCGGGGTATATGCGAAGGTGTGAACAAAAGACTTCGGTCGCGGGGCCCACGAGTGCTCGATTGACCAGGCGGAGTGGCTTCACGGCTCGCCAGAGTTCTTGCGTGGTATAAGTTGCGCCGTCAGCTCCAAACGGCCAACTCGCAGCCACTTGCTTGAGGATGAGAGCGACTATTTCGGCCGGCATGTCTGTCAGAGTGATGGTTTCAGACGGCGTAGCGGACTTCATGCCGCAGGACAATTTGAGAGTTGAAGACATGCTCGACGAGTCACGCTCGTGAGGAAGAGAAACGAGTGACTGCAACGAGAGACTGAAAATATACCAAGACTGCGGTTGGACGACGCCGAGGAGGTGTTGTAGTTGAGCCACGTGGTCTGAGGCGTGGCAGTGTCTCTTGATCAATACTTGAGGGGCAAAGAAGGTATTCGTTACATGCAGGCGGAGATCTAGAGAGAGATTGAAGATTGAAGATCGAAGAGCAGACTCCAAAATCTATGGAGCTTGTGGAAGCAGCAAGAGAATCAAAGCTTGAGGAAGGAGCCAGGCACAATCAGAAAACGAAAAGCATACCTTCAACCTTTACGGTAATCGCTCAGGGTGGACGCCTCAGCTTCGCATTTTCGAGACAAAGGTACGCCATGTTGTCACCTAGAATTGGTCACCTTGGTTTTGTTGATTCACAGTTCGATCGTGAGAGCTCGGAGCTGCGAAAGGCAGACTCCTCGCAAGTGCTAAGAGATTCACGAGATGGACATTGAGCATGCCAATCCACCCAACGAAGATTGATGATGACATGGGTATGACAATGTGAGCTTGCCTTGACATAGTCATGGTCTATTGTTAACGTTTGTTTTTACCCTGCTCTCAAAACAGCAGTATTTCACGACGTTATTGTGTCGTCACTGTCTAGCGGCACTGATGGCTGCTTGGTGGTCATTACCGTCACAACACTTTCATCATTTTCCAATGTTCAGCGT
>Ga0181460_10038_pt1 | contig 13879 bp, 11 predicted proteins | sample InSIn3SAF170_FD_119808 | JGI IMG/M metagenome (GOLD analysis project Ga0181460, IMG submission 119808) | Clean room microbial communities from NASA Spacecraft Assembly Facility at Jet Propulsion Laboratory, Pasadena, California, USA -... ... | reverse complement strand
CACACGAAAATGGGGAACGCGAGGATGGTGGAAGTTGTGCGGCAATATGGATGCGATCGCATTATTGTCGATAGTAGTGCTGATTGGGGTGTGAGCGATCCTCTAGCTGTACCAAAAACTGCTCAATTAATGCTAGAACGGGGCATTCCAGAAGATCATGTGCGGGCAGTGTGTTACGAAAATGCTCTAGCTGCTTATAGCCAAAGTGGTCAAATGCAGGAAACAGACTGGCTTAAGGATTCGTCTATTGACCAAAGCCAGCTTTATAGTGGAAATTCCGTCCTCCGGGGTCAAACTCCGGTTGTGGAATCTAATCGCGATCAGCTACTTATTGAGTAATTGCGCCCTACTGACGTTATAACTTCCAGAAATTTTATAGGTACGGAGGACTAGAGTGTGAATGCTGCGAGTTTGAGTCGAGAGCGCTTGTGGGCTTATCTACAAATGATGCGACCTGCTAATATTGTCACCGCTTGGGCAGACATTTTAGTTGGATTTGCAGCGTCAGGCTCCGTGATTATTTTAAATGACGTGCTGACAGGAGCGATCGCTCCTTTAATTCCTTTAGCTTGGTTAATCTTAGCTACAACTGGTTTATACGGCGGCGGTGTAGTTTTTAATGATGTATTTGATGCCCAATTGGATGCTAAAGAGCGTCCAGAACGACCAATTCCTAGTGGTAGAGCGTCCCGTCAAAGCGCGATTTGGCTCGGAAGTCTGCTTTTATCCCTCGGTATAGTTGCAGCCGCCCAAGTCTCTGTATTAAGCGCTATCCTAGCTGCCGCTATAGCCTTTGCTGCACTATTTTACGATGCTTTCGGCAAGCACAATGCTTTTTTCGGCCCCATTAATATGGGTGCGTGTCGCGGTGGCAATTTGTTACTTGGAATTAGTGCTTTACCAGCGATGGTAGGAGAGTATTGGTTTTTAGCGTTAATTCCGATTGCTTATATTGCTGCAATCACCACTATCAGTCGTGGTGAAGTGCATGGCGGTAAAGCAACTACAGGAATATTAGCACTGGTACTTATTGCAGCAGTTATTAGCAGCATATTAGCACTAGGTTTGTTGCCAGATTATCAAGTTCTCGCCACTTTGCCGTTTGTTGCTTTATTTGCGGCGCGGGTGTTGCCTCCTTTTATAAAAGCTGTCCGTGAACCAACTCCAGATCAAATCAGAACTGCTGTCAAGGCTGGCGTATTGTCACTAATTATCTTAGATGCGATCGTTGCTGCTGGCTTTGCTGGTTTGCCCTACGGATTATTAGTTCTTAGTCTGCTGCCGATTTCAATAAAATTGGCTCAAATTTTTGCTGTAACTTAAGAAAAATATGATTATTAATATTAAAGAAAAAACTACATTTAATTTGCAACCAATTCAGCAAGCTGTACCTGTGACGTTTAACTATAGCGTTCACTTCACTAAAGGGCTATTTGAGTTGGATAACCCCTTACTTGCACAAACGATCGCAGCAGATGAAGAGACAACGCCGAAGCAAGTTTTAGTAGTAGTAGATGCAGGATTATTGCAGTACCAAGGGCAATTACTAGAAAAATTATTAGCTTACGCTGAACGTTATCAAGATGTATTCAAGCTGGCGTTTGAGCCTTTAGTAGTTCCGGGTGGAGAAGCAGTTAAGAACGATCCAAAATTAATTGATCAAATCCATGAAGTCATTGATACAGTTGGTTTGTGCCGCCATTCGTATGTGTTAGGAATCGGTGGCGGTGCAGTATTAGATATGGTGGGATATGCAGCAGCAACGGCTCACAGGGGAATTAGATTAATTCGAGTTCCGACTACGGTATTAGCGCAAAATGACTCTGGCGTAGGAGTAAAAAACGGTATTAATGCTTTTGGCAAGAAGAACTTTCTAGGAACATTTGCGCCACCATACGCCGTATTAAATGATATTGATTTTTTGACTACCCTTGACGATCGCGATTGGCGATCGGGTATTGCTGAAGCGGTTAAGGTAGCGCTGATCAAAGACGCAAACTTTTTTGAGTTTCTTACAACAAACGCCAAAGCACTAGCGCGGCGAGACATGGACTCGATGCAACACTTAATTTACCGTTGCGCTCAATTGCACCTCAATCATATTGCTAATAGCGGCGATCCTTTTGAGAAAGGTTCCTCACGCCCACTTGATTTTGGACACTGGGCGGCACATAAACTAGAGCAATTAACTCATTACGACTTGCGTCATGGTGAAGCAGTAGCGATCGGTATTGCTTTGGACACTACTTATTCTTATATGGCAGGAATGCTGTCTCGCTCAGATTGGCAGCAAGTCTTAGAAACGCTGAAAACATTAGGTTTTACCCTGTACGTACCTCAAATGGCTGAACAATTACATCAGCTAGAACATCCCCAATGCCTTTTTAGAGGACTTAACGAGTTTCGGGAACACTTGGGAGGTGAGTTAACCTTAATGCTACTACAAGGTATTGGGCGAGGCATTGAGGTTCACCAAGTAGATATGTCTGTGTACAAGCAAGCAATTGTGATGCTGCGCGATGCAGAAGTTGGTAGCGTTGAAAATTACAGCAATTAGCTAAAAAATGAAGATTGGGAACGGCGGCTTTCATTTAACTTATTGCACTAATATTCACCCAGGTGAAGCATGGCAGGAAGTCTTTGCTAACCTGGAAAAATATGTTACAGAACTCAAAGCACGGCTAGCACCAAATAAACAATTTGGTATTGGTTTGCGGTTAGCCAATGTAGCAGCACGGGAACTGCTGGAAGGAGACAATCTTACTCATTTCCAAAAGTGGCTCACCCAGGAGAATTTGTACGTATTTACCTTAAATGGTTTCCCTTACGGGGGATTTCATAACAAGGTAGTGAAAGACCAAGTATATGCACCCGACTGGTCTAAGCAAGAGCGGCTAGACTACACTTTACGGCTAGTGAAGATTTTAGCAGCGTTGTTACCAGAAGGGATGGACGGCGGAATTTCTACATTGCCGTTGTCTTACAAGCCTTGGTTAGTAGACAAAGTTAATAGGGAATCCGTATTAAAGGCTGGAAGTATACATCTCGCTTCAGTAGCGGCGGAAATGGTACGTATTCGGGAAGAAACAGGAAAACTGCTGCACGTCGATTTAGAACCGGAACCAGATGGATTAATTGAAAATACTGTTGAAGTAATTGATTTTTTCAAAGAATGGTTGTTACCTGTTGGCGGAAATCATTTAGCTCAAATTCTTGGTATTTCGCAAGAATTAGCTGAGGTTCACTTACTGGATCATGTCCGCATTTGTTATGACACTTGCCATTTTGCCTTGGAATATGAAGATCCAGCCTCAGTCTTTGCTGATTTTAAAGCAGCAGGGATTCAAATCGGAAAAATCCAGCTAAGTGCCGCGGTGCAAGTGAATTTACCTGAAAATATTGAAAAGCGGAGGATAATTGCTGAACGGTTGCGTCCCTTTGCAGAGTCAACTTATCTGCATCAGGTTATCGAGCGTGATGCAGATGGAACGTTGCATCACTATCCTGATTTAGTAACAGCATTACCATACTTTGAAAAGTCCACTGCCCAAGAATGGCGTACTCATTTTCATGTCCCAATTTTTATTCACGATTACAATTTATTGCAGTCTACACAAGACGACATTGTAAATGTTCTGAATTTGCTGCGGACAAATGATGCTTGTAAACATCTGGAAATTGAGACTTATACCTGGGATGTTCTACCACCAGAGATGAAGATTGATTTGTTAGCCTCAATCCAACGGGAGTATGAGTGGGTGTTAACAACATTCGCTGGAACTTAAAGAATGGTGGGTAATGCCCACCCTACAAGAAATTTTATAAATGGTGCGTAAGCGCTAAAACTTATGTATAAAACAGTTGTTTTAAATGTAGTGGGACTAACACCTAGTTTAATAGGTGAAAATACGCCGTTTTTGTCCAAGTGGGCTGCTGGTGGGCAAGTTGTTCCTGTTAAGCCTGCGTTACCTGCTGTTACCTGTTCAGTACAAGCGTGTTACTTGACTGGGAAATGGCCTGATACTCACTCAATTGTAGGTAATGGCTGGTACTTCCGCGATGAGTGTGAAGTAAAGTTTTGGCGGCAGTCTAACAAACTAATCCAGGCTCCTAAAATATGGGAAACTGCGCGATCGCTAGACCCTAAATTTACTTGCGCTAATCTCTTTTGGTGGTATAATATGTACTCTTCGGTAGATATTTCGGTAACGCCACGACCGATGTATCCGGCTGATGGGAGAAAACTTCCTGATATATATACTCAGCCTGCCGACTTAAGATTTAAGCTGCAAGAGCGTTTTGGCACTTTTCCTTTGTTTGATTTCTGGGGGCCAAAAACGTCGATCCGTTCTAGTCAGTGGATTGCTGAATCAGCCAAGGCTGTAGAGGAGATGTATTCTCCGACTTTGACACTAATATATATTCCGCACTTGGATTACGGTTTGCAGCGAATGGGGCCTAATGATCCTGCGATCGCAACTGATTTAAAAGAAGTAGACAGAGTATGCCAAGACTTAATTGAGTTCTACGAATCTCGTGGTGCGCGGGTGATGATAGTTTCTGAATATGGGATAACGCCTGTAAATAAGGCAGTTTCATTGAACCGAGTATTGCGAGAACAGGGATACATAACAGTACGGGAAGAATTAGGGCGCGAATTACTTGATCCAGGCGCGAGTGTAGCTTTCGCTGTAGCAGATCACCAAGTTGCCCATATTTATGTCAATGACAAAGACAAAATTGCCCAAGTGCGGCAGTTAATTGAAAAAGTGCCTGGTGTGGACTTTGTTCTAGGGGAAGAAGGCAAGGCAGCTTACCATTTAAATCATCCCAATTCTGGTGAATTAGTGGCTGTTGCTGCCCCGGATGCTTGGTTTACTTACTACTACTGGCTAGACGATAACAAAGCACCAGACTTTGCCCGTACTGTTGATATTCACCGTAAGCCTGGTTATGATCCGGCAGAGTTGTTCATTGATCCTACTATTTCGTTGCAGCAGTTGAAATTAGCTGGGTTTTTGCTCAAGAAAAAGCTGGGTTTTCGTACTCTGCTAGATGTAATTCCTCTTGATGCTTCGTTAGTTAAAGGATCTCATGGGCGACTTCCTAGTTCTCCTGACGAGGGGCCATTGGTGATTAGTAAGGAAACTAATTTACTGCCATCTACAATGGAAGCAATAGATGTTCATGATGTCATCTTGTCACACTTACAACAGGAGTAAATTAGCTAAGATTCTGGCAATTTATACTGATTTACAATCCGTTTAGCAAATTCTGGTACATGGGCATTTAACTTTTCTGGGTGATGCCGTTTTACGTAGAGATAGTTGCGGGTGAAGTGAGAGTCAATTGAAAAACGGGCGTATTCTAGACCTTTAGGGCCAATTTTTTCAATTACTACACCCATTAACTGCGCTGCCCACATTGGGAGGGTAACGCCTTTGTCGTAGGCGGGGATGCTTTGTTGTACTGCTGATTTGCGATCGCCTTTTGACATCACTGGCTGAGTTTCTAGCTGATCATGCACCAAATCCAGCATTTCTTGTCCTACGTCATTGCGCACCACAATCCACTGCCAACCAAAGGGTGCGCCCATGTAGCCTACTACCAAATCTGCTAAGGAGTTTACATAGTCAAAGCAACTCATACAAGAAGGGGCAAATACATCTTTAAGCTGGTTCGTCTTTAGTCCGAAGAAAGGCACCGTTTCAAGTGAACCATCCTCGTGCTTAAAATGAACTCGAAAGTCTTGCATGAACTCGTAATGGACTACGGTTTCTGGAGAACGGCTGGTAGTTTCCAGGAATTTTTGCAATCCTGCACGGTTGACATTATCAACACAAGGTGTACCTAAAACATAGAGCTTTTCTAAGCCTAGCTGTTTTTCAACTGCGCGTAACGCTTGAATTTGACAACCAACACCAATTACCAACAGCCGCTTCATCCCCGATTGTTCAATTTGCTCTAAAACGGAAAGGTTAGGCGAAAGTGTAGGCTTATTCACCCGCGCTGCTAAAATTTCCTCTGGAGTACGGGCAATAATAGGCATCGGCTGAAAACGATCTTCTTTGGTGTTTTGCACACACACGACTCCTTCAACTATGCCGCGATTCAGCATTTCAATCGCGATCGTGCTGACAATCCCTGTCCACTGTGCGCCTTCAATTGGCTCTGTTTTTCGCGCTGCCATCATGGATTGATTAACGCCAAAGTACAGTTCATCTGGGTTGTCTAGATTACGAGAGCGATCGTGCGTCTGTTCTTCTAATTCTGCAATTTGTTGATTTAGGAAAGCGCAGGCATCCTTGACATAGTGAACATAATATGTGTCGCACAGCCCACACTCGCTACATAGTTCTTTAGCAGGGCGACGGCTAGAAGGTTTAAGGGCTTTGGCTTTTTTATGAGGAATTACTGAGGTCATGTTATGAACGTTTTTAAATAAAAATCATGGTCTGATTAAGATAGCCCAAGGCTCTCTTTACAGATTAATAGAGGTAATGAAGATTTCCGTGATTGTTACGAAGCCGTAACGGTTAACTTAGAATCACAACTAAATCAACTTTGATAGCTACTTTCTCTTAGAGAAAGCTTAACTCTTGAAACAAATAAGGTAAAACTGCACTACTCTTGCGTAGCGAGGTTAACGAGTAGTCAGTATGAAGATTGTTCAAGAGGTTTCTCTAATCAGTGTTGGAAGTTTTGAAGAATCAAGCGATTGGTCTATCGTTAGGACTGAAATTCGTGACGCTATCTCTCTAATTGTTCATCCTCCTGGTACACCCTGTTTTACAATCAATCCGACAAAACATGGTAATGGTGTCAAGCCAATTAAAGAAGCTTGTATGATTGCCTTGAGGGATAGATTTGGATGGAAGTTGGAAACTTCAGTTAACTATGCAACCAAATCACCAGGAAAGGTGGATGCAACAAAAATCATTGATAACTATCTTTTTGCTTTTGAGTGGGAAACGGGCAATATCTCATCCAGTCATCGAGCAGTCAATAAAATGGTTCTTGGACTGCTACGTCGAGTTTTTCTAGGTGCTGCCTTGGTACTGCCAAGTAGGAGGCTTTACCCTTATCTGACTGATCGGATTGGTAACTATGAAGAGCTAGAGCCATACTTTGATGTTTGGCGGGCAGTCCGAATCGAGGAGGGTTTTCTGGCAATCTTTGTAATTGAACACGACCCGAATAGATAGCAATATACCAACAATTACCAAAGGAACAGACGGTCGTGCGTTGGTCTGAATCTTCAGCTATGTAGAGTAAGGAATCGGCAGTTGTGAAGCAGTTGTTTGGTGTTGCTTTTTTTTGCTTCCCCTTGCCGATTCCCACTGCTCTACAATTCCGTTAGCCAGCTCGTTCAATCGTTCTACTGCTGGCTCTATATCCCCAATTTCTGAACCAATCCAGTAACGGTGTAGCTTTTCTGCTGCATAAAATGTAGTACCAGAACCCCCAAATGGATCAAGCACAATCTGACCTGGATTAGATGCCATTGCGATAATCCGTTCTAGCATGATGGGAGCAAGCTCGTTCGGGACTCGTTTTTTGTGCCGACGATGCCGAACGGGTGGAATATCAGTCCATATTTCCTCTGTCAATGCCCATAAAACTTCATTAGAATCGGCTTCGTCGGCATTTTCCCAGACATCCTCTGGCATATCCCAGACATCCATTAAATTAATACCCTTTGCATTAAGTTTTTTTCGATGCCCACCATAGTCACGAATTTCTCCGCCGCAGTGCCGACAAACTTGAATGGGCGTATAAACTTTGTTGAAGACTGTTGGCTCCCCTTTGGTGTAATAGATTAACCCGTAGTGAGCAGGAGACATCTTTTTACCTCTAGGAAAAGCTTTTGGCATTCTGCAAGCAATCCAATGCCGAAACGACATACCTCTTCGATTGAGGTATGTACTGTACTCTATGCACCATCTAGGCAGGTTGAATACAAATAAACTTCCACCGGGTTTCAGCACTCGAATACTCTCGCCAAGCCACTCTTGTGACCAAATCAAATACTTATCTACTTCAATCTGATCACTGATACCTTCACCATATTCTTTGCCAAGATTAAAAGGTGGATCGGCAAATACAAGATCCACAGACTCGTCAGCCAGCGCTGACAAAAGCTTAAGACAGTCTCCTTGATAGAGGATGCCATGCTCACTCATGTAAACCTGTTGCAGTCCTTGTTGAGTTGCAATATCAGGTGCGATCGCTTGAAACGGGAGCATTGACTTAACCTTTAGTACGTTAGTATAGCTTGAGTCTAAAAACTCTATTAACAATTGTCAATAGAGTTAGTTTGAGAAATTGTGCTACGTGGCTGATAGGGTTTTCCAGTAGGCTGATTCTTATATCTCTCTACTTCAGCAGCTTCTATGTAGTAGTAACGTCCAAGTTTGCGAGCTAGAATCTGACTATTCTTCATCAGGTCGTGAACTCGCTGACGGGTGACATTGAGTAGCTTGGCAGTTTGAGCCACAGAGAGTAATTCAGGGCTGTCATTTGAGCCGGAGTCTGTCATAAGATAAAAAACTTTAATCACCGGAGCCAGGTTCTTCTATGTTGCACCTAAGGGTAGTTCAAGTTTTGTAAGATATACACCGCATAATAGTTAATACTTCTTTGCTACGAGCATCGTAGCGATAACGGAATTACTTGAACGAGCGATCGCCCGATTGAAAACCTTGATTCTGGCTAAACTTGCAGCCGAAATTTAATGAAATGAGGCGGTTGCAAATTCCCAAGATGCCCTAGCTAAACTTGCGGCTGAAGCGATTAGTGTCTCAAAGTATTTAAATACCAACGCTCACTGGTAAGTAAGCTCCTGTAATAAATCTTGATTATTCAGAAGCTAATACCAGAATAGCACTTGTGATATCTTCAGCCTGTCCAATTCTTCGCAAGGGTGTCATTCCGGCAATAGCGTCTTTCTGTGGCTGTGACGCGGTAGCATCAGTTAAGTCATTCTAGCCGTTGATTCTCAAAGTCTTGGCATTGATAATCACTAAAAGGAGCGATCGCAAACGAAGCATTGGCGTTTAGTACCAGCGTATCTCTGAAACCTGCTTAACCATTACTTTAACTTGGCTAGTGTCTCTTCCGTCTACTTTCTACTGCTACAGCCTTATGCCTAAAAGTCTTGTCTGCAATGCTTGACTTGGCAGATTTTTATCGTTTAAAGAATAAGAGATAGCCTTCCGTGTTGCCTCTTCTGCGGTGAAGCGCAACTATGAAAAAGTAGAAGACGGCTACTGGTACAAGAAATCAGAATAAACATTAATTAGATGAGGAACTATGAGAACTGCCCATTACTTGCTTCTAAGTGCCATCTTAATATCTTTTCCCCACCTGGAAGCGCAAGCCCAACAAGTAGAGTCTTCTACTGATCGTCCTTCCTTAGTGTTAGTTAAAGGAGATAGTTCCAATACTTGTAGCTTTGTCTCCACTGATGTTTTAGAACGTACGGCGGACATTGTTCAGGGTTTGTTTTTTGTTCAGTTAGGCGACTCGCCAGACGCTGTGGAGTCTAAAATGCGCTTTACTCCTGATCAACCTTATCGGGATAGCGTATTGCAATGGACAGCGATCGCCCAGGGAAACTATACTAAAGCGGTTGTAAATTTCGCTGATAACGGCGCTGCTAGCCGCACTTTTACGATGGCGACCAATTACAACCAACCCGATGAAAAACGTTGTCAGTGGGAAGTACAGGAACCACAACAGAATCCAGAAGAGACCTTTTCGACTCCATCTTTGAGCCAGTAAGATATTGCTTTATTGAGCCGATGAGGAATGCGTGAGCCTTATATTTTCGTTAACTCATATCTTGCACCTACCCACTCACCCGCCTGGGATTCAAATCCCAGGCTAATAACTCAAGTCCGTTTTAACGGACTATATAAGATGCACTTTTTCAGCTAGTCGAGTTTAGTCGACTTTAGCTATTAGCCAAGGAATTTATTCCTTGGCGGACGTGGTACAAGATGTAAGTTAAAACTCTCAGGAGTGTGAAGGCTGTATTCGCGTTCCTTGCTGGTACTGGTAAGTTCTTTGTAACAAAAAGCGAGTAACTTTTTCTGGGTGTAGCTATGGTTGTTTTCACTGTTGATGAAAAGATGCTAGTAACTGCTAGCAAAGGTGGAAATATCTAAATATAGTGTCAAATATAAGGCTTAAACGAAAGTTATGAGTGCGATCGCAACTTGCTCAACTTTGGCATCTAAAACATCATCACTATTTTACTGTTTACTCAATACAGTTAAATTTTAAATTGAGCCACAGTTTTCTTTAATTCAACTACATCTAAATAATCAAGAGCAAATGCTTTACGCAGCAAATTGTCTGGAATAAATCGATCATATTTTTGAATTTTCGGTGCTTCTTGAGGGCTGACTAAATCCTGATCTGTAATCTTATTTTGGCACAAATGAACAATTTGGTTATAAAGCTCTTTTACTTCAGTGCCTAGTTTAATGCTGATAAAATAAGGGCATATACCACTAATACTTCTAATGTCCAAATTGCGGCAATACAAATTAAGTAATCTTTCCAAAGTACGGTAAGCTACACTACCCGTCCAAGGAAAAATATAACAAGTTTTCCCTTTCACTAATAGAAAGTTTGTTTGATCTAATCTAGCATTTCGCGTTAATTGCCGCGCTATTTTTAATCTTTCTTTAGCACCATTTTGTAAGTAGCTATATAAAATATCTTCAAATAAAACGCGGCGCATTCTTTGTAAAACTTTAGGATGAATATCGCTACTACTAACACTACGCCAAGAAATACCAGCTATACCTTCAACTTGCTTAACCCAAATAGTATTTGCTTTTGGTTCAATATCTAAAACTTCCCACGTTCTACCAGCTAAAGTAAATTGATTTCCAACGGGTTGCAGCATAAAAATACTGCCAATTTCCATAGAATCATCTCTAACCTTATATTCTTTGTTATCTGCAAAAACAGCATAAAACTGGAAAGAATGAACTATTTTTTCTCCAGTTAAACCAATAAGTAGTTTACCTTGTTCAGTCTGCTGAATATGATCGATATCTATTAAATAACGTAATAATTGGCGGAAATCATCTTTAGAAATAGCACTGAATGGAGGTAAAGTTAGAACTTGGGCGGCAAGGGTAGCTGGTGAAAGTTCTCCCATTGCTGCTAAGGTACTCATTGTCTGGTGGTACAATAAGCTCATTGGATATTGAATAGGGCGGATTGGTTCAATCCAACGCTCTTCTAGATAAAGTTGAATAATTGCGATCGCCTGTAACAATTGCCAAGGAATTTGTTCAGGCAATGACTCTTCACCAGATAATTCTGCTTCAGCACATACAAAGCGCATTTCGGCAGATTCACCGCGTCTTCCAGAACGTCCTAACCTCTGCAAAAAGCTAGATACTGATAGTGGTGCTTCTAATTGAATTACTCGTTCTAATTGTCCAATATCAATTCCTAATTCCAGAGTAACTGTTGCAGCAGTAACCGCAGCCGTAGTATTTCGCATCGCTGCTTCAGCCACTTCTCGCAACTTAGTAGAGATACTACCATGATGGACATGATAAATATCTGGTAATCCCTCAGATAAAGCAATTTGGCGCAGGGTAGAAATAACTGATTCTGTCTCGGCGCGGTTGTTAGCAAAAATTAGACAATTGCGAGATTTTGTGCTATTAAAAATGTACCTATAATACGATGGGAAATCTACTTCTCTAACCCCCTTTTCAGTAGTAGGCTGATTTGGAATATAAAAATGTTCTAGGGCTAAATTTAACTTACGTCCTCCACCTTGAACATCAGAAATAATAACTTTTCTTTCGGTTCCTGCTTGTAACCACTGCGCAGCAGATGAGTAATCACCAAGCGTCGCAGATAAGCCAATCCGACGCGGTGGTTTTTTAATGAATTTAGATAATCTTGCTAGTTGGCAAAGAATTTGACAACCGCGTTCAGACTCCATGAATGCGTGAATTTCATCAATAACAATAAAGCGTAAATCTCCAAATAAGCGAGATAATTCATTATGCTTATTAATTAATAAACTTTCTAATGATTCTGGTGTAATTTGTAAAACACCTTTAGGATCTTTAAGTAGTATTTGTTTACGACTTTGAGATACATCACCATGCCAATGTGATACAGGAATATCTGCTTCTTTTAATAAGTTATTTAAACGTTCAAACTGATCGTTAATTAGTGCTTTAATTGGGCCAATGTATAATACACCTATAGTATTAGCGGGGTTTTCATATAATAAAGTCAAAATTGGTAGAAAAGCTGCTTCCGTTTTTCCTGATGCAGTTCCAGCAGCAAGTAATAAATGATCATCCGTATCAAAAATTACTTTACAAGCTTCGATTTGAACTGGTCGTAATTCAGTCCAATTATGAGTGTAAATGTATTCTTGAATAAAAGGTGCAAGTCTAGAAAACGCGCTACTATCGCTCATATTTATTTTAAGTTAGCACTACTCAGCTTAATATAAGGCTTAAAGTGCGATCGCTCATAAAGTAAACTCAGCAACTTCACTGTTCTCATCCACATCGAAATTCTTATCCGCAGCACTAAGCGGTAAACTAGAACTATGAATTAATTGATCAAAAGAAATTTCTGGATTTTGTTGCAGAATATTCAAAACACTGATGAAATCGCGGATAATTTCTCCTGGTGTTAGTAAAACGTTTGCACCCAAGCGGTTAACAACTTCTTGAACAAAATCATTAAATTGACTATTTGTAATAGTCTTCTCGTAACCGTAGTGTATTGCATGAACATCGGCTAATCTTTGTAAAAGGCTCAAAATTTCTGACTCAGTTAAAGTTTCTAACTGAATAACTGGCCCAGAAGTATCTTGAAAACCCGTAGTAAAACGGCTTTTTGCTGTACGTCTTTGCCATGCTTGATCGTTAAATAATCCGCGTCTTGGGTCTTCTAAAAAAGTCGGTGTTCCACCTATATAGATACCCAAATATTCAGCTTTGCCTTGCATTGTGTCATTAAACATTGCCAACAGTTTGTCATAATTATCCTGCCGAGACATTGTATGATTTATTTTGTACAAATGGACGGCTTCATCAAGCAAAACTAAAAACCCTGTATAACCAATATCAGACACAAACTTAGCAAATAGTTTGATGTAATCATACCAAGTATCATCATCAATAATATCTCTGGCACTCAAACTTGACTTAGCATCGGTTTTATTGTCAAATTCTCCTCTTAGCCAACGTAAAGCAGCATTCTTTTTATCAGCATTATCTGAACAATAACCACGCCAATAATTTGTAACTACGTTCGCAAAGGTAAACCCATGAACTAAGCCTTCGGTATTCTTAACTGCTTCTAAAATTCTCGCTTCTACTAAATTATCAAACCCGTCATCATTAGGGCGCATCCCACTATCTTGAGCAACTTGATTTTGGATACTATTAATCCATGCTTCTAATATTGATGCTAATGCGCCGCCGTCAGGACGAAACTTTGTAGAAATATTCTGCATCAACTCACGATAAGTTGCTACTCCTTGACCATTGCTTCCTACCAATCGGCGTTCAGGAGACAAGTCTGCATCAGCAACAACAAAACCGCGTTCCATAGCGTGATTACGAATCAATTGCAGCATAAAACTCTTGCCTGATCCGTAACGTCCGACAACAAAGCGGAATGCTGCACCGCCTTCAGTAATATTTTCTAGATCCTGTAAAATTGCTGCGACTTCCTTTTCTCTACCTACAGCAATATATTCAAGACCAATTCTAGGTACTACTCCTGCGCCAAGGGAATTAATTAGGGCAGTAGATACGCTTTTAGAGATTTTTAATTTTACCATATGCCTTAATTTATTTCGTTAATATTAATT
>Ga0181460_10027_pt1 | contig 14863 bp, 12 predicted proteins | sample InSIn3SAF170_FD_119808 | JGI IMG/M metagenome (GOLD analysis project Ga0181460, IMG submission 119808) | Clean room microbial communities from NASA Spacecraft Assembly Facility at Jet Propulsion Laboratory, Pasadena, California, USA -... ... | reverse complement strand
CGGCACGGCCGGTTCCGCTCCCGGAGGGTAATGCTCTCATCGATGCGCTGCAGTTCCTTGCAATTCCGGATGAAGATATCGCGGATATCGTCGCGCTCGCAACTCGCCAGCGTTCGGGTAATCGCGCGTAGCTGGCGTTCGTTCTCTCCCGAGCAGATGACAAAGACATCGGCAATGGTCGAAAGCTCATGAATGTCGATGACTCGAGTGTCGGCCGCGGGCGTTTCGGCGATGATGTCTGCAATGTCGACCGCGAGGACCCTGCTGGAGGCAATGTCGTCAATTGCCGGTTGTGTTCCATCTGTCACGCGCGTGTTTTCTCTCCTTGTTGACCAGAAATCAAGATAACGGCGAACGGGGGTCGACTGGTAGGCCCGGCAGGGATCGAACCTGCGACCAAGGGGTTATGAGCCCCGTGCTCTACCGCTGAGCTACAGGCCCTCGAACCCGTTCACCATTAATGTACCCGACATTATGCCACGGATCACCGTCACCGGGTATTGTTAATTTGCGATGGCCATGTCCGCGCGCGTGTCCACAGGCACCCCGGAGGTACTCGTGGCGCGGGAACTCCACGACATACGCACGGCATCGCATATCACGACGAAGATAATCGACATTCCCGCCGCATGGCCGAGTGTTGCCAGGAGCTGAAGACCGGTCTCGATGACGATCAATCCGACCAGCGACTGAACGAGGACCAATACCATGGCCCAGGCAGAGGCCTGGAACAGGTCGGGCCGGTATTCGCGAATTCGGAAGCCGGAGATGAAGAACGCTCCAAGCAGGAGTGTAATCAACAGTGCAGCAAGTCGATGGATCGTATGAATACCGGCAAGGCCTTCGAAGCTCGGTATCAGCTCACCGTTACATGTTGGCCAGGATGTACAGGCCAGTTCCGCGCCGCGATGCCGTACATACGCACCGGAGTAGGCAACCATGATTGAAACCACGACGCCCGCGACGGCGATTCGCCTGTACCAGGTTAGCAAAGAAGCCGGGCTGGCGGGTCGACTTGCCCGCCTGACGTGGTCCGTATCGAAGTCTTCACGTTTCTCGTTGAGCACCCGGGCGAGGAGTGCGGCGGACGCCAGGCATATCAGAGAGATACCAAAATGCGTCGCCATGATCTCGGGTGAGGTCGGCCATTTTACCGCCGCCGCACCCATCAGGGACTGGAAGATCAACGTTCCGGCCATTGCCGGGACAAGCACTTTCGTTTCCGGATACCGGTGACGCATCGGCCACGCGAGGATTGAGGTAACGACAACGAGAATGCCCTCAACGCCGGTTACGAGGCGATGACTGTACTCAGTGATCGATTCGTAGGTGTTCTGCGGGAGCCATGTCCCGTGGCAAAGCGGCCAATCCGTGCCGCAACCTTCGCCCGACCCGGTGGACGTCACGCGGGCACCCATCAGGAGCACGATCAGCATGCCAATGGCTGTCGCGATGGCGAATCGACGGGTGAGCTTGACTCGGTTCTTCACGGGTAGGTGCCTCGACTGGATGAGATAACAATGGGCAAGAAGCTGCGACTCCCGATGTCTTTTTGCAGTGATCGGGCAAGGCAATTGTACGCCCATTGCACCAGGCGATGCACGGCAGTCGTGCAGTCGTATCCTGTAAGAACGGGACCAGACCTTGAAGGGGCTCAGTCGTCTTTCTACGTATCGGAGAGCTGGAACCATCCTGCGCGTCCATACCAGATACCACCGGCAGAGAGGTGCTCAACCACGGCTCGCTCGAGCGACGTGGTCCGGGGGACGGTGTTGAGGTGTTCCGGCGTCTTGCCAAAGACGAATTGCATGATGCTCATGTTGGATTCCCAACCGCCTTCGACGAGGTTGAAGCGGTCCTGGAATCGGATGATGTTCGACTCCGGACGCAGGTATTGCTTGAGTTGGGGATCCAGCAACCATGAGCTGCATATCGCATTGTCGTACCGTGTTTCCGGGAAATAGGTTGGGAAGAAATCCCGGGCCAACGCTATCGATTCGTCACAGGCGGCAGGTGTCATGGGACCGCTGAAGTCAGGGATGTGGATCGAAAGAGCGGGGGAGCCAGGCGACGCGTCTCCGCCATCGGCCTGGATGCTTGCAGCGATATTATCTCCCAGCCAAACCTGCTCGAATTGCAATCGACCAAGCTGGTAGATCACGCCGCGAAAGTGGAGCATGAGCCACCAGGCAACCCCCAGACCCCCAATGCCTTCCCGCTTGCGATGGACTCGCACATTTCGTCCGAGATCCACCAGTGTCGCCTGCGAAATGGCATCGGGAATTCCCTTGGATTGGTGGTACTCCCGGACATACGGCAGGGCGCCCACGCAAACCAGCACATAGAAGTACCGGTATTTCGGGTCGTTGATGTCATTGAGCGCGGCGAAACGAGGGGGAGCGTCGATATCGCCAATGTGCGAGGCAAGTGACCAGACCGCACGTTCCAGATACCACCAGAGTGGGGATCCCGAACGCAGGCGAGTTGCGAGCGCGACGATATCCGCGATATCTTCATCCGGAATTGCAAGGAACTGCAGCGCATCGATGAGAGCATTACCCTCCGGGAGCGGAACCGGCCGTGCCGGTGCAGTCTGCGTGCGGAGGTGCGCTTCCCACGCGCGCGTTTGGTCGGTGTCCGCGAAGATGCTCATTCGTTCCCCAGGTTGATGCGAAGCCGATGGTCGATATTGCGCAATCTTCCTATCGGAACGGTGTTGCGACAAGGAGTCAATTCCGGGCTAGCATGATTCTGACGTTCGTCGTATACTCACTGACGCGGAACGCGCGGGAGTAACTCAGTTGGTAGAGTGTCTGCCTTCCAAGCAGAATGTCGCCGGTTCGAGTCCGGTCTCCCGCTCCACGAAAATCCCATAGAATCAACGAAAACGGCCACCTTTCGCGGGTGGCCGTCGCCGTGTTTGGCAGTTAAGTTCACCGCAAGTACACCGTGAACTAGAAACGTTCCGAAAATGTGTCATTTCATGCCATAACGCGGGATGCCACGTCACCACGGCCATAAGCCGGCGAACCAAGCGTTTACCCTGTCCGACGTGCCGCTCAACGCGAGCTACGCGGCGGCGTAGAGTGTAAGCAGTCCGACGGCTCCCAGGACAAGACGCTCGCGGTACGTAGGCTTGCGGTTCATCCTGTCTGGTTCAGGCAAAACATGCGAGACACATGCGGCATCGTGTTATTCATCCGGTCGTTGTTGGAACTGGGCGAAATAGTCCTGACGTGCCTTTCCTTGTTCCCGTTTCCGTTGCTGACGCGGCGTGTCGATGAAGTCATGGTGAATGGCGATGCTGACGACATAGGCGACGGGTGCGGTGCAGATAACGATGAACGCAATCAGATTCCACGGCCATTCCATATGAATGCCTTTTGCTCAGTGCGGTTGTCCACATTTGCAGGATAGCATTCAAGCGTAGTGGTCTGTCTCGCGGATGGTTACGCAACCGGACGCATTCGGGTTCGCGACAAGCTCGCACACAGCGTCCAACGCGTCACACGCGAGCGGGTCGGACACGGTCACAGACGCGGCGTGTTCGCCGGACCGGCTGAGCGCGGATTAGCCCATCAGGACACGCGAGGATCGTCCAGGGCGAACGAACGCGATAGACACGGCTCCCGCATCATGTGGGGGCCGATGGAGTGCATGGACGGTCCACCGGACGTCAGTGATACTGACATTGCTGGGGAGCACATCGTCAAAAGGCACAGGAGGAGCAATGTGATGGAGCGACTGTCGGAAATCCGAACGGCGAGACGCGAGCACGCGACGTACGCCATTGAGCAGATCGAGCAGCGCCTTGCCCAAATCCCTGCGGAGCTAGACGGGGCGTACAAGAGCGAAGCGGAACACCGCGCATCAGTTGATGAGGCGGACAACGCGATTAAGGCGCTGGAGATCACCATCCGGTACTACACCAGTCCTTACCCCTTTGAAGACGAGGTCAACAGCGCCAAAGCTCACTATGAGCACGCTTACCGGGTCATGGAGGCCGCTCGGGACACCGCTCGTAGTCTGACCGAGGAGCAGGTTCGCCTCGCGGAGGAGCTGGGCGTACTGAAGCGGTTCACGCACGAATAACGCCAATCGAATGGTGCGCTGCTTGCGTCCGTACGCGGTGTCCGCTACCGTGAATTGTGCCGCTGGTACCGGCGCCACAGACACAGAAACCCCGGTGTGCGACCTCATACCGGGGTTTCTGTGTCTGTGGCGTGGAGCGGTCTACGCGTTCGCGAAGTACGCTTCCGGCGGGATTTCGACCTCCAGCACCTCATCCGGCGTGTTCTCTTTGAAGCGCGGGAAGTGGACGGTCGCGGTCGCCCGTGCGAGTTCGGCTTCCGCCTCCCGGTGTGTCGGCGCTGGCGGTGCCGTGCGGACAGTCCGTACCGGCGGTTCCCGGATGATCGTCCGCGCCTCGGTTGGTGCGCCCGGCACCTCGCGAGATTCCGGGTTCAGGCTGACAACAATCGTTGTGATGGTGCCCGGGGAAGATCGGGATACGACGGGATATCAAGGACCGTCGTATCCCCGTTCCAATAGCGGGTACGTCGTTCGTCCGGTAGCCGGTGAACTTCCATGAGAGTCAGGACGGGATAGACGACGGGGGATAACTCCTGTTAGAGCCGTGCTCATGCCGTCTTCCTTCCCGGTTCGGTCCCGGCCCGTGTCTCTATACGGGCTTCAATCTCTTTCATTCAGCCGAGCGTCAACAAGACCCGCTTCATACACGGCAACATACGCTCGGGTGAGGCTTGCCATAGACGTTGCTTTCCCGACGTCAAGGTCCCCGGTCTTCACATCGTTGATCGCCTGAAGCAACAGGTCCCCGACGTCACGAAGGTCTTCCGGAATCGCTTTTCGCGCCCGGGCCGCATTCGACTTTCCTTTCACGCCCTTGTAGCTGCCCTGCTTGCGGGCGTCGGCTAGGTCGGGGTCATGGGTGAAACACCATTCCCGGTCCGATAGTGCCCGGTGTCTACATCCTCTTCAACGATGCTGGCTTCGCGCTGATCGATTTCGCCGCGCTGCTGCGCTTCCGTTGTGCATCCCAGAATCTGGGCTGTCCAGGAGGATTGAGCAGTTAACGCCTTTCGTTTATTTCCCTGACCACGTATGATGGGTTATCTCTAGAGGGGTCACCATTCGTTTACCAGGGACGCGGACCAGCAGGCTCGCCCCCGCACGCATTGCTTGACGGCGTTTGCAGAAGCGCATCGATGTTGGGCACCGAAGGGCGGGCGGTAATGCTCCAGGGAGAGATGCAATGCACGACGATGCTCTTTTGCCCTCGTCTACCCTCAACCGCAGGCAGTTTTTCTCGGCGTTTGCCGCCGCGATCGCGGTGACCGAGCTGACATCAGCCCGCGCTCAGACGCCATCGGCAGCCATCAGCGCCGAGGATGTCGAAAAGACCCACCAGGCGCTCTTCGACTTTTGGTTCCCACTGTCTGAGCTTGGACTGCCACCTGAGGCGGAGCAGTCCATCGCCAAGATCGCGGATGAGGTCAGCAAGGGCATGCTCGCGGAGTTTGAGAAAACGCCCCTCGCAGCTGTTCTCGCGGGCATGACGCAACCAGAGGCTCTGCCGTTCTACGTACAACTTACCGCCTCATCGAACCCGGCCGTGAAAGCCTTCATCACGGCACCAGGAGGCTTCGGAGGGATGGACGCGGAGTACAGGGCACCGCTCTTCTCGTATCTCTTGGATGGTAGTGCCGGCCCCTTTGCGACGCAGACTGCGGCAGTCCTGCGAGAGGCCTATCTCTCCTCGATCTGGGACTTGCCGCTTGCCGAACCCCTTGCGGAATTCCTCGCGCCGCCCGTGTTCGTCAATCGCCCAGACGTCTATGCCAGTCTGAATAGGCCGAGCATCGCTCCCAGCCAGCTGGTCTACGACGTTGAGCAGAAAATGATCCGGCATCGCGCCGGACCGATCGATTACCTGGTCGTTGGCAGTGGCCCCGGCGGCGCGACCGTGGCAAGCCAGCTTCAGGCCGCCGGCAAGCGCGTCGTCCTGATCGAAAAAGGCCCGTTCGTCGTATGGGGTTCGATGACGACGCGCAGTTATCCCCGCCTGATGTACGCAGGCGACCGTGCGGCGACGACAGACAACGCGATCATCATCCGCAGCGGCGAGACGCTTGGTGGAGGCTCCACCGTCAATATCGACCTCGCGTTCTCGCCGCTCGAGTCGACGGTGCAGGCGCGCATCAATGCCTGGATCGAAGAGGGGTTGATGGACAGCTCCTATTCGACCGAACGGCTCGCCAGCGCCTACGAATGGGTGAGGAACACAATCGGAACCCGGACGCTCTCCGAGAGCGAGCTCAACAACGACAACCAGGCTCTATGGGACGGAGCATCCGCCTACGGCGTCGATCCATCGCTTTACCACCTGAACCGTTTCCCTGTCGGTGATTCTCCTTCGCCGGTCGATGACAAGCTGGATGCCGCTCGCCAGCTCATCTACCCGGCCATCGCGGACAGCGAGAACCCGCTCGGAATCATTCCCGACGCGATCGTCGACGAGGTCCTCTTCGACGACAGCGGCATGCGTGCGACGGGCGTGCGGCTGCATACGACGGCACCATGGACCAAATACGGCAACACGATCGTTGACCCGTCGGATCTCGGGATCGATCCCGGTGTTTCCGTCACCATCGAGGCAAACGACGTCATCTTGTCCGCTGGCACCATTGGCACGACACGGATCCTTCTGAACACCGCCAAAACAAATCCAGCCGTCGCCAACCCGCTTATCGGACGCGGGCTCATCCTCCATCCGTCGTTCCCAATCATTGGCGTGTTCGATCGCACCATCAATCTTCTCCAAGGGCTCGACAGTGCCACCTTCTGTTCCGCGTTCGGCGTGACACCCGGCTTCATCTACGAAACGATGGGTGGCCTGCCGGCGTACGGCGCGTTGCTGATACCGGGAAGTGGCAAACAGGTCTACGACGAGCTGGTGCATTTCAACGACTCCGTCGGATTCGGCTGTATGCTCGTCGACACGCCGTCGGAAGACAATCGCGTCATGCTCGACGATAGCGGGGACACGGTGCTGCAATACGCCTTGAGTGATGCTGACAAGGACAGGTTCCGGATCGGCGTTGCCATTGGTATACGCATGATGTTCCTCGCCGGTGCAAAGAAGGTCATCATCCCAACCAATGAGAATGTCTTGGGGCTTCCGGACTTCGATCCGATGGTGGGCACCTATCTGACCGATATCGCCCAGGCCGACACGGTTGAAGGCAACATTGAGTTCGTGCCGAATCGCACCATCCTCACGTCCGCGCACCTCCAGGCGTCCAACAAGATGGGGCCGAAGGACAAAGGCGTTGTCTCGTTGAATCACCGCCTTTGGGCGGCCAACGGTGAAGAGGTGCCGAACGTGTACGTGATGGACAGCAGCATCTTCCCCACGTCGGTTGGCGCCAACCCCATGCAGTCTCTTTATTCGATCGCCAAGATCTTTTCCGAGCGATTGATCGACGGCCTCCCGACCTGATTTCTGCCATCGAAGGTTCCTCGGACGTGGCAGCACCGTGCAGCGATCTGCCGCCTCGGTGCTGGCACGCCCAGTCGCCTTGACCGGGGCCGTTGCCAGCCGTCTGACTGTAGCCAGCTCGCGTGTCAGTCACCATCGGATCGGGCTCGACGGCGACCGGAGGAGACGCCGGGAACGAAGACTTCACGGTCGTGGAGCTCCAAAATCCGACGCTATGATAGCAGCAGCACCGGGCCACCCACATATGACACGACCTGGCTCCGCGCACTGGGCTCGGAGGCGACGAGGTGACAGCGGTTGCTGGTGTACGTTGCGTTTAGCGTGATCGCGCTCCAAAACATGTTCGGCATTGGCATTGCGATTGATCAGTCGGTTGGACGATCTTCCGGACCCGTAGAAGGCCAATGCCCGATTCATGACATCTGAACAGCATGACACTCCATCCCCAACGTCTCAGGATGAACGGCCCGTTCGTCTGGTGGGATTGCTGGCAAGTCCCGGACACTGCGAGCGGGTCGCCAACGATATCGTCGATGTTCTTCCCCGGCGGTTGGAGCGCGATCTGGATAGCAGCTTCGACTGGAAGGTTGAGGTCGTACCGGACCCGCTGACCGGAAGCAATGTGGCGATGTCTGACATGATCCGCGAGACGGTCGAGAGAAAGCGGTCGAGCGAGTGGGACTATGCCATCGCCCTCACCGATGTTCCGTTCCGAAGGGAGAAGCGGATCGTCATGGGACAAACAGGAGGCGGACTGGATGTCGCCGTCCTGTCGGTGCCTCCGCTCGGTGTATTCCGCGTGCGTCACCGGGTCGTCAATATGATCCTCGAGCTGATGGACGACCTGTATCGGGGAACCATTTCTGGAGGCACTCCCAACCGATTTGTTAGCGGTACTGAAGCGAAACGGCGAGTGTCGAGCGAAAACGAGGAGGACGAGGACCTTCGCTATACGGCACCGCCGATCCGGGGACATGTGATGCTGCTGTCGGGAATGGTGTATGCGAATCGTCCCTGGACGCTCTTCCCCAGTTTCAAGACAACGGTCGCGACCGCGTTCGCAACCGGCGGGTACGGTTTGATCTTCACGACCCTGTGGGAGATCGGGAATGCGTACGGGTACGGGCGGCTCACGACCCTGATGCTTGCCGCCATGACGATTCTCTCGACATGGATCATTACTTCGCATGGCTTGTGGGAGTCGCGGAGGGAGGGTGTCGGCAACTACGTCAGGTCGCTATACAACGCGACGACCGTCCTGACGATCGCTGCGGGTGTCGTGTTCTCCTACGTGATGATCTTTGTGCTGTTGATGTTGGCCGCGGTGATCTACATCCCGACGTCGATGCTCGAATCGACGCTTGGATACGCCGTCAAACCGGTCAACTACATCAAGATTGCCTGGGTTGCCTCATCGGTCGCCACGATCGCCGGAGCAATCGGCGCAGGCCTGGAGGACTCCGAGGAGGTCCGGAACGCGACGTTCGGCTGGCGACAGAGCAATCGGTGGAAGCAGATCGAGGAATAGATTCGGCCGGATGGAGCGATTTCATCCTCGGCGGGATTCTGGCGGCACAGCTGATGCTTCCACGTCCGTGGTGGCGTCCGGTGTGTCCAGCCACCAGAGTCCGACTTCAACCGAGGAGGAATGATGAGCAAGATTAATCCAATCCAGCTTCAAAAGTATCTCAAGGGAGTCGAGTATCCGGCCTCCCGCGACGATGTCATCAAGGCGGCCGAGGAAAATGGCGCCGACAAGGAGATTCTGGAGGCGCTCAAGAATGTGTCGCAAGACTCCTTCGAGAAACCGACGGACGTGACGAAAGCGCTCAGCGACGACATGTAGACGACTCGAATGAGAACTGATCGCACGGCACCAGTCACCGGTGCCGTGCTTTTGCGCGTAAGGTCCCAGATTCCCGGTATGATTCCATCGGCAAATCGGTCGGAATCACACGGGATAACACATGGTATTCGCTCGTACTTCTCTCGGGATCCTTTTTCTGGTTACGTCGGTATTCCTGATGCAGGGCGTCACGATCGCGACACCCGATGCGTCTCCGTCCAATTCCGCTACCGCGCGTGGGGATATCCAGCGGACCGGGGTGTTTGAAGGTCCATCTCCGGATTTCGAAAGTGACGTCTCCACGCTTTGGAACACGCCGCTTGGCGACACGATCACGGCTCCGCCTGCTTCTGCTGGTGGTGCGGTGATCGTGCCCTCCAAAGAACTCGGGCTGACAGCCCTGGATATTGATACCGGAGCTGTCCGATGGCAACTCGCGCGCTCGGCGGAGATTCGCTGGAGCCCTGCGATCGACGGTGATGCCGTGATCTCAGCGGATGTAAGAGGATCAGTGTTCGCGGTGTCTCTCGAGGACGGATTGCCCTTGTGGGAAACGGTGATACCCCCGGGTGAACTCACTTCACCGGCTGTCAGTGACGGACTGGTTGTTGTCACTAGCAGTAGCAAGGTGGTGACAGCCCTCGATCGTGAGACCGGAGTTATCCGGTGGCAGGAGACCTTTCCGGAAACGATCTCCACAATGCCGTCGATTTCAGATGGCACCGTGTACTTTGGCGATGTGCGCGGCACGATCTTCGGCCTGGACCTTCTCACCGGCGACGTGATCTGGACGGCCGTTGCCCCGTCGGCGGTGATCGAGGCCGTCGTTCTTACCGATGACGCGGTGGTTGTCGCCGCATCGGGTGGAGCCGTTGTGTCGTTTAGCCGGGAATCAGGGGACGTGTCATGGCAGGAGGCACTTGGAAGCCGACCTACCGGCGCGCCGGTCGTTACCGGGGATGTTGTGGTTATAGGGACTGCAGGCCGAAATGTACACGCACTGGATGCGCAATCTGGAACGCAGGTTTGGACCGTCCCGTCTCCGGATGTGGTGGGAGCGATCTCGGCGGTCGGCCCGTTCATCATTACCGGCTCGGTCGGTGGTCAGGTGATGGTAGTGGATCAGGAGATGGGCGCCACCGTCTGGCAAGAGATCGTGCCTTCCGTGGTCGTTGGACAGCCCATTGTCTCTGGCGGTCATTTGGTCATCGTGACGGAGGTCGGGGACGTGATCGCCTACGCTTCGTGATCTCCTTCTGGCACATGTATTGCATTCGCCATGGCATTCGAATCCAGGGTCGATTCCAGGGAGATGAATCATGAGCAGGAACTCGCGAAACGATGAGGTTAGTGGAGCAAAGTCGGGCGAGTATACGCCGGCGGGTGAAGATCAGGGCCGGTATCGAACCTTCACGGCTGGTCAGGTTTCCGACGCGTTCGGGGTCGATATCGAACGCGTGAAGAATGCGTTTCAAGGAGAGTTTGGACTCGGTGGCGACGAGAAAATCACGTCGCAACAGGCCCAGTCCCTGGCCGAGATATTCCTTGGCGACAAGCCTCTCGACGGTCAGCAAGCCGCGCTGATGACACTGGGCGCGTTCACCCCGCGCACCGACGACACGGAAGCAACCGCAACCCCGAAAGCGCCGGGTGAGCAGAGCGACAAGCTCAGGTCGTCCCAGGCAAGCGTCAAATCCACAAGCTGAACGGCTGGCCTTCCCTAATTGTCTTGAACAGGGTATTCTTATCGACTGGGCGTTGCCATTGGCAGCGCTCATTGTCGGCATTGCCGGACCCAAGGTGTGATTGCACCGAAACCGCATGGACTGAATGTGCGCCAGTCTTGCGAGCCGCTCCATACTGAGGGCGGCGTGTCCGGAACAATGACCAGCGGCGATTTCGACCGGACGGGTGTCTGGCGGCCGCACCATGCGCAGCAGAGAGGTTCAGTACGTGAATTTCACGGGAGCAAAAGTCAAGAAGTCCCGTGCCCTGGGTGTCGCCCTGACGCCGAAGGCACAGAAGTACATGAAGGATCGCCCGTTCCCGCCGGGGCAGCACGGCCAGCGCCGTCGCCGTCGCCCGTCGGACTACGGTGTGCAGCTTCTTGAGAAGCAGCGCCTTCGCTTCCAGTACAACATCTCCGAGAAGCAGCTCGCTCGAGCCTACAAGACTGCGGCGCGCATGCCTGGCTCAACCGGTGATAACCTGATCCAGGTTCTCGAGACGCGCCTCGACGCGCTCGTCCTGCGTTCCGGTATGGCACCGACGATCTACGCCGCTCGCCAGTACGTGACCCACGGTCACTTCACGGTCAATGGCAAGAAGGCGACGATTCCGTCGATGCGCCTGAAGCCCGGCGACGTGATCGGCGTCCGTGAGCGCAGCAGGAAGTCCGTGCTCTTTGGTGATCTTCTCGCGCGCGGCGCGGTCGCTCCGTACATGACGTTCGATGAGAACAAGCTGACGGCGCGATTCGATTACCTGCCGCCGCGTGAGGAAGTTCCGGTCATCTGCGCCGAGCACCTCGTGGTCGAGTACTACAGCCGCTAATCCTGCGGACACTCCAGTTAATCCAGAAGACGGGCATCACCACCAAAGGAGATGCCCGTCTTCTTTCGCTGCGGGTGCGCTCATGACTCGGACTCGGGATCGCATCCGCCACCTGAATGCGATCAACAGGCTGATTTGAGCCAGAAGCGACATATCCCTTTGAGTTCCAGGTAAAGAAGAAACAGGCGGGCCAAGTCGGCCCGCCTGTTTCTTCATCCATATCATGGTCGGGGTGAGAGGATTCGAACCTCCGACCTCAGCGTCCCAAACGCCGCGCGCTGCCAGGCTGCGCCACACCCCGTCTGCCTCGAGTTCTCACTCTCCGCGCCGGAGAGTATACCCCATTTGCCGCAGGTTATTCAGCAACGACCCGGTAGATCACCGTGCTGCCGGATTCGAACGCCACTTCGAGCCGTTCGCCCACAAGCGCTTCGAGCGATTCGATCGCCTCAGGCGATCCGGTGTCGATGCAGTCATTGCCATCAAGAGTGGGGTAGTGTCGCTCTGTCTGCCCGACAATCACGTATTCGATGTTGTACCGATCGATGATCTCCAGCTGGCGCGCCGTGTCGGGCTCCGTATAGAGCGTGCGCAATGCAGCCTCACGCTCAGCAAGGTCATCAAGATACCGTTGCTGCTGCTGGTGTCGCTGCCACCCGATCACGACCGGTAGTCCGGTCGCGATGGAGAATCGCGATCCGTTGCAGCGATACGTTCCGAACGACGCTTCCGCGATCACCGGCGTGCCGTGCACGTTCTCGTTGAGCCAATCTATCGCGTCCAGATCGTCCGCATACCTCAGAGGCTCGATCGGCACGCGCTGGTCGTCCTCCATGCGGAAGAGGGGGATCTCGCCATATTCCATCCATGCGTAGGCGTTCAGGGTGAGGTCATCGCCGCCGGCAAAGCGCATGTCGAGCCGGACTGGCGTGGCCACAACGGCGTACGAGAGCGATGCGAATGTCACTACGACGGATGTTCACGAGACTCCCGGACCGCGGGTGGGCTTTTTCCCGCCTCGTAACCCTTCTGATCGCCGGCTATGCGGTCTGGTTTCTTTCATCGATCGAGCTCATCTCCTTTCGCGCGATTTGGGCGGCGGTTGCCGTCGTCGCGATCGCGATCACCAGCGTTATCGTTCGCATACGCATTCCACTTCGCCCCACCGACCAGCCAATCCACCGGAATACCATCGCGATGACCGCGGAGGTCATCTTCTGGTCGGTGTTCGGGCTATTCCTGATCTACCGGCTCATTAACCCGGACTCGTACCACCCGATCTGGGGCGGCGAGAAGGCAATGGAGTTCGCGCACATCAACGCGATCCTCCGGAGCGCACACTTCCCGCCGATCGATCCGTGGTACAGCGACGGCTTCATCAACTACTACTATTACGGTACCTACCTCGTGGCTTTCATGATCAAGCTCACCGGCATACCGGTCGAGATCGCCTTCAACCTCGCGCAGCCGACGTTTCCGGCACTCCTTGCCAGCGCATCGTTCAGCCTGACCGCCGCGTTCGCGAAACGCATCACTGGCACGACACTTGGGGCATGGATCTCGGGACTTATCGGCATGATCTTCGTCCAGTTCGCCGGAAACATGATCGTCCCGACGCGACTGCTCGATCGGTTCTTCAACGACAATCCCCCGGTGGATGGCTGGGGTTTCTGGTTCTGGGGTCCATCCCGCGCATTGCCGAGCGCGGAGACTGGCTACAACATCACGGAGTTTCCGTACTTCAGCGCGCTGTATGCTGACTTGCATCCACATGTCATCGCGATGCCGTTCACGATCCTCATCATCGCCCTTGCCTGGCAGCTGGCTTCAGTTTGGCGCGCGCTTCCGCTCGTTTTGGTCGCGCGTTCAATCACCGCACGCGAATTCCTGTCGGTTGGGCTTCCGTTATTGATCGCCGCGCTGGCACTCGGCTCGTTGTTCATGACCAATGCATGGGATATGCCCCTTTTCGCGATTATCGTCGCTGCCGGGATCCTGATGATGACTGTGGGCGTGCCGAACCTCTGGCGCAGGGCAGGCGTGACGGTGGCCATTGTCAGCATCGTCGCCCTCCTCGCCTACCTCGTCGTTTTCCCGTTCAATCAGCATTATGTCGCGCTTTTCAGCGAGATCGGCACCGTTAACGAGGAGAACCCGCTACTCGGCGTCCAGTCGCACGTCGGAGGCCAGCTACTGCTCATCACGTTGGCAATTGCGGCGATGATGGTGCCAAGGTCATCGCTCGGCCGTTCGGTGAAGTTCGCGAGCGGCGTTGTGCTCCCTCTCCTCCTCGCCTTCACGCTGTTCCTGCAGTGGCAGGCCATTGAGTCCGGCACCGAATCGCGGCGATTCGCGGAATACGCCGTTGTCGCGACGGTCGTCGGCATCTGGGTGTTCTCCACCTGGTCCGCAACGGGCACGCCGGCACGCGCCAATTTTCCGATCATCCACGCGCGGATCCGGGTCGTCGATATCCCGATCGTGACGCTTGCCTTACTTGCACTGGATCGACCAACGCTCGCCCTCTACGCAGGCATCGGACTGTCCGCCGCGGTGATGTGGTCGGCGCTGCAACGTCCGTCGGAGAAGTTCGTGCTGATGCTGGTGGCTGGCGCGACCTTGCTGGGAGCGAGCCTTGAGCTCGTATACCTCGTCGATGACCTCGATGGCTCCAATTGGTACCGCATGAACACGATCTTCAAGTTCTACAACCAGGTGTGGAACCTCCTGGGCATCGTGACCGGTGTACTTGCAGGTAGGGCGCTGTGGGATGTACTTGCCCATACCGGAGAGACGATTCCGGATGAGGAGAGCACCCGGCCGCAACGCGAGCCCGGCAGGATTTGGGCGATCGTGAGCGCCTCGATGACCGTCGTTGTGACATTCGCATCGCTCTCGTACGCCGTTGTGGCCACGCCAGTCCGGCTCGACATGCGCTTTGC